>SDBT01003416.1_pt1 | contig 27508 bp, 23 predicted proteins | sample 2277101 | NCBI WGS metagenome assembly SDBT01 (sample SAMN10404973, study PRJNA504765) | marine sediment metagenome | isolation source: marine sediment core GS10_PC15, 103 cmbsf | place: Arctic Ocean: Southern Knipovich Ridge | collected 2010 | reverse complement strand
CAATATTTTTCGAGATTTCTATCTGTGTTATTAGTGACAGCCATCTTGAGAGGGTATACCCCGCCGCACGTTGAACTCAGAATTAACATGTTTTCCAAACTTCCTTGCTGGAGTTTCACCAGTTCGACAAATGCTCTGAGCTCGCAGGGTCTCACAAAAAGTGCAATAGATTCTGAGAGAGGCTCTCTTAGCGTAAGGGTAGAGAGTGATTTTGCTGCATTTATGGGCATCAAGGGGTAGAGGGGTACGCAATTGTCAATTTCGCTTGGATCCTTAACTAGTGCGTAAGTTACCGCACCATTTCTGCCTGTTTTTCTCAGAGTAAAAACTCCCTTAACTTTTTCATTCTCCAGGAGAAATTTAAGAACTTCTTTTGCTCCCTCTTCTACCCCTTTATTGATCTTCAAAACCTTGGTCACTTTTTCTCCTATTCCATGGTCAATGAGAATCTTCAAATTCCTCAAATTCTTTTTCTTTATAAACGACCAATGGGACTTTTTCTTCTTTGTCCATCCCCGGAAGGTATCCGAATAGTTCTTGGTTTTTCTGCCCCACAAAGCTAAACAACTGTGCTACTGGAATGGACATAGGACAAGCATCTTCGCAACTTCCGCAACCCAAGCAAGACAAGCTCATATGGGACATTCTTCCCAAGTGAAAGAACAATGTATCGCAAGGAAACTTCAGGGCTCCTTTATTTTCAGCTCTATCAAGGTAGTCCGTACCATCGTGTTCAGTATTGTCTGAATCAAAATAACATGATGCACAGTAGCATATTGGGCAGGCTCTCATGCAATTGTGACAGCCTATGCATTTGTTGAAGGTTTCAAGCAATTTGTCGAGCCCCAATACCTCAGATTCCAGTTGTTGTTCGGATTTCTTCTTGTTTTCCTCTTTCTTCTTCTTAATTTCGCTTATTTTAGTATCCCATGCAGACAAGTTCTCTTCCGCGGAGATGCCAAGACTCCTCAGCATTTCTTTACCCTTATCGCTGTTTGGGATAAGGTAAATACTATTCTCATCTCCTAGTGTAGCTATGTGCAAATCTCCCAGTTCTGTACCAAAATGGAGGCATGTTTTGCAGACGGGACGCACTGATTCACCTCCCCACTCTTTTAGGACCTTGAGAAATTTCTCTTTTCCCGCCTTGCTATCAGGTACATAGTCAGACAAGGGCAATGCCCCAGGACAATCGACACTAATTAGTACCACATTCTCCAAGTCTGCTTGTTCTAACTTATGTAACTCCACTCCTGCCTTTATTTCACAAGGGCGCATTATGGCAGCAATTCTTTTTGTCACTCTTCCTTTTCTTGTTATGCTTGAAATCGCCCTGGCTCCTTGGACAGAAGTAATGGGTGGTAGAGGTGAAGCATTCTCTATGAGTGAGGGGTCTTGGATTAACAAATAAGCATAAGAATCACCTGATGGAATTTCCACAGGAATAAGAAGACTATCAAAGCAATTCTTTTCCCATGCCTCTTTTATGAAATCCAAAATAGCCTTTTCCGTAGTACCTTTTTTTGGAATAATTCCGCCTTTTGTCATTTCACCTCTTCCCCAAAAGACCTTGTCCTAGCAGCCGCAGAATTTTTTCTTCCCGCCGCTTCCCCATACCAAAAATCTTTGTTTCATAAGTCAATTTTTTTCCTTGCAGGATTTGGGCCCAACCCTTTAACATGCTCTGCGAATTGAGTGACCACATCAGCAAATTTTTGCCCTTCAGATCCATGAATCCATGATAATCTAAGGCGTTCTGGTTCCAGCCCCAGACTTTTTATTATGTTCTTCACAAGCGCAAACCTTCTCCGGGCATAATAGTTCCCGTTTTCGTAGTGGCAATCCCTAGGACGGCAACCTGCAACCAAAACTCCATCTGCCCCTCTTAGAAAGGCAGCAAGTATTAGAGTAGGATCTACTCTGCTCGAACACATTACACTGATAGGAATAAAGGAAGAGGGAACATTGAGCTGAGCGCTTCCTGCTACATCTGCTCCTGCAGAAGAACACCAGCTGCAAACAAAACCAACTATTTTTGGTACAAACTTTTCTTCCATTTCCTGCTACCCTACATTTCCCCTTTGACTTGTTTCAGCTCAGCCCAGGAAAAAACTGGACCGTCTTTGCAAACATATAAATTACCAATGTTACACCTTCCGCATTTACCAATTCCGCATTTCATTCTCATCTCAAGAGTGGTGTAAATTTGAGAATCTTCAAATCCAAGTTCCTGCAAACTCAGAATAACATACTTAATCATTACTGGCGGCCCACATGTTATGGCAATAGTGTTTTTCGGTGAAGGCTTTATCCTCGTCAGATTGTTCGGAACGAGTCCGACAAACCTACCCCAGCCTTCCTCTGCATTATCTATGGACAGATGAACGTCCACGTCTTCTCTTTTTTCCATGTCAAACATCTCTTTCTTATAACATAAGTCAGAGGAAGACCTTGCGCCATAAATTACATCCAATTTTTCATATTTATCCCTGTTATCAAGCACATACTTAATCAAAGACCTTAGGGGTGCTTGGCCTATTCCTCCACCTATACAAAGGATCTTCTTTCCTTCCCAATCTTTCACGGGAAATCCGTTCCCATAAGGTCCTCTCACAGCCAAATCTTCACCTATTTCCTTTTGATGCAATGCAGTGGTTACCTTTCCCAACTTAAGTACGCTGACTTCAATGAATCCTTTCTGCGTTGGAGAAGAGGATAAGGCGAAAAAGCACTCTCCCAGGCCTAGAATGCTAACCATAGCACATTGCCCTGGCTCATACTCAAAGCTTTGCTGAAGTTCCTCATCATTAAATGAAAGCTTAAATGTCTTTATGGCTCGTGCTCCCGGAACTTCCTCTATCACATTCTCAATTTTGGCTAAATTTGGGAGGTACGGATTTTCCATCTTAGATCTCTTTCACTCTAGATAAGACTTCCACAATGTCCATGTTCACTGAACATTTATCTATGCATCTACCACATCCAACGCAAGCTATTACTTTGAAGTTTTTTGGGTAATATTTATATTTATGGTAGATTCTATTTCGTATTCTATTGATTCTTGCGGGCCTCGGGTTGTATCCAGAAGCCTGGAGTGTGTACTCTGGGTTTGAGCAGGAATCCCACACTCGGATTCTCCTGCCTTCTCTTAGAGTAGCTTCATCTTGAATATCAAAACAGTGACAGGTTGGACAAAGATAGGTACATACAGAACATCCTACGCACTTCATTGAAATTTCATTCCACAAGTCGTCGTCAAATATCTTGTCTAATTTCTCTTCTATCCCTTCAACGGAGATTCTCCTCTTCATCAGGCTTTCCGCTCTTTTGTTAATTTCATCTTTTTTTGTGGTGTGTTTGTCCGAAGCTTTACCAAACAAATTGGGACTATTCTCTAGTATGGCTTTTCCTTTATCAGTAGCTACATCCACAAAATACTCATCCTCCATAGCTGTCAGAAGCATGTCAAGTCCTTGTTTATCTCCTGGTCCCCCGTCTAGTGAAGTACAGAAACAATTAATACCAGGCTCATTACAAGAAAGCCCAATCAGGACAGTATTTTCCCTCTTTTCTGAATAATAAATGTCCAAGAAGTCTTTTTTAAATACCTTGTCAAGTATTGAAAAACTTCTCGCATCACAAGGTCTAATACCCAGAATAATATTCTTGCCGTTTTCTTTTGGCACTTCTATCTTTTGATCTTTCCCCATGGTATACTTAAAAACAGTCTCAGTTTGAGGGAAGAGCACGTTCTTGGGCGGAACATCTGAGTTTTGATAGTCGAATTCTATGTCGTCTACTTTCTCTACTTTTTCAAAAGTGGTAATGCCGTCTCGCTTAACCGGAGCATATAAAGTATTGCGGGAAAGTATTTGAACAAGTTCTCCAATTTTGTCCTTTCTCAAGACATAACCACCCATAACACTCACCTATGTTCAAAATATGAAAACATTAGCCGCATATTCTGGAAACACCTCTACAGTATATATTCATTTGAATCATCAACACTATATATAGACAAAAGAGGTTTTTCCTCCTCATCTAGTCCTGCCCTGTAGTCGAATAACTCAATCACATCCTTCTCTACTTTTTTGTAAAGTTTACTCAAGGGGATATCCATAGGGCAGACTCTCTCGCAGCTTCCACATCCGATGCATCTTCCTGCGGTATGAAGACTTCTCATAATGTGAAAACCTGCATTCTCTGATAGGCTAACTGAGCGTCTGATCCATACAGGAGTTGTTTTGTCGGCCATGCATTCCTTGCAATTACACACGGGACAGCAGTTTCTGCATGCGTAACATCGGATACACTTTTCAAACTTTTCCTTCCAATAATCCCATCTTTCCTGCGTGGACTTCTCTTCAAGTTCCTTTATTTTTGAGTAGTCCTCCTCCCTTTTTTCTTTAATTTCATCTCCAAGGAGGATGTCCGAGATTACCGGATTTTGATATTGACACGTTTTGCAATTTTCAGAAACAAGTTCTTCTTTTAAGACTTCTCTTTTCTTGCCGTCTATATCAATTACATACTTCTCCCCTTTGTCTTCTATAGCAACAGTGCCAATTTCTTTTCCAAACATCTCTTTCATCTTTTTTGGGTCCACTACTCCACTGCAAGGTACGCCCAGTATTACGACATCATCTCTCGAAATTGCCTTTTCCTGAACTAGCTGAACCACTGATCTTGAGTCGCACCCCTTAACAACTATTCCGATTTTTTTCTTTTCTTTCTCTACGTCCTTTGGCACAGGGAGCTTTTCTTCTAAGACAAGGTATGCTGCAAGATTATGGACACATAGAGGCGAAAAAATGAACTTATCTACGTCTTCAGGAGTCCTCGCAAAAGAGGGTGAAACTCTCCATCCATAAGTTCCCTTTTCATACCCTATAAGGTATTTCACATCGTCCCTTTGTACTATCTTCTTTGTCTCATTTCTCATCTTAGCCAGATCGGCCATTTATTATGTCCTGTTTATGTTCTTTGCTGGTCCGATTTTCTTGACATCTCCAATAACTTCGCTAATTACATCCGCAAACTTCTGTCCCTCTGAAGCAGAGACCCAACTCATCCTTACTCTTGCCGGATCTATTCCAAGATATTCCAATATCTTCCTCATTATCTGAAATTTTCTTCTGGCGTAATAGTTCCCCTGAGAATAATGGCAATCACCAGGATGACAACCACCAATCAGAACCCCATCTGCACCTTCTTGGAGTGCGTTGACAATAAACATCGGGTTAATTCTTCCGGAACACATAACCCTAATTGCTTTCACGTTCGGGGGATATTCGATCCTGCTCGTTCCTGCCAAGTCAGCACCTGCATAGGAACACCAATTACAGAGAAAAGCGACTATATTGGGTTCAAATTCACTCATCGTTCTCACCCTTGTGTAACACAAACTTCACCCAGCTCGGATAACTCCGCTGATTGCTGACAATAATTGCTGATCTGTGAACCCCTTTTGCTGGATAGCTTGAGATAGGCAGGTTCCAGAGCAAGCTCCACATCCTTTGCAGAGCACTTCATTCACCACAGCGACAGTCACAATATGTCCAAACTTATCTATTTCTTTTAACTCTATTGCCCCATAGGGACATACCTCGATACATATACCGCAGCCTCTGCAGGCATCTTCATCGACTTCTGCAGTTATTGCCTCCATCTTCACCTTGTTCTTTGACAATATTGCCATAGCCCTCGATGCAGCACCACTTGCCTGTGCCACACTATCAGGAATGTCTTTCGGTCCTTGACAACACCCCGCTAAGAGCACTCCTTCAGTCAAGGTTTCCACGGGTCTCAGTTTTGGATGCGCTTCTGAATAGAATCCGTCTGGACTCTGGGATATACCCACTTTCCTTGCCACATCCAAAGCATCCTTTCGTGGAATTATTGCCGGGGCAAGAACAACAAGATCAGCTTCTAAATCAGGATGGCCCTTTGCTTTGACCACAAGTCCATCCCCGTTTTTGGTAACCTCAATAGGATCGTCCAATTCTCTTCTTCTGTATATAGCACCTTCATCTTTTACTCTATTAACGAATTCTTCGTATCCTTTTCCATAAGACCTTACATCAGTATAGAAGATGTTTATCTCAGCATCTTTGATTTTCTCTTTTACTAAATGAGCATGTTTTGCTGTGTACATGCAACATACTCTCGAGCAGTACTCATGATCCCCTTCCTTTTCTCTCGAACCAACACATTGTATGAACACAACTTTCTTGGGTTCCTTACCGTCTATCGAAATCTTCCCTTCGGTTGGGCCTGAAGCAGATACTAATCTCTCAAATTCAAGCCCGGTTATCACCTCTTTATATTTCCCATATCCATACTCGGGCTTTTGAGATGCATCATATAGATCAAAGCCTGTAGCTACTATTATCGCTCCAACATTGAGCTCGAGAGTCTCCTCTTTTTGATCAAAATTAATTGCGTTTGGCTCGCAATATTCCTCGCATGTCTTACAGGTACCCCTTAAGTGATAAACGCAGTTTGATGTATCCATAACCGGAACGTTTGGAACAGCTTGTGGAAAAGTAAGGTAAACGCTTCCGCGTCCCGAGAGGCCCATATTGAAGTCAGAGGTGAGAGGCCTTATTTCTTTATTGGTGAATTTCTCCAGTTTTATTGCTCCTGTTGGACAAACAAACTGGCATGCTCCGCATCCAATGCAATCCTCGGATATTGCATAGAATGGAGTCGAGATCTCCCGATTGATCCCTCTATTGACGAAACTGATCGCACTTGACCCAATTGCTTCTTCACAGGCTCTCACGCACAGGCCGCAAAGAATACAATCTTCATTTTTTCGCCCAAATCTTGATTTTTCAATACCCATTTTCTTCGCAAGATCTTGGATTGCTTTTACATCAGGACATCTTGATGATAGCAGTTCCATTATCATTCTTCTGCCCTTTAGAACTCTTTCTGAGCCAGTTTGCACTTTAATACTGTCTTCTATTGGATAATTGCACGACGTAACCAATCTTTCCCTTCCATTTCGCGTTATCTGAACAGTACACAATCTGCACGCCCCAAAAGGTGTAAATGCTTTGTGATGACATAATGTGGGTATTTCTATACCCAGTTTTTCTGCCGCCTCTAGAATGGTAGTTCCCTTTTCGACTTCAATTTCTTTCCCGTCGATCTCAATTTTTGTTAGTTCATTCTCCACAGCTTGCCTCATTTTCGTATGACTGCATCAAACCTGCATACGTCAAAACAGGCCCCGCATTTGATGCAATTGCTCTTATCTAGTGTATGCGGCTCTTTTTTATTTCCTGAAATTGCGTCGCCCGGACAGAACTTCAGGCATGCCATACATCCGTTACATTTGTCAGGATCGATCATATATTCGATTAGATCTTTACACACACCGGATGGACATCTTTTTTCATTAATGTGAGCTTCATATTCTGGCCTAAAATATTTCAACGTAGTCAAAATTGGATTCGGTGCTGTTTGCCCCAGAGCACACAACGAAAAATCTCTTATTGTTCCAGACATTTCTTCAAGTAATGAAATGTCTTCTATTTTTCCTTTGCCTGTGCAAATGTTGGTCAATATTTCCAGACACCTTACGATACCTTCCCTACACGGGACACATTTTCCACAGGATTCCTCTTCCAGGAAATTCATGAAATACCTTGCTACGTCAACCATACACGTATTTTCATCCATAACGATCATTCCGCCCGAGCCCATCATTGATCCAGCCTTACTCAATTCGTCAAAATCTACTGGCAGGTCGATTAGACTCTCAGGAATGCACCCGCCTGACGGCCCTCCGGTTTGAACTGCTTTGAATTTTTTGTCTTTGGGGATTCCGCCACCGATATCATAGATTATTTCTCTCAACTTTATGCCCATTGGTACTTCTACTAATCCGGTATTATTTATGTTACCTACCAGAGAAAATATCTTCGTTCCTTTGCTGTTTTCTGTCCCGATCTTTGTATACCAATCTGTTCCTTTGCCCATTATCAAGGGGACATTTGCCCATGTTTCGACGTTATTCAGCACGGTTGGTTTATCCCAGAGTCCTTTTTCAACAGCATGGATGTATTTTGCTCTTGGTTCTCCTGCGTGACCTTCTATTGATCTCATGAGTGCACTTGATTCACCACATACAAACGCCCCACCACCCCTAACAATATTTATGTGAAAATCAAAACCAGAACCAAGTATATTATCTCCGAGAACTCCACGTTCTTTTGCTTGCTCTATTGCAATGGTAAAGTTGGCTACAGCAAGAGGATATTCATTCCTCACGTAGACATACCCTTCATGACTTCCGACCGAATAAGCTCCTATTATCATTCCTTCAATGATGCTATGTGGATTTCCCTCCAGTAGTCCTCTATCCATGTATGCTCCTGGGTCCCCTTCGTCTGCATTACATATGACATACTTGGATTCTCCGTCTGCTGTTCTACAGGATTTCCACTTCATACCTGTAGGAAAACCTCCCCCCCCACGACCTCTTAATTTTGATTTTTCTATTATCTCAATTACCTGGTCTGGTTCCATTTCGAAAAGGACCGTGCTCAAAGCACCGTATCCACCCAAAATAATGTAATCCTCGATATTTTCCGGATCTATCATTCTATTGTAACCAAAAACTTCTCTCCTCTGCTTCTCATAAAAAGGTATTTCGTCTACAGTTTTGTATTTGGTTCCATCTTTGTCCGTGTAGATTAACGCATCTATAACCTTATTGTTCACTATGGTTTCAGAGACAATCTTGTCCACATTCTTAGCCTTAACATTTCTGTACAATAGTCCTTCATCTTCAACAATCACAATTGGTTCTATTGCACAAAAACCATGACATCCGGTAGCTTTGATACTAACCTCATTACCCAGATTTCGGTCTTTGATTTCTTTCCTGAATAGTTCTATGATGTCTTTAGAGCCAAATGCCTGGCTACACGAACCATTACTAATTACGATACATTTTTTGTTTGAATCTCTACTCTTGCCTAGTGACTCTCTAAGGGAAGTCAAATCACCTTGATTTTGCAGTCGCTTCATTGTTTTGACTCACCTTACTGTGTTTTTGTATTAGCGCATCTACTTTGGACACGGCCATTTCCCCATGATACTCTCCATCTACTACAACTATTGGTCCCAACGAACAACATCCCAGGCAATTTAAGGTTTCTAAGGTGAACATCAAATCTTTAGTTGTCTCACCGGCCTTTATCTCTAATCTTCTTTCGAACTCCTCTTTTATTCTTACCGCACCCCTGACGTGACAAGCTGTGCCCAGGCAAATACTAACCAGATGCCTCCCCCTGGGGGTCAAACTAAAAGCCTTATAAAACGTTGCCAGCTTATAAATCTTGGACAGAGGAATCTTCATTTTGTCTGACACATATTCCAGTGAATCCTGAGGCAAATAATTCTTCTGACTTTGAATATCCTGCAATATTGAAACTATTAACTCTGGTTTATATTGATATTTTTCCAGAATTTCGCCCACTTCTGGTTGCTCCATTACCTTGCGTTTGCCATTATTCAGGGAAACCTCATTTCTCACTAAACAGTTTTCAGCACACAAACCACATCCTGTACACTTGTCGATGTCTATGTATCTTGGTTTTTTCCTGACCTTTACTTTGAAATTGCCGACAAAGCCACTTACTTCTTCCATTTCCGAGTACGTGAGAAGTTCAATATTTGGGTGCCTCGGAACATCCGCAGTTTTTGGAGTAAGAATACACGCAGAACAATCCAGAGTTGGAAATGTCTTATCAAGCTGAGCCATTCTTCCTCCAATGCTGGGTTCTTTTTCCAGCAGATAGACCTTGGACCCAGTGTCAGCAATATCCAGTGCAGCTTGAATTCCTACAATACCTCCGCCAACTACTAACGCATTCTTATTTATCTCAGCTTCCTGGGCTTGAAGGGGCTCAAGATAAGCTGCTCTTAGTACTGCCCCTGTTACTATTCGTATTGCCTTTATTGTAGCTTTTTCCTTATCTTTATGTACCCAGGAACATTGCTCCCTGATATTTGCCATCTCTAGACAATACCCATTCAATCCTGCTTCCTCAATCGCACCTCTAAAAGTAGGTTCGTGCATTCTTGGAGAACATGATGCAACCACAACTTTGTGTAGTCCACTTTCCTTCACATCAGTCTTTATCATCTCCTGCCCAGGGTCTGAACACATATACTTATAGTACTTGCTAACAGCAATATTTGGCAGGGATTTTGCGTATTCGACAACTTTCTCCACATCCACTGTGCTAGCTATGTTTATTCCGCATTCGCAAACATAAAGTCCAATTCTCATATCAGGTTCCTAGAAAGTCATCTAAGTATGGCATCAATCTGTGCCAATATCTGCTCATCTTTGAAATGCCTTAGATATATCGCCCCTGAGGGACATGCTGCTGTGCACGAGCCACACCCTTTGCATAAGACTTCATTTGACCTCATAATTCCTCGTACTTCATCATACTCCAGTGCCGAATAGGGACACACGTTTTCACAGGTCCTACATCCAGAACATAAATCCTCATATACACTAGCAGTGGCTGGTTCTATTTCTACTTTTCCTTTTGCAAGCGGTATCGACGCTCTTGCCGCAGCCCCATTTGCCTGTGCAACGGAGTCAGGTATGTCCTTTGGGCTTTGACAGCATCCCGCCAGGAATATGCCATCAGTCATGGTATCAACCGGTCGCAGCTTTGGATGCGCTTCCAGATAGAAGCCATCACCACTATGTTGAATATTTAATATGCGGGATAACTCTTTTGAATCTTTTTTTGGAATAATCCCCGCTGCCAAAATAACCAGATCAGCTTGGTTATCGGGATAACCTTTTGCTTTAACGTATGTTCTTCCATCTTTCTCAATGACTTCAATGGGATCATCCAGCTCTCTTCTCCTGTATGTCACACCTTCAGCTTTGATTCTGTTATAAAATTCTTCAAATCCTTTTCCGAATGCTCTCATATCGGTATAGTATATTGTGATATCAGCATCAGGAATTTTTTCTTTTATGAGGTGGGCATGCTTGGCGGTGTACATACAGCAAACCCTGGAGCAGTGCTCATTTCCATTTCCTTCTCTATCTCTTGATCCTACGCATTGAACAAGTGTGATCTTTCTTGGTTCGTTCCCGTTTATTTGAATCTTTCCCCCAGTAGGGCCAGAGGACGAGACGCATCTTTCAAATTCCAATCCCGTGATGACGCTCTTAACTTCGCCATATCCATATTCAGGTTTCAAGGAGAGGTCAAACAAATCAAACCCAGTTGCGACAACAATAGTCCCTATGTCAAGTTCTATTTCCTCGTCTTTTTGATTGAAGTCTATCGCATTTCTGTCGCAAGCATCAACGCATGATGGGGACTTGCCACATTTACCCTTTGTTAGCATAAGACACTTTTCGGGATCAATTGTGTATAGCAAAGGTACAGACTGAGGGAAAGAAACGTAGATCGCACCTCTCTTTCCAAGTCCCGTATCGAATTCATTTGGTATTGTTCCTCTTAGTCTGCAGCTTTCTGCGCAAATTGCACATCCAATACATTTTTCCTCATCTACGTATCGCGCTTTCTTTTTGACCCTTACTTTGAAATTCCCGATATACCCGTTAATTTCAACCACTTCAGAATAAGTCATTAATTCGATATTTGGGTGTCTGGCGGCATCTACCATTTTTGGAGTAAGAATACACGCAGAACAATCCAAAGTCGGAAATGTCTTATCGAGCTGAGCCATTCTCCCTCCAATGCTGGGCTCTTTTTCGACCAAATAGACCTTGAAACCCTCATCGGCTATGCTTAATGCTGCTTGAATACCTGCAACCCCTCCACCAACTACCAAAGCTGTGGGAGTAACACTAACCTCTCTCTTTTCCAGGGGATCAAGAAGTTCAGCTCTTGCCACCGATCCAGAAATTGTTTCGATAGCTTTTTCGGTAGCTTCTTCTTTGTTTTCATGAATCCAGGAACATTGCTCTCTAATATTGGCCATCTCAAAGCAATAAGGGTTAAGCCCGGTTTCCTCGACAACATTTCTAAAGGTAGGTTCGTGCATTCTTGGAGAACATGATGCCACAATAACCCTCTCCAAATTTAGCTCTCTAATATCTTTCTTTATCAACTCCTGCCCGGGATCGGAGCACATATACTTGTAGTATCTACTTATTTCCACAGTTGGCAGTTTGCCGATTTCCTCAACTACTTTTGCGACATCCACTGTGTGTGATATGTTTATCCCGCATTCACAGACATAAACACCTATCTTCACTCCCCGATCCTCCAAAGTGACCTAAGCACACAAAAAAATGCGTCGCCTTAGTCACTTGTTTGTCAGAACGTAAGAGGCAAACCTCTCGCTCCCGCTCTCTTTTTGTCAAGAAATCCTCTTAATAAGTAGGCTAGACATCAATTTTCGGCACGCTCATCTTTAACTGTCCGACAATGCTACGTGAAATTTTTCACAATACGAATTATAGTAAATACTTTTACCTTGTCAAGTCCTTGTTGAAACTTTGTCAATTAGACTTTAAAAGTGGACTGTTCGATCGTTGTCAGCAAGGGGACTGTGACTCGCCATCGCCCTCAAGGACTGACCTAGAAGAGGAGGCTAGCTGATGACCAGAAGATGGGAACGTCTTTTTGTATGATGACGCTCAAGGTCCCAGATAGAATTTGGGGAAATTTCTGTTTGGCAAAGGGCCAAGAGGGGACTTTCTCCCCAGAACAAGATGTGAAGCTTTTCACAAAGTCAAACTGTAACAACTCTTGTTCTTTTGTCAAAGGGCAGGAGGGGAATCTGTCCTCAGCCTCGTCTTTTTATCAGATAAGGGGGGAATTTTTCCGCAGGACGTCGTCTTATCGAAGGGTGCTTATATGAATAAATGAGGCACTGGTTCTTAGGTTATTCCAAGGGAGCTCGCGAAACCTACCAGGCATGGGGTTAAAGTGAGTCTTCTTTTGTGTCACGAGCATTGGCGAGGGTCTGTTATTCTTCATGGATAATGGTGGATTTATGTATCGAACATGAAAGGAAGTATTATGGTTGGCCTGGTATGGCTACAAGGTGGGTTTTAATAGCCGTTGTCACAGGGAGGCGAGTCTTGTGAATCTATTGAGATTTTTCGAAAATGGAGTCAAAGAGATCAAAGAATTTGGCTATGCGCTTTTCCGATGGCGGAGAAGTCAAATAACTAACTACTATGAGAGTAGCCGTGGCCACAATCAAACTGGGGAGGATTGGTAAGGATCCCAACAAAAATCCCTTAGGAAGAACGCCATAGATGAGCAAAACGGCCACCGCCTCGCCACTGAGAATGGAAGTAATTACCCCCCATTTGGTAGCTCTTCTCCAATGGAGGGCAGCAATAGTTGCGGGATAAAGCACTCCTATCCCGGTAAATGCTGAAGTGGTTATACTAACCAGAGTGGAGACTGGCTTTAGAGCGATAATAAATCCAAATACACACAAGACTATCATTATGACCCTTCCCATTGTCACCTGGTGCTGGCTAGTGGCTTTTCTATTGATGAAGGGAACGTAGAGGTCTCGGGTGAGGATTGAGCTGAGGGCAAGTACCTGAGAATCTGCCGTGGAGATGAGTGCCGCAAGTGATCCGGAGAGGATGATGGCTACCAGCCAGGTTGGAGCAAATTTGACCATTAAAAGAGGGAGGATTCTATCCACCGCTGGCCCCTCAAGACCCGGGATTACGGTATACCCCATGGCTCCAATCCACACGGGAAAAAAGAAGATCACCAAGCACACCAGGGGAAACAGAATCATCATTCTCTTGATAACGTTCACATTTTTGGGAATATACATCCGCATCCAAAGATGCGGCATCAGGGGATCAGCCACTACCCACAGCAAAAGAAAACCAAACCATACCCCAGGAGAAAAGAAATCTCCCACTCCCGGTCTTGAGAGATGCTCCGGGCTTTCGACTGCCAGCTTCCTAACTACAGCAGGCAGACCGCCAACGTTCTTCACCACCAGGCCAAAGGCTATGGCCAAGCATCCCAGCATCATTATTCCCATGAAAGTGTCGGTCCAGGCAACACTTCTCATCCCTCCCAAAATTAGAACGATCATAAAGATAGTGATAATGCCTGCTCCGGCAACGTAGGGAATGGTTCCCTGGGACAGCTCCTCCAGGACATATCCAGCGCCCATGGCCTGAACAGCCAAATAGGGCAAAACAAAAATCACCATTATCACGGCGTAAATTACTTGAAGCTCTTTGCCGAACCGATCTTTAATGAGCTCTGGAGGTGAGATATATCCGAATTTCTTGCCCAAAAGCCATATCCGGTATCCAAACACGTAGAAGTTTATAGAGATGAGAGCCGTGGCTACCCCAATTGGTCCATACCATCCCAGCCCCCGGCTATACCCCCATCCGGCAACCCCCAGGAAAGTAAAAGCACTGCAAAGGGTGGCAAAATAGGTAAAGAGCGTGACAAAGGTGCCTAGACTTCTACTTGCGGTGAAATAGTCTTCTACTGTCTTTCTGCCAATTCGGTATCCGTAAAGCCCCAGAAAGGCTATGATGGCGAGGAAGGTTATGAGAATGGCAAGTGAGGTACTAATCTCAGACACTTTGTTCTCCTGTGCTGCTTCTTCCTACTAGGAATCTTAAGAACATCTTTTCCCGTCCGAGAGGTGTGCGAAACTGTGAGGAGCTTCTTGCCGGCCTTTGATTTCTGTTCACTGCTTTTTTCCCGGCGGTTTGGGCCAATAGAACCTGGTAAATGCCGTGGCAATAATGACGTAGGCTATTATGAGTAAGATATCGTACAGAAACCACCCTGGAAGCCAACCCCATACCAATGGCTGGTGCCTGCCCCACCACCAGAAATCATGGTACAATATGAATATGACTGCAAAAAGAATATACCAGATGAGGGCTTTCTTGGTCTGAGGTAGCCAGAACGGCAAACGTCTTTTCTTCATTTTGCCCCTCCCCGGGACCTCACGCCTACGAATCCAACCGACTGTTTTGACACTCTATACCAGAGGAAAAATCTTGTCAATAGAGGAAAAATCCTGTCACTCTTGGAAGTCAAAAATTTGCCCATTCAGCCAGATTGACAGACTCATCCAGCTTTGTATCATTCTTCATAACAATGAAAGAGAAAAGGTCCGATTACCGGAGGAAAGCTAACGCACCGACGTCCTCCACCAAGAATTCCTCCAGTGAAAAGAAAAAGGACTACGTCTTGATGGGTCTGGGGAATATTTGGCGCGGAGATGATGGGGTCGGCTGCTTCATTGCCCAAAACTTCAAATCAGACGATTGGTTGGTTCTTGATTGCGGCAGGTCCCCAGAAAATTTTGGCTCCATAGTGAGGAAGACCAAACCAAAATGCCTGATCGTGGTGGATGCGGCCCAAATGAATCTCGAGCCGGGCCAATTCAGAGTAATTCCCCCTGCTAGGATAGAGGAGCTCTATCCTAGCACCCACAATATTCCCCTCTCTTATCTCATTTCCTACCTGGGCAGGTGGGTGGAAAAGATTATTCTTATTGGCATCCAGCCCAAAAAAATAGGGGAGTATGATCAGATAAGCAAAGAACTTAAGGATAGCACCAGGAAGATTATCCGGATCTTGGAAAAAAAGAGCTTCCAGCCCCTCAAGAGATTGCAATGAGGTCCGTTTCTTTGCCAGGGCAGCCACCACCCAGGAGTCCAGGGTATTATGTAGTTCTATCTTTTTGAGGTGATGTACCTGGAGGGAGCCTTGCCAATCTCTTGAGAAACTTCGTTGCCTACTATTCCTCCGCGCAAGATTTCTTCTACCTCCTCTCTGTCAGCATCCATTATGTAAGGAATATTGGAAACCCGAGATGCCTCTGGGGTTAAGGCCACCAGGTCGCTGCGGGCAATAGTTTTCAGGTTGAACTTCCTGGCTCCTGCCATGAACTGCCTGAGGCCCACAGCTAGCCTGTCATAGTAACTATACATCCCAACGGCTCCTGCAGGAATCTTCTCAAAATCCCTCCCGTATTTCTCCTTTAGATGATCGGTCATGATGAAGATGTGATCCAAGGAATCCCCGTATTTCTTGAGGTGAGAGGGAATTTTGCCTTTCTTTATTCTTTCGCCCACAGTGTTCCCTACCATAGCTGCCGCCATACTCGATCTGCCAAGGCAGGTGGCACTTATATAGGGAGCTCCCAGAGCTAATGCTTTGAAGATATGATCCTCAAGGGAAAGACCTCCGGCCATGGCACAGGGGGGAACGAATGCGCCCATCTCCTTGAGGGTATTGAGATAATTGTACAGCAGACACTCGAGGTATACTGTGGGAACGCCCCACTCATTCATCATCCGCCAGGGGCTCATGCCAGTTCCTCCGCCAGCTCCATCCACGGTCAAAAGATCAATCCTGGCATTGGAAGCAAATTTCACTGCCCTGGCTAAATCTCGAGGTCGGTAGGCGCCGGTCTTTAGAGTCACATACCTCGCTCCCGCTTCTCTGAGCTCTTCGACTTTTCTGTAGAATTTTTCTTCGTCCACCATGCCCAGGCGCGAGTGCCTTTCGAATTCTCCGAAGATTCCCTCTTTAAATTCTTTCTGTACTTCAGGGTCCCGCGGGTTGGGAAAAACCGGATAGCCTCTATCGTTGAGCTGAAGAGCCCTCTTTAGCGAAGGGAGTTTTACCTCTCCTCCTATATCTTTTGCTCCCTGTCCCCATTTTAGTTCAACAGCCCTGACTCCTAACTTTTCTATGGCGTATTCAGCCACCTTCAGGCGAGTGTCCTCTACGTTCATCTGGACTACTACCTCGCCATAGCCCCTATCCCAATCCTTAAATATCCCAACCCTTCTTTCCATCTCCGGGGACCGGACCACTCTTCCATTCTTTATTTCGCTTTGAGGGTCCATGGCACATACATTTTCCCCTATCACGATCATGGTGCCACAGATGGCAGCTCCTATAGCCATGTTTTCCCAATGCACTCTGGCAATTTCCGTGGAACCCAGGGCACCGGTAAAGAAGGGGACTTTCAGTTTCATTTTTTCTTTGGCACCTATTTCTAGCGACAGATCTACATTAGGGAAAATAGCCTTATCTGAATCTGCCTCTACACCTTCTGCTCCCACACAACTTCCCTGAATGCTAAAATGGGAAAAGTCTATTGGGTATTCTTTAGCCGAGCCCGCCGTAACCTGCCCGAAGGGTTGAGGATAAAGCATCTCCCGCCCGCGAAGGGCAGACATCGCAATTTCACAGGTTCCCGGACATCCGTCCAGACACACCACGCACATTCCAGAACACGGACTGGATTCCGTTCTAGTTCTGGTCGAGGTTGCCGCGCTCGCATTGACCCTACTGAAACTCATCTCTTGGTCCTCCTCAGATTGTTGTTTGTTTCTCCGGATTCTAGTCACATGAAGTCATAGTCGCATTCTTTGCTTTGTAATGAAAAGATACTCACAGATCTCCGCGTTTTCAATTATCGAATTTTTCGGTTCATAATGGTTGGAACATAAAAGACGATCAGAGCTTTAGAAAGTAAAAGTGAACACTTCCACTTATTATAACAAAAAAAAATAGAGTGTCAAGGTCCCCTTCTTTTCGACTTCGCCTGATTTGACTTGCCGCGGGGGATTGCGAACGTCTTCTCTACATATCTTTTCGCTCCTCGCGCAAACAAAAGTGGAACCAGCATTAACGCCGCCAGTGAGTCTTCTGCAGGACTATTAGAGTGTGGGTAGATTTTACCCCCTCTATACTCTCGATCTTTTCAAGTATTATTTGGTCAAGATCGCTGATATCGGGAACATCTATTTTAGCTATGACATCGCTACCTCCATAGGTAGCAGCAGCCTCTATTACCCCATCGACTTTCCTCAAAGATTCGAGCACCTTCCGTGATCCTTTCCCTGGCACCTCCATCAAGACGTAGGCCAACATTCTTTCCTCCTTGGTGACAAGCTGATATGCTATTTTCGGAGGGTATCCCCGTTTGTAGTACTTAAAAACCGAGGCTATTATCTCATAATCTTTCTTGCTGTACTCTCTTCTTGAAATTCTGTCTTTCTGTATTTTCCTGGGATGAATATAGCCCTTATTCTCCAGATAGTAGACCAAATCCTTTCCCAGTCCCGGAACCCCATTCAATATCTCTTTGAGCTGCATGTTAGTTAATGTGGACAGTTCCACTTTATCTGGAAGAGTGATTTTGTCAATAGAGATAGAAGGCGGCAGAATGAGGGTGGAGGGGATAAATCTTCCTACCTTCGCCAGACTAGGATATGGGTGCAGGCGAGGCGGGTTCCTTTGGTTTTTTTATTTTCTTCCAGTTCTGGTAGGCTCCCAAATCGATGATGGCATCGGTGGGACACTTTGTCGCACAGAGACCACATTCCTGGCAGTTCCTATGGTTGATTTTGGCCAGATTGTTTTCCATCCCCACTGCGTCATAGGGACACACCTTAACACAGATCCCGCAGCCGATGCATGCTTTTTTGCAGACTCTTCGGGCTTCTTTGCCCCGATCCAGATTGCTGCAAGAGACCAAGTGCTCCTGATCATCATCAATGGGAGCCAGACTAATGAGGCTCCGGGGACAGGCGGTCACACAGTTGCCGCATCCAGTACAATTCACGACATCGATGCGGGGAATTCCTTCTTCCATATAAATAGCATCGAAGGGGCAGGTATCTTTGCAGTCGCCAAAGCCGAAACATCCATGGAAGCAAGCTAGCCCTCCTCCCCCAATCAAGTGAGCAGCCTGACAAGTCTGGACCCCTTGGTAGTGAGCGTCTTGTTTTCTTTCGCTAAATACGCCTCCGCATCGGACCCGGGCGTATTGACTGAGAGCTCCTTCGATTTCTACTCCCAATATCTCTCCCACATGAGAGGCTACCTCTTCCCCACCAGCAGGACAGGTTTGAGCTGTATCCCCTTTCTCCACCATAGTCTCAGCCAAGGCCCGGCAGCTAGCGAATCCACAGGCAGCACAATTAGCTCCAGGAAGTGCCGCCAGAAGAGCCTCAATCTTGGGGTCCTCCTCCACCCTGAGCCTCCTATCAGCAAGAGAGAGGACCAAGGCAAAAAGAGCTCCCAGTCCGACCATGGCTGATACAGAAATGATGACCAGAGTTACCACGAAATCTCCTCCGTTTTTTTAGGCTAGAGAGTCTACTTTAGCCGAAGTCCCTCTTTTCCAGAACTGAGGCGGCCTGAATAGGGAATTCACCAAAGCGAAATAGGCATCTTTATAGTGTTCCTGGGGAACGCAGCTCGTTAGAATGTATCTAGGAGTATTCCGAACGTTAATAACCTCCTCATGATAACCGGGAGGCTTACGCATAAATAAGTCCCGAGAATCCCATGAAAGCAAGGGCCAGAAGTCCAGCCAGGATCAGGGTAATGGCCGCTCCCTGGAAGGGTTTCGGTACATCCGCCAGATCTAGCTCCTCCCGGATACCAGCCATAATAAGCATGACAAAGGTAAAGCCAATTCCAGCACCAAAGCCGTAAACTATACTCTGCAAGAAGCCGTAGTCTCTAAGGGTGGCAAACAAAGCTAGCCCCAAAATAGCACAGTTGGTGGTAATGAGAGGGAGATATATCCCCAGGGCCCGGTAAAGAGAAGGATTAGACTTTCGAATAAACATCTCGATAACTTGGACCAGGGAAGCGATGACCAGAATGTAGGTCACATATTGCAGGAAAGGAACTCCAAATCTTACCAGGATGAGATGGTAAATAACCCAGGTTATCCCTCCGGTTAAGGTCATAACAAAGGTAGTAGCGATCCCCATTCCGAAAGCTGATTTGAGTTTTCCCGTTACTCCCAGAAACGGACAGATTCCTAGAAAATAGCTAAGGACAAAATTGTTCACTACGGTAGCGCTGATAAAGATAAGTAGAAGGCTCATCCGCGTTTCCTTGTCATGCCAGTCCTCCTAGTCAACCTTGAGATTTCCTACTGAAGATATTTATTATTCCCAGAAGAATCCCCAGGGTGATAAAAGCCCCGGGAGGAAGAATCATGATGACCCAGGGCCGGAACCATCCCCCGGCTGCCTGGGTAGTGAGAATCTGATAGCCGAATACTGCGCCCGAGCTTAAGAGTTCTCGGATACTACCCAGGATGATTAGAGCGAGGGTAAATCCCAGGCCCATCCCCAGAGCATCCATGAAAGACCGGGAAACTGGCTGTTTGGAGATGAAAGCCTCCATACGTCCAAGTATGATGCAATTGACCACAATCAGGGGAACGTATGGCCCTAAGGCCTTACTCATAGGAGGAAAGGTGGCTGCCAAAGTTAAGTCAATGATGGTGACAAAAGTGGCAATAATGATGGTGAAAGTGACTATTCTTACCTGATGAGGGATGAATTTTCTGAAGGAAGAGATTGCCACTCCAGAGAGAATCATAACAAAGACTACAGCCATGCCCATGCTGAATCCCTGCAGAGCCGTGGTGGTAACAGCTAAAGTGGGGCACATCCCCAAAAGCAAGCGAAAAACAGGGTTCTCGCGCCACAGTCCTTTAACAAGGTCTAAATAGAGCTGCCAGGAGGTCTTCATTTTTCCTCTTGCTCCTTTAGAATTCCCGTTATTTTGGCCACCATCTCATTGATAATCTTGACCACTGATCGAGAGGAGATAGTAGCCCCGGTGATGGCCTGTATCTCATTAGGGGCCTCAGGCTTTTTCCCTTTCACATATTCGATGGGAGGTGAGACCTGAAGCTCCCTGAATTGCTCAGTGAAAGTCTCTGCCACGGGCTGGAGGACATCTTCGGTAGCTATCTTGCCCCCCAGTCCTGGCGTCTCTCTGGAGTAAAGAATCTCAATTCCTCCCAGGGTTTCGAGATCGGTCTTGAGTCCTACCATTATCTTTATTTTGTCCTGATAGCCTCCCCCCTCAGCCACAAAAGCATACCCCACCAAATTCCCTGAAGTATTTTCACACTGATAGATCACCACACCGTCCTTCTCGGAAAACTTATAGCCTTTTGTTTCAGGTAGAACATTAAATATCGCTTGTCTTAGGAGCTCTCTCTCATGGGCCTCAATCTTAGGCCTGGCCCACCTGTAGATGAAGGCTAGAGTCCCTCCAGCAAAAAGACTCACCACTACCAGAGTAGCTATCATGCGGGTGGCGGTCCTCATTTCTTCCTCCCTCCCAGCTGAACAGGGATGGTATGACGGTTCAGAAGGGGGGTGAGGGCATTCATAAGGAGTATGGAGAACATTACCCCCTCCGCATAGCCACCCCACAGGCGAATGATGACTAGAATAACCCCCGCTCCTACCCCGAAGATCCAGCGTCCCCGTTTGGTAATGGGAGCGGTGACAGGGTCGGTAGCCATGAAAATCGCTCCCAGCAAAAGACCCCCTGCCAAGAGGTGAAAGGAAGGAGGGGCATATCCCGGATTTATGAGCCAGAATATCCCGCTGAGGCCTATAACAGTGGCAAGATAGCTTAAGGAAATTCTCCAGTCAGCGTATCCCCTACCCAAAAGATAGATCCCTCCGATGATAATGGCTAGAGCCGAGGCTTCTCCTAAAGAACCACTGACATTGCCGGTGAAAAGGTGGTAAAGGGAAGTCATCTGGTGCTCGAATTTGAGCATGCCCAGGGGAGTAGCACCACTGATGGCCCTCAGAGTTATGGGATTGGTCCAGGTAGTCATCAGGACCGGGAAGGTAGTCATAAGAAAAGCTCTTCCTATCAGGACTGGATTGAAGATATTGTGCCCCAGACCACCAAGAATTTGTTTGCCAATGGCTATGGCAAAAACTGATCCCAGGACAGCCGCCCACAAGGGAAGATGCGGAGGCAGAACCATAGCTATGAGGATCCCGCTAATGGTGGCACTTCCATCATACAGGGTGATACGCTTGCCTCTGGCCAGCTGAAAAATTGCCTCTGTAACCAGGCAGGTAACCAGACAGGTGAGAATTAGCTTCACAGCGAGCCACTGGAAATAATAGACGCTGGAAGCAATGACGGGCATAAGAGAGATGACCACTCCCCACATCACATCAGGCACAGTTCTGGCTACTCCAATGTGAGGAGCTGCGGCAACAGTGAGAATTTTCCCTTCCGCCGCAGGGGCCTTCTTTTCCCTCACCAATGCTTTCTCAGGGGAGGATTTTTCGTCTTTCTGGTTACTTTTCTTTTCGTTCATTTGGAATCCATGGTCTGTAGCTGGGCCTTGCCCAATTTTATCAGTTGAACAATAGGTATTCTGGCCGGACAGACGAAGGCGCAGCATCCGCACTCCATACAGTCCACAATGTGATAATCTCTTAATCTTTCCCATTTGCTGTTTTTTACCAGGCGAGCTAACTCCGCGGGAACAAGAGATAGCGGACAATGATCAACGCATCGGGCACACTTGATACAGGCATCTTCAAGAGGAACCATCGCCTCTTCTTTCTTCAAAACCAGAATGGCTGTGGTCCCTTTGATCACTGGAACCTGGAGGGTAGACTGACTGATACCCATCATGGGACCTCCCATGACGACCCGATCCACCTTGTCAATATTCACATCGCATTCCTCCAGAAAAGTGGCGAAAGGAGTTCCCAGAGGAACAAGTAAATTGGCAGGCTTTCGTACCATAGAACCTGATACCGTGATAACTCGCTCGATCAACGGTTTATTCAAAGTCAGGCATTCGGTGATGGCAACGGCAGTACCCACATTGCTCACCACTACCCCTACATCAAGAGGAATGCCCTCAGAGGGAACTTCCCGGTTCAAAATGGCCTTCACCAGCATCTTTTCGCCGCCCTGGGGATACTTGGTTCTGAGAGCGATGACCTCTATGTTGTCATCACCTGCTACTTTTTCTTGAAAGAGAGTGACGGCATCCATCTTGTTGTTTTCAATTCCCACATATCCTCTCTCGGCACCGACCGCTCTCATAGTAGCCTTGAGTCCAAATAGACACTTGTCGGGTTCCTCCAGCATCAACCTATGATCCCCTGTTAAATAAGGTTCGCATTCACACCCATTGAGAATAACTGTATCAACGTGTTTTTCCTTGGGAGGGGCAAGTTTGACATGGGTAGGAAAGGTAGCTCCCCCAAGGCCCACTATTCCCGCCTCTTTGACACGATCCCGGATCTCCTGCGGATCCAACTGCGAGAGGTCCATATTGTTCTCATGTAGACCTTCCCAGTCCTCCTCAGCCCCTTCTCCCCGGATAGAGATAGACTTGAACTTTCCTACCACAGGGTGGGGACCTAACTCAACAGCGGTAACTTTGCCAGAGATGCTGGCATGGATAGGAGCAGAAACAAAGGATCCTGCTTCAGCAATCTTGTCCCCCTTCTTCACCTCGTCACCCTTTTTTACCAGGCTCTGGCAAGGTGCACCAATATGTTGTTGAAGAGGGAGCCTCACCTCCCTGGGAGGAGAGATCCTGCGTATCTTCTCATCTTGAGTGCTGGATTTTTTATGGGCAGGATGGATACCCTGCCGAAAAGTTTTGAGTCGCATCATCATTTTTGGAATTTGCTCCATCCGCTGGAAGCATCCATCCGCATTCCCTCACTTACAATCAGGCCCTCTACTCCGGGAAGACTCTCTATAAGTCTCATTCCTTCTTCGGGGCCCAGAACGAAAATTCCTGTGGCTAGAGCGTCTGCGGTGGTAGCATCAGGAGCAACCACAGTAACACTCATAGGCACGTCCTCTACGGTCTCGCCTGTTCTTGGATCGACAATGTGGGAAAAGCGTTTTCCCTCCAGAGTGAAGTATCTTCTATAATCGCCGGAGGTGGCTACACCTCTATTGCTAACCTCTATGGTGCTTAAGACTTTCTCCCCATCGCGAGGGTGCTGAATACCTACATCCCATTTTTTCCAGAGACCTCTTTTTCCCAGAGCAAAGAGATCTCCCCCGGCGTTAACCAGGGCCGCTCTCACCCCCCGTTTCTTTAGTGCCTGGATGGCCTTATCAACGGCCCAGCCTTTGGCAATACCTCCCAGGTCAATCTGCATCCCAGGCTCCTGGAACTTCACCAGATCGCCTTGTAGGATTATCTTTTTGTAGCTAACCAGGCTCCTCGCCTCCTCAATTTCCTGCACGGTGGGGATTTTCTCTTCTTTTTTTGCCGTCCTCCATAGGTTAACGAGAGGGCGGCAGGTGATGTCAAAAGCTCCGTTGGTAACCTCAGAGAATTTGATAGCTTCCTGGATGATCCTAGAAGTCTGGGAAGAGAGGCGATTTTGTCCTTGCCGGTTGAGAATGGAAACCTCGCTCTCCGGTTTGTAGGTGCTCATCAGCTGGTCCACTTCTTTTATGGCATCAAATGCTTCCTTAATTGCCTCCTGGTTGGGCGGAACAACGGTGATTTCAACTACGGTCCCCATGATCATTTCTGTTTTCTTGAGGGGTCGGGCTTTGACGCCAAGGATGTACCATGCAGCTATCAGGATCAGGGCAACAGGTAAGACTACCCATATGATTCTACGAGGACTTCGAGCAGAGGACTTCATTGGGCACCCCCCGAAAAGAAATTTTAGCTATACTACCAAAGCTCGAAGGAGTTGTCAAATCAGTTGTCTTGCCTATGCTCAGTACTTCTGGTATCCTATTTCTGTAATGATTGCATGTTGACAATGAGCTGTTTATCTATCAAACCTTGGTTTGAGGGTTCCTGGGATCGAGTAAAATAGTATGTCGCACTGGATCTCGGGAGGAATGAAGGGTAAAAAGCGGCGGTGAGGGGGGTGCACCCTCTCACCAAGAAGAAACAGGGAGGATAGACTATGCGGGAATGCAATATAGAGGAAAATAAGAAAAGATGTAACTGCAGTTATGAGCCCTGCAGTAGGAAGGGAATCTGCTGTGAATGTATTCCCTATCATTGGAGGTCGGGAGAATTGCCCGCCTGTTTTTTCCCTGATAATGTGGAGAGAACCTATGACCGCTCCATTAAGAGATTTATCAGAACCTTTCAATAAAAAGGAAAGTCGTGGTAGAGGGAGGGGCCTTGCCGGTATTCGTCTCGGTAGGAAAATCATGAAAGACATGGATCAAGAAAAGAAAGAGATGCAAGATGCTCAGATATTCGGCCCAGTACCTTCTAGAAGACTGGGTTTTTCTCTGGGGGTAGATGTAGTCCCCTTCAAAACCTGTAGTCTTGACTGTATCTATTGTCAGCTGGGAAGGACAACTGATAAGACTATTGAGAGGAAGGAGCATTTAGCTTCAGGTGATGTCTTGAGGGAACTAGAAGAGGTTCTTAAGCAAGGGAAAAGGATCGATTATGTTACCTTCTCCGGCTCCGGCGAGCCCACCTTGAATTCTGGAATTGGGAAGATGATCAGCCGGATTAAGAAGCTCACCTCTGTTCCTGTAGCTATCATGACCAGTGGCACTCTCCTCTACCAAGCCAGGATTCGCGAGGACTTGATGGAGGCAGATTTGGTGATCCCCTCTTTGGATGCGGTAACTGGGGGAATCTTCGAAACAGTAAACCGCCCTCATCCCTCACTCAAGATTGACGAGGTCATCACCGGAATAGATACTTTTTCTCAAGATTTTAGTGGCGAGGTCTGGCTGGAAATTATGCTGGTTAAGGGAATAAATGATTCTCTGGAGGAAATAGAAAGACTAGCCCGGGTAACTGGAAAGATGAATCTAGAGAGGATCCAATTGAATACTGTGGTTCGCCCTCCTGCAGAGGAGTCTGCTGGGCCTCTCAGCCGAGAAAACCTGGAGAATATGAGGACACTGCTAGGAGAGAAGTGTGAGATCATTGCTGAATTTAGGGGACCTACCCAGAGAGCTCACGCGGTGGATGTGGAGAAGAGAATACTGAGCATGGTCAGAAGAAGACCTCTCAGACTGGTTGATATCTCTCAATCTCTGGGAGCACACCGAAATGAGATAATCAAATATCTGGAGGCTTTAGAGAAAAAGCATGAAATAAGGACTAAAGTTCATAATGACCAGGTTTACTACCATTGAAATTTAGAGGTCATGGGCTGCCAAATCTCTCTTAGGCTCCTGGAATTTTGAACGACAGAGGAATTCTGTAATGCAAGAGAAGAGTGATCCGATTCTTTTGCTCGAAACCATGAAAAGTTCTGGGATTTCATAGCTCAATAACAGATCGATTCTTGAGATCGAAAAGAAGTCAGATAAGGAGAGAATATGTCGGAGAGGACTTTTACAGATCAAACCTGGGACGAAGAAGTCTTGAATTCAGATCTTCCCGTAGTGGTTGATTTTTGGGCCCAGTGGTGTGGACCTTGTTCTATGATAGCACCGGTGGTAGAAGAGATGAGCCAGGAATATGAAGGAAAAATCAAAGTGGGAAAACTCAATGTTGATGAAAATCCAATTACACCCGGAAAATATCAGGTTAAGGCAATCCCTACTGTCTTATTATTTAAGGGTGGAAAACTCGTAGACACGGTGGTTGGGGTAGTACCCAAGAAGGATTTTGTAGAGAAAATCGAAAAGATGATTTCATGAAAAAAGTTCAAATTACTTTTCAGCCAGACAGAAGAACAGCCGAAGTAGATCAAGAGATGAGCCTTTTAGAGGCGGCTAGCCAGGCAGGGGTATACGTTGACAGTGTATGTGGAGGAGATGGAATCTGTGGAAAATGTCGCCTCATTTTGAAAAAAGGAGCGGTAAAAGTTGAACCCACCCGTCTTTTGAGCAGGGATGAGATCAAGAAAGGTTATGTTCTTGCCTGTCAGACTAGGGCCAAAGGAGACCTGGTCCTGGAGGTTCCTCTCGAGTCCAGAGAAGAAAAGCGAAAAATACTGGTAGACAAAGACGCTGAACGCTTTCGAGCTCTCCACGCTCCCCTCAAGGAAGAAGTCTATTTTGAGTACCATCCTCTGGTGCAAAAAATGTATCTTGAGCTTCTCCCGCCCAGCCTTCAAGACAATGTAGCTGATCACGTGCGTCTTTACAACTATATCCGACGACAAAGGAAGACTCCTGTGATGCAGACTGGTCTTAAGACAATACAGATCCTGCCCCGAATCTTAAGAGAGAATAACTGGAAAGTGACAGCAACCCTGGGAATGAGAGGAGGAACGACAGAGGTCATTCAGGTGGAAGGGAGGGATACTACTCAGAGAAACTATGCTGTAGCTGTAGATGTCGGCACCTCCACAGTCGTAGCCCATCTGGTAAACTTGAATACCTCTCAAACTGTTGATGCCGAAGCTACCTATAACTCCCAAAGGGTTTATGGGGAAGAAGTCACTCGGAGAATAGTCTATGTGGAAAACAATGGACCGGACAGACTGAGGCAAGCTATAGTAAAAGACATAAACAATCTTATTACCGCTCTTGTCTTGAGAAACGGTGTAAGGCTGAATGATATCATGGCTCTTGTCTGTGCGGGAAATACCATTATGGTCCATTTTCTTCTGGGGCTTGACCCTGCCCAGATTAGAAAGGAGCCGTATATTTCTACCTGCACATCTCCTCCACCGGTGAGGGCGGCCGAGGTAGGGATAAAGATTAGTCCCCGGGGCCTTCTTTACTGC
>SDBT01003415.1_pt1 | contig 27510 bp, 29 predicted proteins | sample 2277101 | NCBI WGS metagenome assembly SDBT01 (sample SAMN10404973, study PRJNA504765) | marine sediment metagenome | isolation source: marine sediment core GS10_PC15, 103 cmbsf | place: Arctic Ocean: Southern Knipovich Ridge | collected 2010 | reverse complement strand
ATTTATAATCATGGATATAAATCCCAACTTGCATAATCAAGACAAAAACAGATACTAAAACGGCAGATATAAATGCAAGTGTAAACTTTTTATTTAATTCTTTTGGAATAATCCTACGGATAATAGCTACCAAAGATGCAATTCCTGTTATATAAACAAGAGGTAAAACGGGATGAATATAGCGATAAAAAGGAATGGTCAAAGCTGGAAGCAAAAATGAAAGAAAAGTTGTAAAGAAAGTTATTCCTACAAATACTCTTTCTTCTTTCTTCTTAAATAAAACCAATGGACTTAAAACGAAAAAAGTAAATAAATAAGGATTCAGTATTTGCGGTAAGCTTCTATAAAAATTAAAAATATTTGTTCCTGTTTTCTTAATTGTTAATATTAAAGAAGATGCTTGTCTTTCTACTCCACGGATGACATCAGAGACTGCGATGTATTGCGAATGTTGAGTAATAGCATGTGTACCACGTCCTATTAATGAATATAAAAAGTGTTTTCCGTTTAGGGGTAGCAATAACAATTTGTCAAAAACTAAGCCAAATATAAAAATCTTGATAAATATTATAATCGCTTTTTTTATTTTAAATTTAAATAAGAGATAAAAAAGAATATAGCCAGCGATAAAAATAAAAGCCTGTGGCCTCGTAAAATACATTATAAACAAAAGTAGCACGCTTATTACTGTCGCCCACTTTTTCTTCAACAATATTAAATATGGAATAATTATGATTTCTAACATAAATAGCGTTTCTGAAGCACCTGTCTTTGCATATTCCCAAAAATTTTGATTAAGAATAATTACAAGAGAAGCAAGTATTCCAACAGTTTTTCCGAATAGTTTCCTCCCCAGAAGAAAAGTGAAAATTACAGTCAGGAAAAAGAAAAAAAGGGATGTTGCGATAATCGTTTCATCCGAAACTCCAAAAAGTTTAAAAAAAACGGCAATCGCATAAGGCATTGCAGGGGGAGTGAAGATAGTTGGAAACAATCCACTATTTCCCAATAAGTTTGGATTAAAAAAACTGAAATTAGATACAAACCCATTTCCCCGAATAATATTTCTTGCTACATCAGCAAATTTCGCAGCGTCTGAAAATTGTATATACATTATTTTTTACGTACAAATAAAGATGAAAACGTTTTAACCGCTTTTCTATCTAAGGCGGCACAGAAATACAACCATGGCAATAACGGATAAAAATACCGTTGTTCTACGGGAAAATTACCTACTACTAAGAAAAAGTATAACAGGGGTAGTAACGACAATAAAGCAAACAGTAAACTTGACCTTTTTATAACAACAAACGTATGGAGTAATCCTTTCCATAAATAAAATGCGAAAACCAATTTAATTGCAAACAACATTGAAATCCCTACAGATGAAGTCACATATGCAAGTAAATTAGAATAGACACCTTCAATTAAAATTAGAGTGAACATGCTGGAAATCATAACTAACAGATATTTTAAAGGGTGTTGGAATATTAAAGATAGCCAATTATTTAAAGCAAATTCGTTTCTCTGACGTAATCCATCTGCCAAAACATAAGGATTTTCATAATATTTAGACATGGCGGGTGAAGGGTCATTTTGGTGACATGCACCTTGATAAGCCGGTAGAATGGTTTTTCCAATCGGATATGAAAGGTAATAAACAGAACAGGCTGCTATTGTATCGTATTGCTGCATTGTTTTTGCACTTTGGATAGCTAGGCCATAACTCGATCTACCGCCGGAAAATGATAAAAACATACGAAGAATTAGTAAAACAATTCCAGTAAATAAAATTACATTCACCCGATTAATTTCCCTTTTGATACTGACGAGCAACAAAAGAAGTACTAATAGAATGAACACACTTTTAGTGTATGCAAATATTATTGAACCAACTACAAACAAGAACGCATTCCTGCAATTTCTTACTTTCTTAATTGAAAGTAAAGAATATAAGATAAGTGTTACTCCTAATGCAGCGAATCCTTCCGAATATAATTTTGCAGAAAAAGTTAGAAATAATGGTGACAAAGACATTATGAATGCGCCTTTCAGAGCAGTATGACTATCGGTAAGCAGTAAAAGAGATTTAAAGATTAAAACACAAGAAAGATACCAATACACATAGTTGAATAGTTGAAAAATAGTAATTGAATTTTCTCCAAAAATGCGAATTAATATCGACAAGATTAACGGATAACCTAAATCAATAAAGCTTGGTACGGTAAAAACATCAAATAAACGCGACACATCGGATGCAAATATCTTAGCTGACAGATAATAGGAATTCGCATCATGAACCAATACTTCGGCGCTCGGTGTTAGGCATGTAGAAACCATAGCTCCTATAAGGATGGGAAGTGCTAGGAGTAAATAAGGAGATCTAATAAATTTTGAATAATTTTTCATATAGCTGTATATAGACACTCGTCATAGCAAAAAGCGAATATTTTTTTACGGCCTTCTCCCTGTTCCTCTCACTTATACTCTCGGTTTGTTTATTACTTAATGAAAGTAAGTAGCGTATACCGCACATTAGATCTTCAGAATCCCTGTATTTACAAATATATCCGTTTACCTGGTGAGTAATCTGTTCTTTTACTCCTCCAATATCAAAAGCTACTATCGGGAGGCCTGTTGCCATTGCCTCTAATGTCACCAGGGGAAAATTTTCAGCCAAGGAAACGAATAAAAGTATGTCGGCAGAGGAATAATATTTTGAAAGCAATTCTTTATCTTTCAGGAAAGGAACATATACAATATTCCCTTTTCTTTCAGGTTTATTTCCTACGATTCCGCCGATGCAGAGAAAAAGGATGTTATCATCCTGGCGGAATTTTTTGGTTGTATCCAAAAAGTACTGCCCGCCTTTTCTGGGGTCTAATGTTCCCCATTGGGCGACATAAGCAATTATTGTTTTATCTGGCGGTAATCCAAGTTCTTTTCTGACTTTAGATTTTTCTCTGGGCTTGAATATATCCGTATCAATTCCGTTATTTATAACTTCCAAAGGTTTATCTTTTAAAATACTTGTCTTAACTCTGTCAGCCAACCATTTAGAAGGAGTAACTATTGTTAAATTTCTAGCTTTCTTATAAATTTCTTTCTTTTTGTTCCATAAATATTCTGAATTATTCCAAAACATTGCTTGATATCTTTTTAGACCCGGAGTAAAATGTCTTCCGTTATTGTAATTCTTACAGTCAAAACAGTGAGTACAGTGAGCAGTTAATGCCCACCCGTCATGAAGAGTCCATACAGTTGGCTTCTCAATTGCAATTTTTGCGAGAGTTTCCAATTTAAAAAAATGCCCATGTAAATTATGACAATGAACAATGTCTGCCTCTTTATAATAAGGATGGTTCAATATTTCATCCGATGCACCAAAATCAATATCATTTGCTAATAAATATGCTTTAAAATGCTTTGATAATCCTAAAATATTTTTTCCTGTAATCTTATTTAGCCAACCTAAAAAGGAATTACTTCTAAGCTGGTATACATCTTTATCCTGCGAAGACTTAAAGCCCACAATAAATTTAACTCCGTATCCCTTTTTTTTGGCTCCCAATGCAATATCCCATCCAACTCTGGCTGCTCCACCCAATTTATCTGCCGTTCCAATAACTAGTATTTTCTTCATATTTTCTGTGCAATTATAACTATATGTGGAGAGGAAAATTTTGAATTGAATCCGGTTAGTTTGACTAATTTTCCAAAAGCACCCAATCCATAAATTAATATCTTTATGAGAATATTTCTATCATTTAAACGCTCGAGCCAAACCCCCAGACCGCCATAATAATTAACATCCGCCTTTTTAATTTTCAATTTGAACAATATCTCTTTTAAGCGATTTATATCCATACATCTTAAATTATGAATCGACATATTTTCAGAATCAAACAAAAGCTGAAATATTCCGTTTAAACCTAACAAGTTCGGAAGTATTATTATCATCTTTCCCCTTGGATTGACCAAATCCCAATGTTTTTTAATAACTTTTTCCGTGTCGTCAAAATGCTCAATAAAGCCATAAGAAAAAACCAGGTCATACTTTTTTTGAGTCTTAAAATTGAAAAGATCAGACTCTATTATGTCGACGTCCTTAATATTAAGGTTATTAAACTTAAAAAGCTTATTTATTTGATCTTTGTCAATCACATAATCCAAAAGCGAGACTTTAAACCCCCGGTACTTCTTAAAGTAGGTGGAAAAATACCCCGGATAGCCGCCAATCTCCAGAAAATTTTCATAAGGATGCCCTCTTAGCTCCTTACTGAATATATCGCTAAACCAGAAATTGGAACCGATTTTCCTTATTATTTTTTTATTTTTCCAATAGTTCTCCCAAGTTACAACGTTGGTAATTTTCATCTATTAAAGATATATTAGTTTCAAATAGACAAGAGCAATCAAATCGTGTTTAAAATTATTGTTTGAGGTATATCTGTCAAAATCCGCATTTACTTCAATCTTTTTTTGGTGATTTAGAGGAAATCGAATCTTTTGTCTTTCAATTTCAATTTTTCTGATTGCGGTATGAGTGGCATCCGTACCAAAACCAATATTTTCAACTAAATTTACACCAGGGTTAATACACAGTCCTTCGTTTTTCCAAACCGTGTAAAGCCACTGATAATCCCAAGTGTCTATTTTACCTTTATAAACCGCATCAAAAATAGTGTGCCAATAAAATTTTTCCGTAAAATTTCTGAATTTATGATTTAACCGCCCCTCACTTTTAAATTTTGGCCAATCTGACATGTTTACTCTGTATTTTCTCCAAGCCCTTCTCCAAGTTGCCCAACCCCAAATGTGGCTATACTTTGAAAAATAGTAGGAATTATTATTTTTATTCTCTGATTTCTGAAAATTGTTTCCCCCAATATGCATTATTTTTCTATTATTACAATATTTTTCCAACATCTCTTCGCAAAATCTGAAAAATGTAGGGTCGGGTAAGCAATCATCTTCTAAAATAATCCCCTCATCTACATGTTCAAAAAACCAATCAATCGCAGAGCTTACTGCTTTTCTGCATCCTAAATTCTTTTCTCTATATAATCTTTTTACTTCACAATTCCAATCAATCTTTTCCGTAATTTTCCTTACTTCCCCACATTTCTCTTTTTCCCCCGATATATTTTCCCTTGGCCCATCAGCAGCAATAAACAATATTTTTGGCTTGGCTCTTCTGATTTCAGTAAAAACCTTACTAGTAGTGTTCGGGCGATTAAAAACAAGAAATAAAATCGGAATTTTTGTTGTCATATATACTTTTTTTAAACTTATTACAGTAACATTATATAAACATATTATTTTCTAAAATATCTATTAAATACCGACATCAAATACTTTTTAATTAGTATTTTTATAAATGTCCCTTTTTCATACCTTCTTGTTTTTACATTGGCCTTGTATAACCTGACCAACCAATCAACAACAACTTTTTTATTTAAGTCATTAATGTTTTCATTTGCTAAGGCCATATGAACATTCAGATCATCCTTTGATGCATTTAAGCCCATTTCATTTAGTTGGTACAAAACTATCTTTTCCCATAAAGGAAATGTTTTATTATCCCTAACTATGTTGTTTCGTTTTTTCCTAACTCTATATTTGAGAAGATATTTATTTATATTTGCAAAGCGAAGCTTCCCAACTGCACGAGCCCATAACTCATAATCCTGAATTTTACGAAAGTTGGGATCATAGTAAAGATTGTTTTTAAGAAGCGAGCGCCTTCTGAACATCACCGAGGGATGAACTATTACATTATTAAATAATAATCTGGTTTTTATATCTTCATCATTTGTCGGGTACTTCCATTTCCCCTTGAAGCTACCGAGTATGTTAATCCATGTCCCGCAAACGTCAACACTGAGATTTTTCTCCATAAACTCAACCTGCTTTTCCAATCTTTCAATTTCACTTATGTCATCCGCGTCCATCCGAGCTATATATTCTCCCCTTGAGAGTTTAATAGCTTTATTTAGTGAAGCCGGCAAGCCTAAATTTTTTTTGTTGTTGATTAATTTTATCCTTGAATCTTTATAAGATTTGATAATTTCTTCAGAAGTATCAGTCGAGCCGTCATTTATAATAATGAATTCAAAGTTTTCATAAGTTTGATTTAATATACTATCTATCGCTTCCCTAAGGTGTTTCTGACCATTATAAACCGACATTAATACTGAGATTTTGACCATATTTACTTAGCAAATTCGTGCTTTTCAAACCATAGTGCTAAATTAAGTAATATCCAACTTTTGTAATCTTTTTTCTTCATAAAATATGCGACACGATCTTTTGGAATTAAATTATAAACCCTACTATTGTTGTTATTCATAATATCAAATACCATATCTTTTACTAATTTATTTCCCATCCAATTATTGATTGCGGATCCCACACCAAAACCTTGTTTTTTTCTTTTTAAAATTTCCCCAGGCAATGTGTCCGAATATACCTTTTTAAGAATTATCTTTTCCGTAATTTTCCTTACCTCCTCACATTTTTCCTTTTCATTCACCTTATCTTCTCTCGGCCCATTCGCGACAATAAATAATTTTTCAGGTTTTAATCTTTTGATATTATCAAAAACCTTTAATGTTGTGGAGGGGCGATTAAAGACTAAAAAAAGTATGGGTACTTTATTTCTCATATAGATGTATTATATTCATTTAGTTACTTTACTGCTTTTAAAAAATAAAGTTCTAGGTGTACTTGCAAACAACTGATAATTTCTTTTAGTTAGATATTTGTAAAGTGGTGATTGTGAAAGATGACTTCGTTTGGTAATTACATCTTCTATAATTAAATATGTTGGCCTATACATATTCCAATCATTAGTGCTTACAACTTCATACTCTAAACCCTCAACATCTATGGACATTAGGTCTATTTTCTGATTGCTATCAATATGTTGATTAAGAACCATCTTTAGTGGACGCGTTTTTACTTTAGAAGTACAAACTATTTTATAATGTTTATGGCCATCTCTTCTTTTGGTGATTTCTTTTGAAAAGCTATTCAAAGCCGACTCATTAAACTGGTAATACCTTAATAACATATTTTCTTTTGATATTCCAACCTCGATATTAATGTCTCTTTTCCTTTTTTTCTCAAACTCAGTCCTCGATCCAGGCCTAGGTTCTATGTTAATTCCAGACCACCCCCTTAAATAAAGTCTATACGTATTTGAATATCGTTTTGGATCACATGCTCCTATATCAACATAAAAACCCTTTTTAATAACAGACAATTCTTCTGCAAGAATAAGATCCTCAGCTTCCTGAGAGTATGAAAAATCTGCAAGTCCCATTATATAATCTGGTACTAATACAAACAGCCTGTGTAATTTATTAATAATTAATATAGCTGTCTCTAAATTCATATTAACTTATTTAATCTATTACTAAACTTATTACTTGTAAATATCAAATATTTCTTTACAATTACTTTTAATAATACGCAATTATTAAACTTTCTCTTCAATCTATTTGCTTTGTATAACTTTATCAACCATTCAATTACTTCTTTATCATTGAATCCTTTTTTATTTTCGTTTGATAATAGCGCATGCAATAATAACTCCCTCTTAGTTGCTTTAATCCCCAATTCTCTCAACTGGTAGGAAATTATTTTTTTCCACAATAAATAACTCGAAATATTTTGTTTTTCTATTGAAAATTCTTCATGCACTCTATAATTTACCAAGAATTCATCCATGTTACTAAAATGTAAACATGAAGCCGCGCGGCTCCACAAATCATAATCCTGAAACTTTCTAAATTGTGGATTATATAAAAGTTTGTTTTTTATAAGGGAACTTTTCCTTATTATAACTGATGGGTGAGCTAAAACATTATTATAAATTAATCTCACCTTTGCTTCATCGCTGTCTACGGGAAATCGCCAATATTCCTTTAGTTTTCCAAATGTTTTACCCAAGTTCCACAAACATCTATCTCAGGATTCACATCCATAAAGTTAACTTGTTTTTCCAGTCTGTTGGGATAACTCACATCATCCCCATCCATTCTTGCAAGATATTTTGCCTTGCTTAAACCGACACCTTTGTTCAATGATGCTGCTAAGCCTAAATTTTTTGAGTTCTTATAATACCTTATTCTTTTATCCGAATATGATTTAATAACCTTTTCACTTTTATCAATAGATCCATCATTAATGATAAGAAACTCAAAATCGGTAAAAGTTTGATTTAATATACTTTCAATTGCTTCCTTTAAATACATATCCCCGTTGTAAACTGACATAAGCGCATACTTCTGGTTTCTTATTCATAAGAATCACTTTGGAATTTTTAAATACGCACCAAACTCATAATCATATTTGTCGGGGTAAAATGGCTCGAAACCGTTTCCTGGATAGAAAGTAATCTCTCCGAAATATACTTTATCTTCACAATAAAGATCTACTCGTGCAAACAAAAAATCATTGCTTAATGCGCTGGCAACTTCAAGCATTTCTTTAAGCCTTTTAGGTTTATTTATTAACTTTCTGCTCTTCTCGTAACAAAGTCCTACTGGTAACTTTTCCCAAGTAGTATCGTAGAAGTTTCTCTTGTGATTAGTAGACCGGTCTATATCAACTTGAATAAATTTAGGCTCGCCATGAAAACAGAAAAATTTGTAATCAAGCAAACCACTTCTACTTCTCGGGCAGATATACTTCTCGCATATTATTTGTGGCTTTATATCTTTATAGCACCACTCACGCCCTATATCGTAGTAATTTGAAGATAGCCAATTATTTAACTTCTTTATCTCTTGACTTTCAATTCGTCTGTTGTTCAAAACTATATTCCACCCACTTCCATGTGTTGCTTTAATAACACATGAACTCGGTAGTTTTTTCTTCATCCGTGCTAATTCATTAATGCTATTAAAAACGTAACAATTCTTATTTAAATATTTCTTCCCAACCTTCTTGGCCACATAATCACGTACAGCGAGTTTATCTGCCAATTTCGTCATGATCGGGTTGCGGTCATACAATTTTATCCATTGAACTTTTTCATTAAATGTCCTAGGAACTTTCCAGTTTAGGCGATATCCGAAGGTATTCTTAAATCTACGTTCAGCATACTTTTTATCAGACAATAAACTGTTATTTATACGACCATAGAGTAAATATACATTTCTTTTTATATTCATAGCTTAATCCAAGACGCTGGAATAATATCTCTTTCAAAAGGAGATTTTATTGAAAACCATTTTTTCGGAGCTATAACAATCTTGTCTTTGTTATTATTCAACCAAGCACCCCACCAACTAAACGAGCTATTTGTAACTATATTGTGTTTACAACATCCCATAAGTCTCATGTCTTCATAGTTACTTTCTTTTTCGTTAATATCCACAAAAATCATTTCACCTTCATATTTTACATGTTTTTTGCACCAATCGATATCGTCGGAAAATACAAAATATTTCGGATTAGGCAATTTCTTGTTGATATATTCAACCGCCTTGAGATAATAACCGGATAAATCAATACCATGAACCTTCTTTGTTTCCAGGTTATTTATATAATCTCCTCTTCTCACATGAACTGAGACCGAATTTGATTTTTTAATCTTCTCAAGCATTGTTTTGTTATTGTCGTCAGATAAGGGTTTGAAAGTGAACTCTTCCCTTACTGCATTTTCTATATCTTTAAAATATCTTTCATCCTGCCAGTGCCCATCAAGGTAAATATCTCCAGCTATGTTTAGTAAATTAGGGTTACTAAATACCGAAGATTGAGAAATATAACTTTTAGGTTTTAATTTATTCTTAAAGGAAAGAAAATTCTCGAAATTTATAAGGTGGGAAATGCCAAGGCCATATTTTACTTTTGCAATTTCTCTATTTGATGCCCTTTTAATTTTGATGTCAAACACACCAAGCTCAAAGTGACGTTTTCTTTGAGTGGAGTAGAAATTTGTATCCAGTTTTAGTTCGCTATTGTTTTTTAATGCCATCTTCAGCCCAAACGCATATTGAAACATTTGATTACCTAAGCCTCCCATAATTTTAACTATTATCATTTTTACTTCTCCAGTTTTCCCAGACAAAAGGATAAGAATAAGTAGATATGTGAGTTTTTTTTAATTTATCTTGTATGTTTTTCCTTCGATCCTCTGCATCAAGAATAAAATCATGAAACTGAATCTGGACATTTTTTATCTTGCTTATAAAATCGGTTTCAATAATGTGATCCATGAGGTCATATTCAGCACCTTCAATATTTATTTTAATCAAATCTATAGATGAAATTTCGTATTTTTTAATAAAGTCTGAAAATTTAACTAGCTTAATTTTTTCTTTATCGCTAGTTTGTTTTATTATTGAAGTGCTTTCGTTATTTAAATATATGTCTAGTGTCTTGTTTTCTTCAGATAATCCGTAATTATAGACTGATATTTTTTTATTTTGTTTAAATCTATTTTTAATAAAATCTGCATACTCCCTAACCGGTTCGAATACATATATTCTGCTTCGATATTTTGAAAATATATCGCTAGTCCATTGTCCCTGGTATCCTCCTAGATCAAATACAATAGATTTTTCATTCAATTTATAATCTAATCTTAAGGTTAAGTCTCCATTGGCTTTTTTCCATATTTCTACCCGCCTTGCTTGCTTGCTAGGGAAAATAATCGCACTATGCGAATTTATTAATTGATTTAATTTATATAAAAACATAAAACGTCATGTTTTAGTGATTGTCATCATTTCTTTAAACATATTTATCAACTTTTTAATTTTTATAATAATTACATCAGTATTAATTTTGAATTCTATAAATTTATTATTTATAGTATTATCTTGAGTAGTTAACTTTTGACAATACTCTGATAAATGCTCTTTTGCATATTCGGGTACACATATAATTACATCTTGAAAAACGATAATATATCTGCTTGGTATCTCATTTAGTATATTGATGATTTTCGATATATCAGGCCATTGCTTGATAGAAAGTGGTTTTGGAGGTGGCGATAAAAACAACCTCGCATCATCGATGAATATGAAAGCGTGCTTTCCTTGTTTATTGATATTATTTAGCTCTTCAATAAGAGGGCATTGATAAGTTCTCCCACTAGTTCCACCTAAACTCCAATGTGCATCCAACCAATAAATGCATCTATCTTTAATCTCTGGAACAATTTTAGAAAGTTCCTTGCCACTATCACCAAAAATTAAAAGGATATTTTTTTTATTTTTTACTTTACTCTTTACTACACTGTAAAACTTTTTTGACTTTTCTATTGTATAAACTTTTACAAAATAATTTGATGCCCATAATGCTGTATCTCCAAAATACGATCCTGTTTCAACTAAAATATTAATATCAAACTTTCTACTTAATTTAAGCCCCAAATCTTTAGGAAATCCAGTAAATACTATACCCACAAAACTCCCTCCAATCTATCATAAGTTAATAATATAAATCGCAAATAATCCGTTAAATAAAATCGACAAAATTTAACTAAAAATAATTTTCTCCGTTTAATAATATTTTGAATAAGTTGATTTTCATTTAACCATTCGTGTACTAATTTCAATGAAGTAACTAAATATAAATAACTCATATTCTAATCATAAAAGACAATTTCTCCTTGAGCTCAAATATTGTAGCAAATATTCATAAAAATAGGCAGTTAATCAAGTAACTAACTATTAGTAGTTTAATTATATGCGCGTTTATTGTATAAATAAACACACCCTTTATGATAATAAAAAGACGCACATTGAAAAGCTTCCACAAAAACGTCTATTCCCAGAACGGGGAGGATGGGGTAATTCACAAAATATTTTCAGTTGTAAAACCAAGCAAATGGTGTGTTGAGTTTGGGGCTTGGGACGGAATTCACCTTAGCAACACATATCACCTAATTAAAGATCGTGGATGGAGTGGTATTTTAATAGAGTCAGACTTTAATAAATTTTCTAAACTTGTTGCCAATCTTTCAGGAACAAAAGCTGTCGGAATAAATACCTTGGTTAAAGCATCGGGCATGGATTCTCTAGACAATATTCTTTTAAAAACCTCAACTCCTGTCAATTTTGATTTACTATCTATCGATATAGATGGTAATGATTACCATATTTGGCGAGGTTTAAACAAGTATAAGCCAAAGCTCGTGGTTATCGAGTTTAATCCTACAATTCCAATTGAAGTAAAATTTGTCCAACCATATAATCCTAAACTAAACCAAGGATCTTCACTTTCTTCATTAATCGAATTAGCTGAAAGTAAGGGTTATAAACTTATCGAAACGACAGACACTAATGCTTTTTTTATTCAAAATAAATATTTTTCATTATTCAAATTTACCGACAACAGTCCCGATAATATTTGGGTAGAAAGATATAAATACATAACCTATTTATTTCAACTTTATGATGGCACAATCATGACTAGAGGGAACAAAATGTTGCTTTGGCATGGTATAGAAATCAATAATAATCGTATACAAATAATCCCTAAATTTTTAAGACACCTTCCAGTCAGCAAAACAGATTATCTCATCTTAAAAATGTTAAAAGGATGGCAACAGATTAGTAATTCCGTGCGAAAAAACATCACTTCATAATTATTCAATAAGTCTGCGAAGAATAGACTATATGACCTTATATATATACTTTAGATTTACAACTCCCCGGACACTGGCGGGATATAAGACCTTTCCGTCTTTGTTTTTTTCTTTAACAAATATCCTTGAAATATCTTGCTGATAATGCTCTATTCCCTTAACATCCTTGTAATACAAACCAATATCGTAATTACCCTCTATTAGATATAACCCTTCAATCCTACCGTTAAGATGAAGTGCCTTTGTTTTTTTTAAAACATATGGCTGGTCTGATCTTAAATCTAAAAGGCCGACTCTGAATCCAAGTTCATTTGTTATAACTACACATAAATCACTCAAACGAATATAATCGTAACTTTTTAAATAAATATTAAAAAAAATTTCACTAAAACTATCAATAGGGTTTGGAACAAAACTTATTTTATCAACAACCAAATCTCCTAATATTGTTGTCCCCTTACTCTTCATGATATATAGTTTGTTAATATCATTAATATATAAATCAATTAATTTTTCTTTTTCACCAAAACTTTTTATACAACCTCCCGAAAGATATATGCATTTTGTGCAAATTTCTCGAACCGCCTGCATATTATGACTTACAAATAATATTGTTCTCCCCCCTTTAGCCACCTCGCCAATCTTCTTCAAACACTTTTTTTGAAATTCTGCATCACCCACTGCAAGTACTTCATCTATTAAAAGTATTTCCGGATCAAGATGCGCAGCAACTGCAAAACCCAATCTGACCATCATACCTGATGAGTATCTTTTAACAGGAGTGTCTAAGAATTTCTCAACTCCGGAAAAGTCTACAATTTCATCATACTTCTTTTTAATTTCCCTTCTGCTCATTCCCAAAATGGCACCATTAAGGTAAATATTTTCTCTTCCCGTTAATTCCTGATGAAATCCGGTTCCTACTTCTAAAAGACTTCCCACTCTTCCTCTTAAAATTGCCTTACCGGATGTTGGAGGAGTTATTTGACTCAATATTTTAAGTAAGGTTGATTTACCTGAACCGTTAGGTCCGATTACTCCTAAAACTTCACCCTCTTTTACTTCAAACGACACATCCTTCAATGCCCAAAATTCATTCTTGTTTTTTTCTTCTTTAGTTTTCGGCAATAAATGTTTAGGAGATTTCAAAATTCCAGATAATGTATCGCGCAGGGTATAGTAAGGTTGGACAGACTGCCCGTAACGATACTTTTTAGATAAACCTTTAACTTCGATGATAGGTTTGCTCATATGATATCTGCAAAGAAACGCTCAGTGGAACGGAAATAGATAAGACCTACTATTAGAAAAACTACTGATGATGATGCAGAAATTGCCATTATTTCCCAGTTTACTGCTCCCGATCCTGCTATTGCAGTCCTTACCGACTCAACTACTGCCGTCATTGGGTTTATCGCCATAATCTTGGCGAAAGCCGGACGCATGATGTTTGTCGGGTAAATAACGGGGGTAAAGAAAACCATCATCTGTATAAAGAAAGGTAATGCATGGCGAATGTCGCGGTATTTTACATTCACTGCCGCTAAAAATAATCCCATCCCTACCGCACCAACCGAGGCAATCAGAAGTCCTAAAGGCACAAGCCACAAAAAATTTATATGAGGAACTTTTCCGAAAAATGCCATAACGGCAATAAGCATCACAAATGCAATGAAAAAGTCAACCAGGCTTACTAATATTTTGGAGGATGGCAAAATTATACGTGGGAAATAGACTTTTTTTATTATATTTTCATTTTCGATCATCGAATTACTGGCGTTTGTAAGTATTCCTGAAAAATAAGTCCAAAAGATAAGTCCTACCAGTACAAAGAGCGCGTAAGGGAGTTCTCCTGAGGGAATTTTAGCAATGTTTCCAAAAAAGATTGTAAAGACAAACATCGAAAAAAGCGGTTGGAAAAGCGCCCATGAAGCACCTATCATTGTCTGCTTATAACGAACTTTCAAATCCCTCCAGGCAAAGATAATAAAAAGCTCCCTGTATCTCCAGATCTCCCGAAAATCCACCAAATGCCATTTAGGTCTGGGTTTAATTATTGTAACCAAACTCATGTTACTAATTTTACATTATTTTAACTTTAATACCGAACCATATTTTCCTGTGTATACAATAGAATAGTTTTTCGCATACTTTTCAGGAAGTTCATTGCCTAAACCATAAACCACCAAATCCGCATTGAATTTTTCGTCTTCTACACTGCCGTACTTATAAATTATTTTTGGAAGCTCTTTGTTTTTAAAAAACAAGTTGTTTTCAGAAAGTAAATAATAGTTAGTTGCTTTATAACTCATAGAGTCCATCATTAATACTGTTTGACCTTTATTATAATTCTTAACAACAGCAGCTATAATTTCATAATATTCAGGGTTTGCCTTACTCATTATTCCTATTTTATCTTCACGATTAAGGCTAATTTTAGTCAGAGTATTTACTGTATCAAAGTTATTATTCATCAAAAAAATAAAGGGGATTAAAAATAAATTACCAATAAAAAATAGTTCTCTCAAGGGTACTCTTTTTAACATTTTCGACCGTAGGAAAATTAAAATGAGAATAAGCACAGACATAAATATCAAAAGAAGGGTAAATTCACGAAACTTACCAATATAATATTCATCGCTTCGATAATGAAGAGGTATGAAGATACCTATCAGGTTTACAAAACGATTCATGTATAAGTAGAAAATCGTATTGAAAATTAATAGGGTTAAACTTATAAATATAATCATACTGTGCTTGATACCTAATAAAATCCTGATAAATAATGTGTAATTCCCCAAAGCCAAAATGATAATGGTGGGAAGTATTATTAAATAGTATTTCGGACTGACCAGAAATACATAAGAGCTTTGATGGTTAATCAATGAAAGCGGATTAAAAATCAGTAGCAAAAATAATAAAGAAAAAAGCCCTACTATCACATTTACCTTATCTCTTAAAACATTTCTTATATTCAAAAGTACAAGACATATAACAAACCAAAAAACAAGACCAAACGACTGTATCTGGGTCAGAAACTGCATCTTTCCTTTTAGTAAAGGATCGAGAAGGGAAACAATTCCAAACGATCCTAATTCACCCGTAGAAAAACTGTCTTGAATATTTGGTGAAAATATAAGATTTTGAATAATTGATATTAGTGTCGTATTTTCTGCACTTAAGAAAGGGGGAATTCTCAAACCTTTTATCGCCCAAATAATAAAATACTTTGTTTCACCAAGGCTTGATAGATACATTATTAAAATCGTAATAATTGCTATTATAATTTTGTTTTTTATATTTAACGGTAATATTACAATGAAAGGGACAAAAACAAATATCGCCGATACAGACCCTGTAAAATGTATAAAAGACATTGCACCCAACAACATCCCTAAAAAAACTGCTCTCAACAATGTCACTCTCAATACAACTTTCTCCTTAGAATTATGAATGTATTCTTTAAAAAGCATATAACAAGCTAAAATCAAGGCAATAATAATAATCTCTTTGAAACCGAAAATTACAAAGTTTGTAAAGAAAAAACAAGATATAAGAAGAAAAACTGCTAAAAGTCCGATTTTTTTACTTTTAGTTTGGTCCCTAACCAATATGTACAAGAACAATAAACTCAAAATAAAATAATAGAAAATAATAAACTGTAATTGCCTTTCCATGACGATGTTATTGGAGTTAAATAAAGCCGTGAAACTTGCAATCATCGGAAGTCCCGGGCGAATACCTACTGTTACTTTACCCAACAATGGATGTAATACATCAGTCCAAACTGATCGAGTGACGAAATATGAGTGCGACATAAAATAGTATTCAATCTGATCTCCCCATTCAATCGGCCAGTAAATCATACGCACAAATACAAAGACTAATACCGAAACTATAGTTATTAAATAAAATCTGGACATAAAGTCCAATTTTAAAGATAGTCTGGGAATCTGATGTAACAACGATTTAAGATCGCCCAACCTAATAAAGACATATATTAATAAAGCCAAAATGGTTAGTGAGGCAGCATGATAAAAGGGATAATTATTCTTTGGTGACAATATAAAAAGAATATACAAAATCTGACCCGTTAATATTGGAGTTAAAGAGAACGCCAATGTAAGCGAAGTCGTTACAGAAATCTTTAGCCTTTTATTTAGAAAACCTGCAAATACTAAAGAAAAAAGGATTATTATCAACCAAGGTATCAAAGCGGTCATATCTTACTTGTATTATTTTATCTGTAAATTGTGTTGTACTTATCTATTAAAAAATTTATTGACTTGGCAATCATTAATTCATAGCGATTCATGTATCGCGTTTGTACGGTCCTTAATATCTTTAAGTTTCTTCTTCGATTTATTAAACTCGAAGACCTTGAATCTTTATGTATCAAATAATTAGAAATCACCCTATCAAAATATCGCCAAAGCGTTTTACCCACTACTCGTAAATAATAATCATAATCCATATTTGTTTTTAAGTTTTCATCAAAACCTCCGAATTTATCAAAAACTTCTTTTTTCATAAACACAGCTTGATGCGGAACAAAGTTTATAAATTTTAATAATGAAGGGTTTGCCGTTTGAAAAATCTTTCTTTCCGGAAATTTACCTATAGATTTACCGTTCTCTTCTAAAACGTTGATCTTTCCGTAGATCCAATCGAAACTATTGTTTTCTAAAAAATGAGCCGTTTCTTTAAGTACATTTTTATCGTAAAGATAGTCATCGCTGTTTAAGAAAAATATATATTCTCCTGAGGCTTCTTTTATACCCTCATTAAAAGCGTTGGATATTCCTTTTGCCGGTTTGGAATATATCCCGACCGGATATTTGGCGTGTTTTTTGTATTTTTCCAACAACGTAATCGTTTTATCTTTCGACTGCCCATCAATAAAAACGCGCTCAAAATCAGTAAAATCCTGCATTACCAAAGATTGCAGGTTCCTTTTGATGAACTTTTCCGAATTATAGGTACAGGTAATTATTGTAAAAAAAGGTTTCATTTTTCTTTCTTTGATAAAATCACAGGTATAATAAATAGTATCAACGGAATTACAAACATACTCATTCTGGTTACCGAATCGCCAATCTCCTCCCAATAGGATTGAGTTTGACTGAATATCCAAGTTCCGTAAAACACTCCACCTATTGAAAAAATTATTACGAATACAAAAAACAGATTTTCAATTTTAAATAGATTTTTTGTTTTCAAAGCATAAAAAAGTGCAAATGCAAACATGATAAAAAGCAATAAAAATTTCTGAATAACATATTCATTGAAATAGATAACTACTCCACTAAGATTGTCCCAAGTTACATCAGTTGCATTTGTAATAACCCCTGTCAAAGCAGACTCGGTTGCAACTTGCAATCCGGATATTTTTTTAACAAACTGCATCCAGGGAATACGAAAGGAATAAATTATTGCAGGGTAGAAAAAAATTGCAGACCATATTTTTTCTTTTATAAAAATTGCAACGACTAATACTGCGGGTACCAACCAAAAAGGCTCTGCAAAACGCGTCCAAGTACTCAAACCGATAAAAATTGCCGAAAGATAAATGTATAAATTTCTTTTTTCTTTAATTCCGAAATAGGCCAGTAATATGCCAATAAAAAAGTACGTCAAATAAGGCAGATTGGTATATGCCCACATAGAATGTTCAAATATTCTGCTTGAGATCGCAAGCACCAATGTAAAAGTCAAAGCAAGATTCTTTTTTACTTCAGCCGAAACCAGTCCTGCATAAAAGACGAGAAGTAATGATAAATAAAAGAGAGAATAAACCGGCAATGGTGTAGGACTATCCCATAAATACATCAGAGCATGCGAAAGAGAAGTAAGGAGAGGATAAGCAGTGAAGTATCCCTGCCCTATTGCCTCCTTCATACCTCCTGATTGCGTAAAAAGCTTAGCCCTGAAATCATACAAGACCAATGAGTCCCAGTCTTTTACCGGCCAGTAAAAGTTTGCAATAAAAACAAAAAACAGTAACGCACCCAAGATCAGCAAAAACACTCTTGCGTCCTTGTTTTCTTGTTTTAAGGTTGCCAGCGATAACCTCAAGTCTGAATTAAAATTCACCTGCTTTTTAAATATTTTCTTTAACAAGAAAAATACAAGATACATCAAAAGTAGTAGAACCAAACTGCTATGTCTTGAATAATTTGTTCCTGTCAAATTCAACAAAAACCAAAAAAACGTAAACAACCCCACCCCCAAAGGATAAGATAATCCTATCTTGAGCAAAGAGTCTTTTTCGATAAAAAGGTTTGCTAAAAAATAGCCTATAAAAAACAAAACAATAAGTATTAACAAGCCCATTATTTTAATTTAAGTAGTGCATAATAACCGTTGTTTCCTAAGACATTTGGATCGTAATTATCGCTTACTTGTGCAACAAGCTTCTTTTCTACGTCAAAATATTTAACCCATTCTGTTTCAATATTTACTTCGGGCCAAAATTTATAATTTCCTTCTCCCAACTCGTTACCCGGAGTAGCGATAAGAAAATCAGCATTCGGAATATTATTACTCTCGAAAGATACGAGCTTTCGCGGATATAAAAAGTACCTAACCATTCCCGGATTTCCTGTAAAACCACCTGCATTAATATCAGGCAGAACTACCGAAGAATCTTCAGGTGTTTCCTGCTTCACAAAAGCTATAAAACTATAAACTCCTCCCCAATATTTCTCCATTTTCTGATTATAATCGGTTACAGGATTTGCTAGTGCATATGAGAAATTCCTGTCAATAAGGGATAAAGAACTGCTGAAATTAACAAAACAATAGTAGGATAACAAGAATGCAGATATACTGTTAAGAAGAATGTTTTTCTTTGTGCTTTTCAAATCTGTTAATACCAACAACATAAACCAAGCAAAAAATACAGCTGTAATACTTACCAAAACGCTGTAGTGCAAATGATAGGTAGAAAAAACAAAATTCGGATATTTTGCGTATTCGACTGTTCCTAATAATATATAAATCAAAAAGGAAAATGCAATAAAAGTTAGTGTTGCATTTTTCAGTTTGACAACTTTGGGTTTTTTAATAGCAATCCAAGCAATACCTAAAGCAAGAAAGAATAGAACAATTAAATTCGGCTGCAGGCGTAAATATCTTGCAAACACTCCCTTGTAAATAAACATTTCTATAACGAACGGAGCCAAAGACAGAAAAATAAATAGAACTAAAATTTTAGTTGGGTTTATTTTCTTCATATTTTATATATATTCCAGCTGTTAGTTGAATAATAATTCGTGTAAATTCCCTCCCAATCAAGTTTTTCTTGATATCTGACAAGGCGATAAATTTTCTTGGTTGTTTGTTTTATTAAACCGATAGGTGTGGTAAATATAGGAACACTTCCCTTTTTGGAAACGACCTGCGGTTTTCCAAATTTTGTAAGCAATATTTCTTCTTCAAACTTTCTTTTCCCTATATCGCCGCTTACCAGAAAAGTATTTTCCAAAACAAAATCATCTGGTATGTATTTTACATCAATATCAGAACGGTTCTTAAACTCCGACAGATGAAGCCTGGTTTCTTCCACGTATTCCATTGTGTGCATTCCCTCTTCCAAATTCATAAAAACTGTCATGTTGGGTGAAGCATTTTCCGCCAAATAAGTTGTCATTCTATCAACTGAATCTGTTTGGTAAACGCTGATCATGGTCCGAAAAGACAGCTCCATTCCGGCGGTAAATGTAAAATAAACTAAAATAAATCCTAAACCCGCTAGAACTAGCTTACCTACACCTTTATTTATCCGATCCAACCCTTGCGTAAACAGCACTGATAATTCACTGCCTATAAAAACTGAAAGAAATGCTATAGAGGGTAGCAGGTAGCGCTCGAGCACAAAACTCCAAGGTAACTGCAGAAAAACAAAGGAAACGGCTACGATCAAAAATAATATTTCAAGGTACATATTTTCTCTCATTTTGGCTATACTTTTATTTTTTACCGCAACCAATAAACGGACAGTAAAAGAAACCAAAGCCACTGACAGGAAAGGTTCCAAACCTCGGATAAGTAAGCTTCGGTAAGAAAGTAAGTTACCGACAATATCCGTTTTAAGGGAATACCCCGTACTATATCCGGATCTGATACTTGAAGTAATAAAAACAAGAACAAAAACAGTTGCCAGGGAAAAAAATAACAAATGTTTTATCTTTAATCGGTTTTTACTGGGTAGCATTTTTGTCCTGAAAAGGAATATAAATAATAGTCCAGACACTATTGCCACTGCTGTTTCTTTGGAAAAGATAGAAAGCAGAATTGTTATAGCAGCGCATTTATATTTGCCTGTGAAAATAAAATAAAAAACCAGCAGAGAAAAAAGGGCTACTAACGGTTCCTGGGGTCCGATCCTGATCCAATTTTCATAATTTAAAGAAGTCAAAGCGAAGATAATTCCCGAAAGTAGTCCTGCATTAGCCGAGGACGTAATTTTTTTAGCAAAATGATAGATGAGAATAATAATTCCGGCAAAAATCAGGATATGAGCTAAGTGATGTACCCATGCCTGATTGCCTCCAACGAGCCAGACAAACCAATTATAAATCCAGTAAACAGGTCTAAACCTACCTCCGGCTTCAAGTAGTTGACCAAAGGCGTCAATAAAAGCAAAATTGTAAAGCTTTTGAGAAAATTCACGGACAAACCAGATGTCATAACCATCATCTATCAGCATCCAGTTTATAAAAAGATTGGGAATTCCCACTAAAAGAAAGACAGCTACAAGAAAGATTTTCTGCCAATGCTTAAGTACCCCCATAGGAAGGTTTGCTATATATGTATTATATAGTTCTTACCACCAATTTTCTGCCAAGATTATTCAGAAAATGAAGAAATAATATTAGCGGGTTGTTGGTGTACTTTTTAACAATTTTTACATCCTCTGAAAGTGTTTTTTCAAATTCATCCCTGGAAAAACTTTTGTCGGGGATTCTGAAGGAGGATAATGTTTTGTTTAAAACACTTGGCATTTGATTTTTTCCGATTCTCAGCCACATCTCATACTCCATAATAAATTTTGTATCTCCATAAAAGGGACCGTATTTTTCCCAAGCTTTCTTACTCAGGAAAACGGAGGGCTGTATAAGATGATTTACAATTAGAAGCAGGATATAAGATCTAAAATTCAAGAGAATATTTTTATAAGCCGTAACCCATTTGGAAATTTCATTACTGTCTTCATCGATAACTCGACCTTGCCCAGCCAGCCATAAAGCTTTCGAGCTTTCGGCAAAGTATTCACCAACTGTCTTTAAAGCACCCTTTTCATAAACATCATCAGCATTAATAAAGGCAAAAATTTCACCAGTTGCTTTTTCAAAGCCCATATTTATTGCATTCACCTGACCATTATCTTTTTTTGAAACCCAGCTGAATATTTTTGGATATTTCTTTGCATATTTTTTGATCATTTCTAGGGTTCCGTCAGTAGAGCCTCCATCTTGAATAATTACTTCTAAGTTGGGATACTTCTGGGAAACAATTGACTCTAAAGTTTCTTGAATATGTTTAACTTTGTTATACGACGGTATAACAATGGAAATCTTTGGGAGCTTTTTCATTTCTTTTTCTTCTTTTTAACATCTTTTAGTGCCTCATCCCTTATAAACTCTTCAAGTTTTTTCTCCATTTTTCTCATATTTACATAAGTTCTAGCAACCATTGCTATTACTAACACAAAACCTCCCACAACCATCAAATCAAAAAGTCTTGTTATAAAAAATGTTTGTGCAAATTTCCTGAGAAGCTCGGGAAACACAACAATAACTATTGTTGCAGTCCATATAGCTACCCATGAGAGAATTTCTGTTTTATCTATTTCTCCTCTGCGGCGGTGCAAAACAGCAAAGTAAATCATGGTAAAAGCAAAAAGTATGGCGATAATTTGTAATCCTAGAATCATAGTTTTATTCTCCAACGAATAACGTCAAATAAAATATTAAACGCGTCCAAGATGGTTACGCCCTTAACATTATCATAGTATACGGTCTGAACTAGAACCTCACAATGTTTTAATCCATATTTGCCCGTTTTTATGGCCATTTCTGTCTCAACGCCATACCCAGTTGATTCCCAGCTCATTTTTTCGTAAGCTTTTTTTGTCAATCCTCTGTATCCACAAACCAGGTCTGAAATGTAAACTCCAAAAAGAAGAGATATCAAAATTGATGCCACTTTATTGCCCACATATCTTACTAATGGAACTCCATAACTTAAATTTCTCGATCCAAAAACAACATCAAATTTATCTTTCTCAAGGGCGTCAATAAAATGTGGCAAATCCTCTACTTTGTGCTGGCCATCCGAGTCCATCAAAATAACGGCCTCGGCACCCATTGAAAAAGCAGCTTCACAACCAGTTTTTAGGGCCGCCCCTTTTCCTAAATTGACTTTATGCCGCAAAGCTATAACTCCCAAGTTCTTTGCAATCTCAAAAGTTTTGTCTTTCGAGCCATCATCAACAACTATCACCGGCAACTTAGTCTTTTTTAAATCTTTCAAGACCTCGCCAATCCTTTTCTCCTCGTTAAAAGCAGGAATAACAATGGTAATTTTCATGGAGTTACCTTAATCTTGCTAAGTTTGCATCAACCAGCATACTAACTAGTTCTTTGAAATTTGTTTTCGGTTCCCAGCCAAGCTCTTTCCTCGCTTTGGAATAATCCGCAACCAAAGGCCCTGTTTCCGTGGGTCTTATGAATCGTTGGTCTACTTTTACATATTTTTTCCAGTCAAGACCAACAAAAGAAAAGGCCATCTTGCAAAGTTGCCGAATGGAGTGCGTTTTTCCTGTTCCTACTACATAATCATCGGGTTTTTTTTGTTGAAGCATCAACCACATGGTTTCAACGTAATCTCCTGCAAAACCCCAGTCGCGCTTGGCATCCAAATTACCCATAGCAACTTTTCCATTCTTAAAAATTGGCTCTCCCTCTTCATTCAAATGTTTTGAGGTTTTTATACCTAATTTTGCACAAGCAGCAGCATAGGATACTTTCTGCTCAACGAAATTGAGATTGCGCTTGGGCGACCCGTGATTGAAAAGTATGCCGCAAGAAATAAACATTCCATAACTCTCCCGATAAATCTTGGCAATATTGTGAGCATAAAGCTTTGCCGCTGCATAGGGGTTGGCCGGGTTGAAAGGTGTTTCTTCATTCTGTGGAACTTCCCTAACCCAACCAAACATCTCGCTACTTGAAGCTTGATAAAATTTTGCCTTCGGGCAAACTTCTCTAATTGCCTCCAAAACTCTGTGTGGTCCTATTCCAGTAATTTCAGCTGTATGAATAGGTTGCTTAAAAGAAGTAGCTGGTACTGATTGGGAGGCCAAATTATAGATTTCATCTGGCTGAACATCTTTGATGACCTGCGACACAGAAACAGGATCCACTAGGTCTGCATAAATTAAATTCACTCGATGCTGAACATGATTAATATTGACATAAAGAAGATGGCTTGTTTTCCTTACTATTCCGGCAACTTGATATCCCTTTTCAAGTAAAAACTCTGCCAGATATGAACCATCTTGGCCTGTAATCCCGGTTATTAAGGCCTTTTTTCTCTTTTTTCTTCTTCTCTTTTGAACCATATAGGTTAATTTTGTCTATTTTCAAGAAACCATTTGACTGTTTCCTTGAGCCCTTTCTCAAAAGGTGTCTTTGCCACAAAACCAAATTCTTTTTTAGCCCGAGTTGTGTCAAGCATCCTGCGCGGCTGGCCATCTGGTCTTTTTTTATCCCAGATGATTCTTCCTTTAAAACCAGTTAATTTTTTAATAAGCTCGGCAAGTTCTTTTATAGAAATCTCGAATCCTGCTCCTAAATTTACTGGGTCCGGTTTATTATATTTTTCCGCTGCTAATAAGATTCCTTTGGCTGCATCTTTAACATATAGAAATTCCCGTGTCGGTTTCCCAGTCCCCCAAGCAACAGCCTTCTTTTTATTCTGCTCTTTTGCCTCTACAAACTTTCTAATGAGGGCGGAGATAACATGGGAAGATTTGGGATTAAAATTATCTCCTGGGCCAAAAAGATTAACAGGTAGAAGAAAAATGGCGTTAAATCCATACTGGTCACGGTATGCTTGCGCTTGAACAAGTTGCATTTTTTTGGCTAGACCATAAGGAGCATTAGTCTCTTCTGGATACCCCATCCATAAATCTTTTTCTTTAAATGGTACTGGGGCAAACTTGGGATAAGCGCAAATTGTTCCCAAGGTGACAACCTTTTTGACATTTTGCTTTCTCGCCGCCCTCATCATATTTACACCCATCAGGATATTGTCATCAAAAAGTTCTGCTGGATGTTCTTTGTTGTAACCAATGCCGCCCACGTTTGCTGCCAGGTGGATAACCAAGTCTATATTTTTACAAACTTTAAGGCAGTCCTTATACTTTCGTAGGTCATATTTTGGGAAAATTGGAATAATAACTTCCTTGGGGAAAAACTTCTTGAGGCGTCTCACAAGGTGGGTTCCTAAAAATCCATCACCGCCTGTGATTAAAACTCTTTTATCCTGCCAGAATTTCTTCTCATGTTTCTGCATTTTCTACTCTATTTTCATCTTAACTCCGGCCTTTTTTAAGTCCGAATTCAGCATAATCTTTACCAGCTGCTCAAATTTTACTTTGGGTTTCCACTTTAAAACCTTCTTCGCCTTAGAAGCATCTCCTACTAAAACATCCACTTCTGTCGGTCTAAAATACTTTGGGTCAATCCTCACATGGCGTTTCCAGTTTAAGCCAGCCAGTTTAAAAGCTAGCTCTAGAAACTCACGAACGGAATGCGCCTCGCCCGTAGCTATTACAAAATCATCTGCTTTTTTCTGTTGAAGCATTAACCACATTACTTTCACATATTCTGGAGCAAAACCCCAATCTCTTTTTGCCTCTAAGTTTCCTAGGTAAAGCTTGTCTTGATTTCCTGCCAGAATATTAGCCACTGCCATAGTAATTTTCCTTGTCACAAAAGTTTCTCCCCGCCGTGGAGACTCATGATTAAACATAATTCCACTACAAGCAAAAATATCATAGCCCTCTCGATAATTGACCGTTAAGTTATGAGCAATCACCTTGGCTGTTCCATAAGGACTACGAGGGTGAAAAGGTGTTTTTTCGCTTTGAGGCGGAGGAGAACTCCCAAACATTTCGCTGCTTGAAGCCTGGTAAAACTTAGCATTGAGTTTTAAATCTCGTATTGCCTCTAACAACCGAAGTGTCCCCAATCCAGTGGCGTTAAGGGTGTACTCAGGTAAATCAAAACTAACCCTTACATGGCTTTGGGCAGCTAGGTTATAAACTTCTCTGGGTTTAACCTCTTTAAGAATTTTGTAAAGAGTACTGGAATTAGTAATATCTCCGTAGTGCAAAAACAGACGAACTCCTTTTTTGTGGGGGTCCTTATAAAGATGCTCTATCCTGGAGGTGTTAAAACTACTGGAACGCCTAATCATTCCGTGAACTTCGTATCCTTTACGCAGTAAAAACTCCGTCAAATACGAACCATCTTGGCCAGTTACGCCAGTTATAAAAGCCACCTTTTCTCGTGTTTTCATTAGTTCTGTCTCCTATATTACAATTTTAGTAATGAATATACCACTCCACCGCTTTGGCTAATCCTTCCTCGATTTTGACTTTTGGTTCCCAGTTTAGAAACCTCTTCGCTTTAGAAACGTCAGCATAAGTTCTCGAAACGTCTCCAGGTTGTATTGGAAGCTTTTTCACTTTTGCTTTTTTCCCGAGAATACTCTCTATTAAAACTATCAGGTTTTTAAGTTTTACGGGGTTGGAGTTTCCCAGATTGATAATTTCAAATTCAAAAGCCTTAGGTAAAGATTTCACCACTCCGTCAACTATATCCCCAACATAGGTATAGTCCCTCTCAGATGACCCGTCCCCAAACATTGTAATTTGCTTGCCTTCATTTATTGCTTTGATAAATCTTCTTATTGCCAAATCCGGTCTTTGTCTTGGGCCATAAACAGTAAAAAAACGAAGGCATGTAATTGGTATTCCGTAAAGATGGTGATAAACATAACATAATTGCTCTCCGGCCACCTTGCTTAGACCATAAGGAGAGATCGGTTTATCCACCCTATCGTTTTCTCGAAATGGGACCTTTGACCTTTCACCATATACCGACGAAGAGGACCCAAAAATGAAATTCTTAATCTTAAAATCCCTTACTGCTTCTAATAAAGAAAGCGTACCGCCAATATTAACCTCTTGGTATAGTTTAGGATTTTTTATTGATGGTCTCACTCCAACTTTTGCCGCTAAATGTATTACGGTGTTTATTTTATGTTTGCCAAATACTTTCCTTAATATCTTCTCATCTTTGACATCACCTTCAACTAGAAAAAATCCCGGGTTACTACGACAGTGAATTAGGTTTCTTCTTTTTTCTTTCGGATCATAAAAATCATCAAAATTATCAAGAACCACTACTCGATGTCCTTCGTCTAAGAGTTTTTCAGTAAGATGAGATCCTATAAAACCTGCGCCACCTGTTATAAGAATTTTCATTATTTATCTATTTTACGCTACCCAATAGCCTCTGGCAAAAAGGACAGTAGCAATTCCGAGCGCCAAAAACAAAATTAGCAAAAGGACTGTTCGTAGCTTTTTGGATTTCTTAGAAAGCCAAATTGCCATCAACAGAAAACCCGGAAATAGAACCAGAATATAACGAGGAAGGGATGAAAAACTACCAGATAAGGTTGGGATTAAATAGCCTGCTGCCAGATAAAAAGCGTAACTTGATCGAAGTTTGAAAAAACTTACTATTGTTAGAACAAGAAAAACTATTGCCGCAACAATTTCAAGAAAAGTTGTAAATACAACCGGGAAATAGTCATAGTTTAAA
>SDBT01003414.1_pt1 | contig 27511 bp, 23 predicted proteins | sample 2277101 | NCBI WGS metagenome assembly SDBT01 (sample SAMN10404973, study PRJNA504765) | marine sediment metagenome | isolation source: marine sediment core GS10_PC15, 103 cmbsf | place: Arctic Ocean: Southern Knipovich Ridge | collected 2010 | reverse complement strand
AAGCTACATATGTTTGCCAATTAGATTTATCATTTGATAAAGGTTGACATATTTATTATTATATGATAAATTGTACTCAAATCGATAAAAAAGGGGTGTTCATGCCGACAGATGATGATGAAAAAATTAAGGAGATAGAACGGTTTATAGCAGATTTACGAGAATGCTTGTTTGCAGGTCAGGAATTATTTATTGTTGAACGCAAAAAAAATCAAGACACTTTAATACAACTTGGTTTGACAAGAAGAAATCTAGTAGATGAATTGACTTCACTCTCAATAAAAAATTATTGTTCAGGACCAGAGCTAGATGATCAAAGACAAACAGACGTTCTTTGGACATTCGGAAAGGAAATTGAGGGAGTAGAAATTTACATAAAAACAAAAATCTTTACTGTGGATGGAGAAGACTACGTCAAGTTGATCTCCTTCCATCGTGCTGAATTTCCTGTGAAACATCCTTACTTATAAGAATTCTTAATACTAAAAGGCGAGAATAAAATGAATGGTATCTGCCCAAATTGCGAAAAGGTTACTTCGATAGAAAGAGTTAACAATTTTGAAGATATTAACATTCGAGGGGAAGTAATCACAATTAAGAATGATTACTTTTTGTGCAATGAATGTGGACAAGAATTTGTTAATACAAAAATAAATATTGATCCTCTCGAGGAAGCTTATAAAAAATATCGAGAATTGAAAGGAATGGTTAATCCTGAGGAAATAAGGGAATATAGAAAGAAATTTAACTTAACTCAAGAAGAATTTAGCAAACTACTGGGTATTGGGATTGCGACGATAAACCGATATGAAAATGGGGCTCTGCAAAGTGAAGCACATGATCGCATTTTAAGCCTTTATATGGACCCGAGGAATTTCAAGAATCTAATCCAGAAAGATACAGAAGTGCTTGGTTTAGAAAAAAGAAAAGAAATATTAAAAAGAATAAAAAGAGAAAAAGACTATTATTTGAAAATCGCGGAGGATATTTCTGATCGTAGTGAACCGGATATATATAATGGAAACAGAGAATTTGATTTTGAGAAATTCCATAATGCCATAAAGTTCTTCTGTTTTAGGTGTAAGGTATTCAAAACAAAATTGACTAAACTCATTTTTTTCGCGGATTTTGAACATTTCAGACAATATAGTGTATCCATCACAGGTGCTAGATATGCTCACTTACCATATGGTCCAGTTCCAGATAATTATGAAACATTGTTAGGGCTGGTGTTGAAAAATGACAGTAATGTGAAGTTAGAAGAATATTGGGATGATGATTATAGTGGTGAGCTATTTATTTCCGACGCAGAGCCCAATTATTCGATATTCTCCAACACAGAGATAAAAGTTTTATCTACTATAAAAGAGAAATTTGAGGTTTATAGCACAAGTGGAATACGCGAATTCTCACATAATGAAGTTGGTTATAAAAAAACAAACAATGGTGAAATAATCTCATATAGTTTTGCAAAAGAACTTCAGGAAATTTAATATTTGCGGTGAAATCATAGCGCACCTATTGAAGAAAGGGGGACTACAAGGGGACCCCTCACCGGCATCCAAAGGACGGATGCTTGCCCTCTCCCCAGTGGGGAAAGGGTTCTATCCAAGCTTGATCACCGGCGGCGTGGGAGCCGCCGCAGCTGAGGGAGGGGCGTGGGAGCCGCCGCAGCTGAGGGAGGGGCGTGGGAGCCGCCGCAGCTACAGAAGGGGAGTAAAAAAGTTAGGAATGGTGTGGCTAGGACATATGTGCTCTGGTAACCGTTTCTCTAGCATCATCTATCCAGGTATACTATAATAATCACGGTTAGTCTCGGCTTTCTCTATTTCACTCATGACTGCTCAGCTTTATATCGCACCACCAGCTGCAGGAAAAACTCAATTTGCGATTGAGCGCCTGAGAGGCGTGCTTAAGGTATCCCCCCTGGCAACAACCTGGGTGATCGTTCCCGACCGCTTACAGGCTGCGGCATTCAGACAAAGGCTCTCTGATGCAGGAGGGACTATCGGAGCCCATGTCGGTACTTTTGGTGACCTGTACAAAGAGATATTAGAAAGAGCAGGTAATCCCGTTCCCGTTACTTCCGATCCCACTATCTACTTTCTGATCCGCTCAGTTGTCGAAGATCTTCACCAGCAGGGTCGTCTCCCCTATTACTCCTCTATCCGGAATACACCGGGTTTCATTAATGTTTTGAAGGAGCACTTCGCTGAATTTAAACGCGCATTGATATGGCCGGAGGAATTGGTAACCCAAACGCTGGAGGGGGAACCGGGATTAGCAGAGCTTGCCCAGATATATCTTGCTTATCAGCAAAAGCTCCAGTCCATCGATTGGGCAGATCAAGAGGGGCTGAGCTGGCTGGCTGTGGAGGCGCTGGAAGCCCAACCGGATTTGCTCAACACCTGGAGATTGGTCATTGTAGATGGTTTTGATGACTTCAACCGCACACAGCGCAGAGCTTTGAGGCTGCTGGCTGATCGAATTCCAGAGGTCATTATCACGCTGCCCGGTGCACCAGAAATGATGCGCCCCGTCCATAGTCGGTTTAAGCATGCGTTTGACGATCTGATCGCAGAAATATATCCCGAGATTCACTATTTGGATAGTTCTCCCCATTTACCAGCTCCTTTGTCTATTCTTGAAAATGAGGTATTTGAAAAGGGCACTCCCCCAAAGGTTCAAAATGAGAGGATATTTCTTCTCGAAGTAAAATCTCCAGCTGAAGAAGTACGCGAGGCGCTGCGCTGGATAAAAGCTAGAATTCAACGCTGGCATATTTCACCCGACGATTGCGCCATATTTGTCCCAAAGGCGGAAATTTATTCCGCTTATCTCAAAGAAGCCGCGGCTGAATTTGGCCTCCCTTTGCGGATTACCTGGGGCGAACCCCTGGTCCAATCACCTGCAATTGCGGCTTTACTGGGATTACTAAAACTTCCCATACAGGATTATCCGCAACGCTTGACCCTAGAAACTATCCGCTCGCCCTATTTCGATCTAAGCGAGTTTGGCCTTACCCAAAAAGACGCGGATCTATTGGAACTAGTCAGCATAAAATGGCAAGTAGTCGCAGGTCTGGAACAATGGGTTTCAGCATTCGAGGGACTTACACTTACCTCACCGACACCCCAAAACAACGCTCAATCCGGACAAGATAAAGAGCCATATCAACCCAGCCTCCCGGGAGGCGATTCTGCCGCTCATTTAGAGGTCGCTTTCCGTACACTTGTCGATCGTTTAAAAGTTACTGATCCAAAGCTCCTCAACGGATGGATTAGCTGGCTAGAAGACTTGCTCGATGAGATTGACTATATTCAACGCTGTGAGCCAGAAGTCCTTGAAGCGCTGCGTGATATCCTGCGTGCCCTGGTGCTGAACGAAACGGTTTCTGGATCACAGGTGAATGATTACCAGCAATTTATCAACAGCTTGCAAAGTGCAATCGAAGGTAGCGTTTACAATCTCACTGACACTTTAACACAGGCTTCGATTTTAGCAGCCAGGATGATCGAAGGGCGCGGTATACGCTTTAAAGCTGTCGCTATCTTAGGCTTATCAGAGGGGATCTTCCCGGAAATCGAGCGACCCGACCCCTTCATCGATGAACCGAACCGCCTCCGGCTTGGTCTTGACTCCCGTATTGGACGTCATCAAAGCAGCCTGTTTTATCAGGCGATCACCCGCGCCGATGAAGCGCTGCTGCTAACACGTCCTTATCTGGCGGAGGGTGGTGAGCCCTGGGAACCTTCGTATTATTGGAACGAAGTCAAAAAGTTATTCCCCGAAGCCTGTGTCCGGATAAAGAGTGATGCACCCCGGTCATTACACCAGGCGTGTTCACGCCAGGAAGCCCTGTTTTGGGCTGTCCGTCAGGGAGCTGTACCACAAACCGATAAGAAATTGATCGCACAAGCCGAATACGTTGAATATGCCCGCCAAATCCTTCAGGATCGCCTTGGGGAGAAATCGAAAAGTCGCTATGAAGGGAATCTATCAGAGCTTTCCAGCGAGTTTTCGGATCTATATGGTCCCGAGCATGTTTGGAGTGCGTCCCGGCTCGAGTCCTATGGTAATTGCCCCCACCAGTTTTTTGCAGCAAATGTTCTGAATCTTGAAGCCAAAGAACCTCCTGAGCTAGGTTTTGATGCAAGCCAATTAGGAACGATGCTGCACACGATCCTGGAAGAAGTCTACCAGTATGCAGAGGATCCAAACGACCTGGAAACTGTATTAGCTGCACTTCCTGGGATTGCTTATAAAAAGTTCGCTTCCGCGCCGGAGGAGTATGGTTTCCGTCCCAATATTTTGTGGGAGGAACAACAAGAGGGATTAATTGCCAGGCTGGAAAAGACAGTTATTGAGCTTGCCAAAAAAAGCGCTGGCTGGACCCCGTTTGGGTTCGAGCTCGCATATGGTTTCAGGGACAAATATGCTCCAGCGTTAGAGATCGATACTCAAATTGGTCGGATTAAATTGCATGGATATATTGATCGGGTTGACCGCGATGCAAATGGTAATCTACGCATTATTGACTACAAGACCGGCAGCTCCCATCTGTCGAAAGGAGACTTAATAAATGGGCGCCGCTTACAACTGCCTTTATATACGCTAGCAACCAGTCAGTCCTTGAAATTGGGCAAGCCTATAGATGGCTTCTATTGGGGCATTAACAGCGCCAAAGCCTATCTCTATCTAATGAAGTTTAAGCATGATGGCGAGATTGGACCGGAGGCAGCCATCGACCTTGCCTGCAAGCATGTCGAGCGCATCGTCCGGGAAATCCGTTTAGCAAAATTCCCGCCCCTTCCACCCTCAGGAGGCTGTCCCAAGTACTGTCCAGCGTCTACCTGGTGCTGGCGATATGAGCCTGGATTTTATCGATGAACGAATTTATTGCCGGAGACATTATCAAACTTACCCCAGTCCAAGAAAAAGCTGTCTGCACGCGCGGGAAGAACCTGATCGTTACGGCGGGGGCCGGCAGCGGCAAGACACGTACCCTGGTCGCACGCTATATTTCCCTATTAGGAGATGGGATTCAACCCAATCAACTTCTAGCGATCACCTTCACCGAGAAAGCTGCTCGTGAGATGCGCAACCGGGTGCGGCGAAGCTTGAGTGAGTTACGTCTAAAAGCAACCAGTGAGAGTAAACAAGAACTCTGGGGCAAGTATGAATCCCAAATGGATTCTGCCCGGATTGGCACTATCCACAGTCTGTGTGCTGAGATCCTACGCACGCATCCGGCCGAAGTGGGAGTAGATCCCGAATTTGAGGTGCTTGACGAAGGTATAACTGCCGCCCTACGAGTCGAGGTGGTTCAAGACACATTAAGTTGGGCAATCGACCAAAAAGAAATCCGCCCTCTTTTCAAAGCCTTCGAAGTCTATTCTTTGGAGAGATTGGTGGGTTTTGCTCTTACAAGACGGCTTGACCTGAACGAATACATCCAGCATAAGGACATCGCTCCGGGTGGTTATTCAATAATCCAAAATCGCCTGGAGGATTTCATAAACTCAGCTGAAGTGAGGGGCGCCATTCAAGAATTCCTTTCCATGCAAGCAGATGGTAGTTTGCTACCCGACGCCGGGGATAAGCTAACCCAGCAAATCGAAAACCTGCTTTCAGGATGGACCGAAGTTGAAACTGATCTGGCAGAAGGGGATACCTTGCAGGCAGTCCAGGGACTTTATAACCTGCGCAAAAACTGCATGGCGCTCAACATCGGAAGCAATGCGAGCAGCGCCAAGCAGATATTGAGAGAACTGCGAGAGGTATACGAGCGACAAATAAAAAGTTGGCTCCTTGAAACGCCCGATCCAATTGTTGAATCTGTTTATATGGATGTGGCGCCAATTCTCATGCAACTCTTTAAACATGCTCACCAGGTATACCGATCCCGCTTAGCAGAGCGAGGCGCTTTGGACTTTGATGACCTGGAAGCATATGCCTTATCTTTGTTAAAGAGGGAATCTGTAAGATCTCGCTGGCAAGGTGAAATCCAGGCAGTGCTGGTGGATGAGTTTCAGGATACCAACCAGCGCCAGCGTGAAATCATCGAGGCCATTTCAGGTCCAATTCCAGGGAGGCTCTTTGTGGTAGGGGATGAACGGCAAAGCATTTACCGGTTCCGCGGCGCTGATGTTACTGTTTTCCGGGATATGCAAGTGCACATTGAAAACCGGTCGGGAGAGTCAATTGAAATCGAGCACACCTTCAGAGCCCATGAAGCATTGGGAAAAACAACTGGTGAATTATTACAACCCGCCATGCAGCCCGATCAGGATCCTATACCTGCCTATTGGGTGTCATTCTCATCCCTGGAAGCACAAAGAAAAGACCCTCGCCCTGGCATAGAAGCACCACATGTCGAATTTATCATTGGAATGGGTGATAACGCTGCTACTGGGAGGAAAGCTGCAGCCCGGGCGCTGACGAAGCGTCTGGTCATGCAAAAAGATAATGGGCAGATCCAAACGTGGGATGATGTAGCCCTGCTGTTTCGTGCTTCGATTGGATTTTCACCCTATGAGGATGCTCTGGAAGAGGCTGGCATTCCGTATGTAACCGCAGCCGGACGAGGCTTCTACGATCGACCTGAAATCCGGGATGTGTTAAACATCCTGCATGCATTAGCCGATCCCTGGGATGATCTGGGGCTCGCTGGTCTGCTGCGCTCACCGGCTTTTGGTTTAAAAGATGGATCCATATATAAATTGCGCTGGAACAAGGGCAGGAGATCTCCACAAAGCCTATATCTAGCCCTGGATGGAGACCTCAGCCAACTCGACGTTGATGAACAAGCACGTGCAAAACGGGCTCTGGAATTCCTGAACGAGCTTACTCCTCTCACAGATCGCCTTCCAGTTGCTGAACTGCTTAAACGTGCCATCGATCGTAGTAATTACCGCGCCATTCTGGCAACTTCGAGGAGCAGGTTGTGGCGCAATCTGGACAAACTTCTAGAGGATGCCCATACCAGCCGCCTGATCAGCGTCCGTGCCTTCCTGGAGTACCAGAAGACTCTGAAAGATGTGGGTGCTCGCGAGGGGGAAGCGCCGGTAGAGGCAGAAGGCAGCCTGCAGTTGTTGACGGTGCATAAGTCTAAAGGACTTGAATTCAACATTGTTGTCATCGCTGATGCCGCTTATAGGGGGATTCGCCGTTCAGAGATTGCTTACCTCTTACCAAATATCGGAATGGGATTCAAGCCAGACCGCCTTGAGAATTCTCCCTTGCTTTACAATTTTCTCAAACACCTGGATCAACACCAGGATAGAGCAGAAGAAAAACGCCTGCTTTATGTGGCAGCCACCCGAGCAAAAGAAAAATTAATCATCAATGGTCATTTATCGAAAATGAAACCTGCAGGCTGGCTTAAAGAGTTGGCTGCAGCAGCTGAGATCAATCTCGAGGAGGTAGTTGAGGAAGCCGGCACCTGGGTGGAAATGAGTTTACCGGAAGGTAGTAAAGTAGCTGCCTGGGTCATGCCAATGGATGAGCCTGTATCCCCTCAATCTATTGCAATTGCTGGTATTGACGAGCAACCTGATCCTCACCTGGGAAAAGGGTCGGCGTTGTACTTGCCATTAGTCCTTCCTGAAGAACTGCAACCAAAAAGGGGGGTTGAAGAAATGACTGGTGATGAGCTTGCACGCCCGTGGCGGGCAACTGGCTCAACCCATGCCCCGTCTACTGTTGTTGGATTTATGGTCCATCGTGCCATTCAGCGTTGGCTGTTCCCAGGGGATGAGGGGCTTGAAAGACTACTACATACGATTGCTCTGAATAAAGGACTTGTTGGAGATCTGCAACAGGCTCAGGCTATAAAGGAATCAATCAAATTGCTTCAACGACTGCGTACCCATCCGCTGTGGTCAGAAATAGACACAGCTTCAGGAAGACATCACGAGGTACCTTTTGTCCATCAGAAAAATGGAAGACCCGATAGTGGATATATCGACCTTCTATACCTAAAGTCGAATGGTTGGCACTTGGTTGATTTTAAGACCGATGAGGTTCATAGTAAAGCGGGCTTAGAGGAGGCAATTGCTAAATACCAACCGCAGATGCGGCGGTATATTCGAGCGGTCCGAACACAATTAGGTCTGGACCCAATTGCGACGTTGTGTTTTCTTGATTTCCAGGGGAAAATATCACTAAAGGAGATATAAATAGTTGTAAGTGAATATTACTTCTGGAAGCAATAGTTTGAAGAAATCTTTGGATAATGCAGTTTTGATCACTTCCAGATTTTTAGGAGTTAGGATCTTTGTCAATGGTGTAAATTCATTAATGCATCCGTGTTTATGATGCAATAAATAGATTGTCATAGTTGCTCCAACCTGATCACAAATATCTTTCAGTAAGACTTATCGATTCCTCACACGGGTGAATTTTGAGCCATGATCTGCCATAAGTTTCTATTTCACATAGGTGAGGTTGGAAAATCACTGCATCGGTCATTTAGTTATACTTGTGAGTGGGAAATTGTAAAACGGGGCGTGGGGGCAGTAATTATGCGGGATCATTAAATTTTAATCTGTCGAAAGTCTGGTTTATGATATTTGGAAGATTGTGAAGATTAGTATCCACAAGTTCGGTAGTATCTAATCTTCCACCCTATTTTGTCTCACAAGGTTTGAAACGATACACCGCTTCTCCTCATAGTCAGCCATATCTATTCATTCAGGCTGTTTATTGATCAGAAAACTCAAGTTCAGCGGCGCCAATTGCTACAAATTCAAAGGCAGTCGCATAATAGTAATGCAGGTCATCCAATACGTTTTGAAAATCAGGTTGATTGCCTATTTGCGATTTGAACCAATCACCAAAGTAGACCATGAAATCAGTATCTGCCCAGCGAAGGATATGCCCTGCCCATAGCATATAGTAAAGATTAAATCGTTCTCCGGGACCATTAGGATTTAGGTTATGACTGTAACACCAATCGCGGTAGTTCTTTCGAAAGACTCCATTCATCACCTTCTTCCATATAACTTCGTAATCATAAATCGGGAACAATTTTGGGTTGAAGAAATGGGTAAATTTAGCTACGGGCATCCAGGGATACTCCCGCGCAGGTTTTAGATCACGCAATTTATCTAGAGCCACCAATATTTTTTCACTTTCATAAGATGGATACTGGAGTGTGATCAATGTCAAAGGATCTTGTCGTGTGCAATCCTTGCATGATTTACTGAGTGCGTCAAATGTTTCGTCAGCAGACCAATAACCTGCTCGGGCATTCCGGAAAATCTTCCAATATCGCTTCAGGTTATCATATATCATATAAAAGGCTTCCCGCCTTTTTCTTTCATGAAGGGATGGATCAAAGGCTACCTTTGCCCAGTTATACATTTCTAGTTTATGGTTAATTCCCCAATCACGTTCTTCAGCAACTTTAGCATAGCTGGCCAGGGCATCTTTATAAAATGGATACCTGAAATATTTCCTTATCCTCATACCAATCCTACTCCCACGGCTGCTCCACCGGCAGCGGCTACAACCTTATCGGATCCATCCTATGAAAGGTATCTTTCTTTCATTTTCTCAATCCCTCAACCGGTTTACGATCAACTCCCAGTTATCCCTACACATCTCCAGCTGTGCGGGGCTCACTGCTGTGTGAGTCGACTTAGGGTTTTTAGGCCTGACCCCATCATGTTTATCCAGATAATCCTTATACCCTTTGCCGATGATCCTTTGCAAATCCACCCAATCTAGAATATAAAATTGATCCTCTCCATAATCGCGAACCTTTAGGAATACCAGGATTAGATTCGGATAGGGTATCATTTTTGGATTTCGCAGATTTTGTACATCCCCATCGAACTCTATTTCCCAAAAGGTTTCAACATTAAATTGCCAGGATGAGCCCTTTATCGCTTTTACCTGGATATTGAGATGCTTGCCTTTTTCATCGGATGCAATGATATCGTAATGTGGAACGTTCGCTGTGAAGGTTGTCGTGATCAGCCCGCGCCGGCAGAGCTCAGCAGCGACCATATATTCCCCAAATTGACCAATTAATTGTGTGCGACGACCCGTAGCCATTTTATTCACCTCATTCGTGAATGAGATCCTCTAAGCTGCGACGCCACTCTTCCACTTTTTCAGTTTTCGTCAGGTGAGTGTTGGTTGGACTGGTTGATGGCAATGTCGCTAAAGTCAACCTTGACTTTACACTTTGAGGTAGTTTTGATCAAACACTCCTTCGAAAAGCTTTTTCAGGTTCCTTCCCGTTGAAATAAATCCTTCAGATGCCTGTGTATTTATTCAAGAAAGTCTCATAATCATTCGTCTCTTCAGTCCCCTTGTAAATGCCAGTGTCAGTACTACCCTCGCGCTCGCATTCCTTAAAAACGTCCCAGAGTGCGACCCCAGCATCCTTGAGCCGATTTTTCCTTTCTTGGTAGCTCATACCTCTTTTCACCCCCATGATCATTTCCATCACTTCCCAGAAGGCATTCTCTGGATGGACGTAATACTTCTGCATCGCCAGCGATTGCTTCCCTGGTATGGTCCCTAAAATCAGAGCCCTCGCATTTTCTGACACAACCGGTGGCAAACCCTCGGATCTCAAGGAATAGCTCTTCTAAGGATTCCCTTTGGCCTTTTCATTCACAATCCCCACCTCTTGAAAAGTCGCTTGAATGAACCTCACTATTTCATTCGCATACCCTTCTGGTTCTACACCCAATTCTTGAAAGTCCAACTTCTTCCCAAGAATTACCCAATCATCATTCTCACCCCAAAATTCCAAAACCACTTCTTCACCGAGTTGATCCTCGATTTGTGGTTTGTATGGTTTCATCGCTTGAAGCCAAGCGTCTAGCAAATCTGGTTTGTCATAATATAAAGCCAATACAATCTTATCCCCACTCCCGAAATAAGGTTTATGTTGTGTTGATCGCTCTGTCGCGAACTGGAGTTCATACATCACATGGGGCAATCGACCGGGATATCTCAACCTAATGTAATTATTTCCGGGTCTCGTTCTATCGGCGAAGTCCTTCATCTCATCAGGCAGTTTCTCTCTCACAAGCTGAGATACTTCATGGAAGAACTCATCCCTCTGTTCTTTATCTAGGTTATACGGATTTTTGGACATTTCCTTAGCCTCCTCAGAGAAACCACTTGAATATGCGATAGTAAATTAACAATCTGAATAGTATATTATAAATGAAAAGTGTTTTTACAAATACCGATTTCTATTGCTAGTCCATCTGAGCGATAAAAGGTTGGAAAGCTTTCTGTAACCTAATCATCGCGTCGATCATTAAATTTTTAAGCTTTGATCAATAGTGTTGATCCCTAAGACCTGAATCATAGATCACATATCGGATTCGCGAAGCGCGTTTCTCTTCATGCAATTGAACAGTCCAGAGTAGCGCCTAATTCCCTTCAATTTCCTCTTTCCGCTTAACAAAAGAACTAAATGTGTTCTTATTCCATGTTCGATTGCCGTTATCAATATACATCGCTGCCTGACAGTTACCGCGTCCGCACTTTCACCGATTAGCAGACGATAGCTTTCAGGACACACCAGCGAATTGATTAATGGTGTAATTATCTTACGGGTTCATAAAAAGTCTTGATTCTGGGAAAGAGGTTTAACGATTTTCTTACTTACAGGCATTCTTTATTATGCAATTTCGGGATTAAGAGCAAGACTTCCTCTTGCGCAAAATGCAGGTTCAAAGGAAATTTTCTGCTTAAGATCCATCGACAGTCTGCCAAATCTAGAGCCAGGTGTGATGAAGGGAGGGAATCCATCTGATTCAACGAGCGCATACCCAGCCTTTCGCACAATCACTCTGCCTTCTAATCGCATAGTATCAGGGTAATTTGAATGTTTCCATGGTCGGAATTGAATTTTATTCATTTCATCCCCTTCGAAGTTTTGCCTAAAAGCTTCTCCAAATACCTTCTCACCTTCTGATACCTGACCCATCATTATGAGCATCCCCCCAAGAGTGGCGATAAATCGTGGATCGGAAAGCCCATATAAAGTACTTTGTTGGAGGATAGCTATAGCTTCTTTATAAGATTCCTGGATAATCGATAATGCAAGCGCATATTCAACAAAACAACGAAATTCTTCATGATGATTCTGAATAACAGGCTTAAGAATTGATAAGGATTCGTTAAATCTTCCAGAAATCCTATATGCTCTTCCTAGCAAATATCTCGCGATAATACTACCGGGCGAATCTCGAACAGCTTGTTCCAATACCTCAAGACGTGATGGTTGATTACCCAAATATGCTTGTATCTTAGAAGATTCAATCCACAGACCTGATCGTACCTTTACTCGTTTTAGCCCTTCATTCACAACTTCCTCAGCCTTGGTTATGTAGACGGCAGATTCTTCCGCGCTGGGAGCTATTTCTGCCCATCCTCTATAAAGTTGAATTAATCCTTGGTAGCTGTACTCGTCACGGTCATATAAGTTTAGGGCATATCGAAAGCTTGTTTCGCTATGAATAAGTTGCCTTCTAGCGATTTCTGGGCTCTCGGCCGAGAAGGCAAGTGACATTTGTATCATTCCCCGAGTGTGATAAAGAACCCTAGTTCTACGGGATAGTTTGATAGCCTGTTCAATTTGTGCTAACGCGAGATCATATCTTTTTTCCCTCAAGAGCATTCTGGCATAATGTTGTTTAACATAAGGACTATCTGGATCCTTCTTTGCAGCGGTTTCGAAAAACCTAGTTTTCCCATCAAGTGTTCTAATCTGGTCAATAGTGTGGTCAGATCGGACGAACTCGTCAAAAGCAGATTTATCAAGACTATAATTCAAATTAAGCGCAGACAACGATCTACTCAAAAGAAAATCCCGCTCTTCTAGAGAAGCACAACGTTCCCAAACCACTTTAGCGATAATCCGATGTCTCGTCCTCGCTCCATATGCATCACGAGATCTATTGATAATATCGTATAGAATTACTCCTTCAGTCGAATCAGATGTAAGATCATACATATTTATTAGGGATGTATCCATGATTTTTGCTAATAGTTTGTCCCTTACGTAAACGCCATGTTGGTGAAAGCAACACACGGCTAGATACAAATCGCGTGATGCGGACGAACTAATACCTCGATACTCGCTTTCGAGTATTGCATCGAAGCTCTTACCTTCTGTTGCCTCCCTGAGGGTTACTAGAAGTTCTTTTCTGTGTTTTTCCCTTATAGCGGAAAATTGCATTTCGCGACTCAGATTCGAGAGCACCCCTAGTTCTGAATTTTCTTCGAGTAGATCAATTAGCCTATTAATCTCAGGATCACTCAAAGAGTCGATCATATATTCATTGACATTTAATCTTCCATGACCTTGGCGCCATTCATTGAGCCGCTCACCCAAAAGGATAAAAGCTGGTTGCTTTAACCCCTTCAAACGACTTAGAATTGTGTGTATTGAATCTGCATGATCAGCTGCGTTATCAATAAGAAAGAATGAACGATCTGGAAAGAGGGATATAGCAAAATCGATGTCACCTTCCACTAACCGGTTGCCAGGTCGCAACATGAAAACTGGACCAGCTTTATCTTTGACAAGTCTGGCAGCAAGGGTCATTAGAAGTGTCGTTGTACCATAGCCAGCCGACCCGACAATTATTGCTATCCTTGGTTTGTTTGAAGGGCTTGTAGCAAAATCAAGTAGATTATCATAAATCTCGTACTCTAGATCCCTTTCAAATATTTTCCGAGCACCGACTAGTGACCAATTTGGTCGATCCCCATGAAGGAATGAATGAATGTTTGGTTTTTCATGAAAATCGGCCTGAGTGACAAAGTCCCATGATGAAACAAGCCTAGCAGTTGGAGCAGGGTTCTCATCGAAATGGGGTAAAAGATCAGAAGGTATATCATTTCTCATCTTGAGGTACCGCCCAGAGTCCTGTGTTGCTCCAGATATTACGGTGGACGCCACTTCAAAAAACTCCTGATAAGTTCCAACAACCGTTGTTACATTCTTCGAAAGAAGAATTTCTTCTTCTAGATCATCAAAGTGAGGGGAAATTCTATAAGACTGGGGAATCTCTTTTGGGTAGAATTCGGCGGTAAGTTCATTAATTAATGTATTCCAATTCGGATCTTTATTAGAGTAACCTATGTATAGGACAGGTGCGGAAGCGAATTCTGATTTCAATACTTCAAAGATCATCCTCCTTTTTTCTCGAAATCTGGCATAGTCATCTTCAGTAATAAGGATGTGCTGACTTCCCGCACCCAATAACCTCCCATGTAGATGATAAATAGGAACTTCAAATCTCGGGTCATGTTGGACAAATTGAGAGGCTAAGCTGATTGGTATTGGATTTTGAGGTGGATCAGAAATAAGTTCGTAGGCTCGTTCAATTACCTGATCATAGTTGGTTGTAAATATTGCAGACCACCTGATGGTAAATAACCACTGCAATGACACATCAGGATCTAGATCTGCAAGTCTCTTCTGAAGAAATGCTTTTAAATCAAGTCTACTTTTTCTGAGCTCAACAACACTAGCAACTTGGGAAAGATTTGGTTCAGATGAAATTTCTATTGAAAATTCTTCTGCGAGTTCTCTAGCAAGGGTCGCACTATCAGGTGCAGGTCTTCCTTCTGTATCCCTTACATGTTCTCCCAATCCCGCACCTAGGAAAAGAACACATTTGCCTGATTCCATTGCTGTTCGAAGACCGAGTGGCAATTCAAGCATTTAACCTCCCATTAAAACCATTGTGTGAAGATGGTTCCGAATTTTGCTCTTTTTTGATAACTTACCCAATAACAACCACTTCTTCAATTCAACAGTTTTATCTACGCCATCTCAACGGTGTTGATAAGCAAAATTCTAACTGTAATATCTCCATTAAAAATCACGATAATTGATTATATCAGTAGAAATGAACCCAAAACCATACCCGTCCATTTGATACGTGGTTATATTAGATGTAAGACAATATCAGAAGTGAACATGGGGGGTGCGAAAACAACTAAATAGCTGATCCCTGATGTCGGTGAACCGCGAGCACCACCTGGGCACCAGAGGAGCTCGGTACAGTTTATCCTCCACCGCGTTGGTAAAGTTGTTATATTAATGAGTGAGAAACTGTAAAAGTGAACATGGGGATCTTTAATACTGAATTACTATTTCTCCTGAATCCCAGAGGATACCGTCCGACCACAACGTGAGCAGGAGCGTGGTATTTGTGCTCATGTAATCGTGACGCCAGCATCATCATTCCAGGTATACTATAATAAACACGGATACTCCAGAATATGAATAGGGATATTTTAAGTTATTATCAAGTGGACACTATTATCGCTAAGGAGGGAGCATGAATACTCTTGAGGTTGTTGACGCAATAAGGAGTAAGTTTTCAGTAGCTGGGAATCCAGCACAAGTGCCATACATTAGGGGAACTGGTTTTATTACAGCCGAATTGATAAATAATGGAATAAGAGTAGACAATCTTGGAAATTTACCATTTCTTCCTTGGATTGCATTTCAAGAAGCAATTTGTGTACTCATTCGTTATGGTGGCAGAGCAAAACGTGGAAATGCAATGAATTTCAGGCTTGGCGAATCAGGCTTAGCGATGGATTCAATTGAGGGTCACATCGCCCATGTTGTCTACGGCAAAAGTGAGGGTGATTCAATATTTCGCAGAATAACACCAATCGCTTGTATATTGATATGGGCTGGAGTTTGCAAAGCTGAACCAGGTGAATTAGTTCTAGTTTCCAAATAAAAATTGAATCAATAGATGTTTTGTATGTATCTTCCCGATTCAATTATATTTGCTTTAGTATTTTTTGTTAGAAGATGATTTTCAAGGAATACCAACGCTTTGTTAGACAGCAGTTTTGACCAGGATCGATAACTTATGCCACAAATTGGGATCCCACGTCGCGTTTGCGGCACCACTTGTTGATGGTGCAACAAAAAATTTTGTGCCTCCAATTGACTCTGATTGAGGTCCAAATGTGATCCTTTTCTGGTTGTAAAATTCCTTTGCTGCTCGTTTGCCGTTGAAACAGAAATATCTCGGTTTGAATCTAAGAATTTTCTCCCGCAACACATATCGACCAGAGTCATGGAAGTAAATAGCGGCATCACTCCCCGATTGACCCTTTACTATATCAGTAAGACCAATCCCATATGACAGAAGGAGTCGATATTGGGATGGTAACAACTTATATGGAGTAAGTCCGACCTGAGCTAAAATTTGCCAAAATTTGTTTCCATGTCCAGCATAGTATTGTTTTAATTGTGCAGATCGATTTCCCGCTGCTGTACCACAAATGACTAAATCGAGATTTTCTTTAAACAAATCCTCTAACATATATGGTGGCAGTTCCCTTATGGCGCCTTAATGAAGCCGAAGCTGATTGACGTTATTGATCTGATATTGCTTTCATTGAAACCAAACTTAGCTAATCGTACCACTTACCCACCGGCGAAGATGGATCCGTTTTACGCATCATTCCGCGACTTCATTGATTTAGTAATGAAACAACTTTTTTACTTTAGAAAAAAGTCGACTCGGCCGCTAGTAAAACGTCCGGTATATGTCTTTACTATTTTGGCCAACCAATACTTTGCGCGGGGATTTGTGCCAGATAAATCTAACAATCTAAGGAAAAATTGTGGATTAGCTTTATTAGTACGGATTCGATGGCGCCAGTCCTTATTATTATGGTATACATTGACCCTAATACGACCATCGGGATTGACTGTAACACCATACAAAACCTTATTTTCCCCAAACTCAATTTCGTCCATATTGCCTCCGGAAATTAATATTCAATCACCTAATTTCTTTCTCGATGCAGTTTTGGATGTACCCATATGCATACCGCGGTAACTCCAGCCCTTAACTATTGCTCTTTTTAGTCTTCAATTGTCTCCCGTTCTAATCCCTTTCTTTATTCCATTGAACTCCGAGCGTTTTAAGAAACCAAAAACATCCCAGTCTACTTAATACTTAAATCGGATCCAACTATTAAGTTTACCAGATCGTTCCAAGAATACCTCAGCTTGCCTTTTTCATCGAATATCTTTATTGCACTTTCGAGTTGAATATACGATTATTTGGAAATGGGGATGCAAGAATTTTCTTGTATGCATAAACAGCGGCATTGAGAATTATCCTCATAAATATCGGTTACTGATATATTTGATGTATTCCTTATGATCAGATCTGTAGTTTTTAGACAATCGTATGATTAATTCTTGAACACTCATTGAATGAAATTTAATATCATCGGATTTCACAACATTTGAAAAAATGTCAATTTCATATCTATGTATTGCACTTGCTTCTCCTAAAACATCATACCAAAGATATAGTAGCCTGAACCCTGTTTTCCCAAATGCTGTTTTCAAACCAAGGATGTGTTTTATCAACTGTGCTGGGTGAAGATGGTGAAATTGGTTGTCCTCGGGGCATATCGTCTTAGCTAGGTTATACAAATTGGGTATATCATTCCATATTTCGTTAAGATTTATATAAGGTGTTTTTAAGCCATGATCTCCTCTTGAAGCATATGCTTCTGAGAATTTGCATTCAATAGCAAACCGCTTATATTTAGCTAAATCTGAATTATGAATTAATACATCTATATTGGGTGGGAATCTAAATATATTCTTGTCAATAGGGAATTTTTCTTCAAAGATTATTCGTTTTGATACATCACTTCCTTTTCGACAAATCCGACACGCCGCAGCAATTGTTGGTACTTGCTTATTCTTCTCCCAATACTGGAAAATGTTGACAGCCAAAGCGGATGATGAATGAACTGCTTGCATTTTTGCGGGATTGTTTGGAGTTCCAATTAGTTCACTGCCATCACCTTTCTTAAAACATTCACGCACTTGTGGTTCAAGTGGTTCAAAGAGATTTTGATTAAGTTCTTGTGTGTATGCAGGGCGTCCCCTCTTGCCCTTGCTCCCGATGAGTACAATCCCTTGATTCAATGCCCATAGCACTTGTTTTGTAAGTATATAATTGTATGCATCCATTTGTAACAATCCCTTGTGCATCCAGATTATTTTTACTTAGCTTACTTGCATAAATCACGATTAGACTTACATCCTAAATTGATGGCGACTTTTAGGGCACACCAGCGAGAGACTGTGTAAAAATTCATGCAGTTTTCGAAAGTAGGACGAAGACCCAAAAAATCAGCAATAATCTGAAGCGCTGTCCTAATTACCAACCGAATAAACGGCTCTTGTGGGGAGAGAAATGTTATTAATTCCAAATTACGGACTTTTTACATAGTCTGGCGAGTGGTTCGGTAGAAACTCCAAATCCGAGCCTCTATTTGGCATTAATTCCCCTGAATAGTCAAGAAAAGATTCCACAGTATTAATACCCCTAATACTGTGGGAACCAATGAATAGCACTATGCAATTGGATAAACGCAACCTCCAATTAATCGTTCCATCATAGGATGAGCGAAAAAATTTTCTTTCGGTATATTTATTTATCTTTTGCCCATTGTCTGACACTGTTATTTTATGAAAAATCTTTTGGATCCGGTTTCCACGTATGTCCACAGCTTTGACAAACTAATTCAATGTCTTTTCTGCCAAGCATGCCGCCAAAAAGGCCTATGGGACCAAGCAAAATTGCACCAACTGCAGCTTTACCAAGTCCAAATCCTTTTTGGCCAGAAGATATATTCATAGAGTAACACTTAGGACATTTAATGTGTAGTCCCGGTGCATTTTCTCCACAATTGGGACATGTTGGAGCAGTCTTAGAAACTTGCTTACCACATGTTTTGCAATTTACCAATTCAGCCATTAATATCTCCTTATATATATACTAAATTTTCTGTATAACGTATTAAGGATTCATGTGGCGTGAAACCACCATATAACACTCAATCGACATCATAAGATGTAATCCGCAATGAAAATACAATGTTGCATCTTTTCGCAGCCTATCATGTACGTTCTTGACCACTAGTGTTCCCCGAAAAGTTGCCAAACAACATTCATTGATATAGGATTTAGCTAATTGTTTTTATTCTCTTATTACTTAAATAATACTGACAAGAAATTATATACGGAGAAATTGTTCCTCTATAAAAAAAAATCATTTATTCGAAGCAAACCCTTCTCAAGAAATTGTGCCCAAAATCTGAAAAATATCAAATATTCCATTCTAGATGCCGTTGCTTTTAAGTTGCTTTTTCAACAGACCGAAAGGCTGTGCGATGGCTAACGGTTGACTACAACAATTGGTTAGGGGCAGCCTTTTGCTACGCCAGCGTACGGGCAATGTGATCCCGTACATACTTGGCTGAATAAGCATATCCAATTCCGACGTTAGCAGAACGATGAAGATCCCGAGCTATTTGTTCCATTGCGGTTTGGGAAGCCCCAAGGGCTTGGACTGGATCAATGTTGCCTATGCTCATAAGATTCCGAGCTCCTTGACAGGCAACTTGATTCTGCCGTAGAGCCTCTATCAAACGATTGAATTGCTCTTCAATTAACCCCGTGACTGCTCGGGTAACAATGCCCGCGACTTTTCCAGTTTTTAAGTCGAGGAGTGGACCGCCAGAGTTGCCGCTATTAACGCTTCCATCAATCTGGATTATCTCCACGCCATTCCTTTCGTGGATGCTAGAAATGTGTCCTACGTGGGATGTTAGCTGGGGCATTCCAAATGGAAAGCCAAGGAACACTATTTGTTCTCCTACCGATAACGGGTCAGGGGAATCCGTGAATTCGAATATATGCCGTCCACTTAAATCTGATTCTAGCAGTCTGAGATATACGTAATCCATTTCGGTCTCTGGCGATTCCACAATCACGGTGTCTCCAAGAAGCAACCGAATGTAACTTACAGGATCTTCAGGATCAGTACCTGAAAACCTTACTGCGATAGCGTCAATATTGCGAGAACGGATATTGTGGCTGTTGGTTACAAGACCTCCTTCAACCACGAAGCCACTGCCAGCTCCAATGCGTTCTCGATCGCGCTCCAATGAAATCTGAGCAACACCTGAGCGCACCTGAGTAATTATGTCAACTGGATTCACCGCTACCTCCAACTACACTGACTGCGGCTAATGTTGATAAGCAATATTCTTTATGCGTATTCTCCTTTTTGATACATTATACATTTAAATATCGAACTTGATTTGGATAAAAACCGGTAAGGGGGTCTTATCTGCACCAGAAATTCGGATAATTCTGGATTTAGGATATTATCTCTTAAGAATCCTAGATAAGAGTTTATACACATTATCCGTAAATCTGCTCAAAAACCGTTCCAAGTAGTTTAATCTATACTTGGGACTGGTTGTCATAGTATCACAACACCTGTTTTGATAGCCAGCTGAGCTGCTCACCGATACGCAATCCCTCCATGGGGATCTCAAGTTAGCAGCCAGCAGAACGCAGCGGTTCGACCAGGAACTCCCGATATTTCATCCCAGCTAATATCATAATATGATCGCCCTTATTCACCAGAGGTCGCAGATCTTGCATCACTTTTAATGACCAAGTTCGGCGCATAGAGATAGGCATGTTATTTAGGGTTTCATCATAGGGCGTAATGACGGAATTTGGATCCACTAAGCCGTACTTTGCCGACAAGACATACCATTTATCCGAGATTGTTTCCGCATAAGCGGACGCTTTCTTGAACCAATCCGAGATATATAAATCCCGTGCCACCATTGGTCTTTTGTTTTTCTTACTAACACAGGCGACAAGAACGATTTTTTTAGCCATTTTATTCCGCATCGTTGGATCTCTAAAACCTTTTAATGCAAACGCTGTTCATTAGACATGGACCACAATTAGGGTTGGATGCATGGCACCATTCCCTTCCAATCTCCTAAAGCGCCCCATCAATTTCACCAGGATAGGATGGGTTCATGCTCCGAGCTGCTTCGATTGCATCTCTCTCCGATTCAACTTCACATACACCCAACCTATATAGAACACGCATAGTATGCACGTCAGGCTTTATATCCATTCCTGTTCTTTCAAGGTCGTTAAACCGAATCGGGTATGCTGCTTCAATCAATAAAACTGACATATTAGCAATCCCCTCACCGACACCATAAATGCTCTGAAAAGTCCGATTCACCTGCCCAGCTGTTTTTCCTTCCCAGATCTGCGCGGCATCCGCGTCAAATTCCTCCACAACGATAATGGTCAATTCTTGAAGAGTCCTTGGGGCAGCATTTACAAACCTGGGTTTTTTGGGTAATCTTTGAAACAAAGATTCAAGATCAGAAACAGACATCTGATAAATATTACCTGGATCAAGGTGACCAAGGTCATTTTTGATATAGTAAGGTATAGTCCAGATCAAATCCGCTTTCGCTCCCCGATCTAAACAAACAGCGATTGCAAACGCATACGGATCATCAATCAACAATTGAGATGCTCCAGTTTCTAATGTCGGGAATAGGATTTGAGAATCCATATTGGTTGAAAACGCGAGTAACGTATCTCGGATTTGATGAATGTTAACTTTACTCATTTTTTACCTCAACAAACCTAAGATCACTTTCTTATTTACTAATCACTCCTCACTTGTAACCTACCTCAAAACCTAATTGCCGAAAGACGCGGTTTGTTTGCTCACCCCCGCTGAAATCAGTTCTTGGAATACCGCTAACCACGCTTATGATATGCTTTGGTGGATAAAGCCTGTCCGGCATTCTTCCTTCCATAATTATTATTAAAATTGCTCCAATTTAAATCGATGTCTGATCAAAATAGTACACATCAAGTACCTAATTCAGACAATTCAGAAGATTATTAACCCATAATTTTTATTCTTTGCTAAAATCATCTTTCTGTCAAAACGCCTTATTCATTTCAGGCAGAATTCCAAATTCATTAAGAAACGTTTGGAGAAGTCGTGCTTCCACAAACGCGGGGGATTCCGGTTTCTCGGGGATAAATATATATTCGATTAATATAGCTCCTTTCATTTTACAAAGATTACTGAACCACTCTTTTGATCTTATGTTTCCTCTCTCTGCTTTCAATCTGTTCGGGATATCTTGTTGCTTAAAATCTCCGTGGCGATTAATTGTACCCCCCTTACCAATATATAGAACTTCACCTGATTTTTGTTGACGTATGATATATACGCCATACCTTTTTCTATTATCGACTAGCCTGAAGTGTGAAGTTACAACTTCGTTGAAAGGTTTAGTTGGGGTTGAATATTCAAAAGATCCAGAATAGTTGTTATTTCTCAGGGAATTCCATGTATATTCAAACTGACTTTCATTAATATGTCGAGACATCTTTTCCGTTTACGAACAGATATTCATCGATAGTGCACAGTTAAGTGTGTAAATTCACTCATTCACATTCGGGATAAGATCCCTATATATTCATCTCGTGAAGTGTAGCATCATGGACCCGGCCATCTATTAATGAAGCAGCTGTAATATATTCTAACGCATCTTCGAGGTACTGCATATCCGGCTCACAAAAAACGTGAGCTTGGCACTTCATAAGGGGGCAGAGGGATTCAGCTTGTTTCTAACTGAGTTTAAGAACAAGATGTCAGGGACTTGATTTTTAGCAAAAAAGCCCGCTATCAGGCAACCGATGAATGATAAAAAGACGCTTATTATCTGTTGTTTGCGATAAACAACTGGCAGAGCGGAATATTAAATTGGAATTCAAAACTTCAAATTGGCGCACCGCTTCAACGGTTTCCTACTTCGCTATCTTCCTGGTACTTGGCATCTCAGCCTCCTGGATCGGACCAGCATTACATTACCTGACCGAACATGTACACACTGGTTTAGGCGCGATCAGCATTATTTTCAGGGCGCGCTATATGGGCGCTATGATTGGGATCGTTTTTGGCGGGCGGGTATACGACAGAATACGAGGACACCCGACTATGACCGTTATGCTGGTACAAGTGGCATTTTTTACAGCGATGGTGCCTTTATCGAACGTTCTATGGCAGCTGGCTCGTCAATAAAATGAATAATGAACAAAATACGCTCTCGAACACAGAACTGAGTTCAAGCTCCCATTCTAGCTAGTTGATCAACTGCTGAATGACGGTGTATTACCTGTCCTTAGCGAAACAACCAAGGAATCGCCAGTACCAGAAATAACCCCCATACCAAATAGGCGGTGCTGGCGAGACTGAAGACCGAGTGCAGTGAATCAATCCATTTCTCCCGGCCAGCTTTGAATTGCTTATATATCAACCAAAACAGTAGGTAAATATTGATACTGTTCCATCCGATGATAGTTAACCGGTTGATCGTTAGACCGCCTTCAATGGTGCGGAAGACCGTTGCTGAGAGCGCGTATATACTGACCAATTCCGCCAGGATTGCCACAGTGATTATGCCCATTCGCAGCCACTTCTGAAGTTGGGGAGAGAGACCAACTCCACTGATGGGAGTGACACCCAGTAGCAAACCCATAATGGCAAAGAGCATCAGGTTGTAGACAATCAATACTTCCCGGTTTTTGTAGGGCTCCAAGAAATTGAAGGGGATCACGAAAATGTAGATCACCAGCACGCCCAGGGTCAACGGGAGCAAAAGACGCATCATGGTGGCTATGAACTTGCTCAACCCCTGATTGAAATCTTGCTCTGATGGAGCCGCAGTCGGATCGTAAACACTGGCAACCGCCAATACAGGTAGCAGACCAAATCCGCCAGCAGCGATCAGCCGCATCAAAATATCGGGGAAAGAGATACTCAACGCTTCGAACATTCCAATGGTAATGCCCCCGAAGACCAACATAGCGATCAGATACAAGCCGGCGGTGATCATCACTTCGATGGATTTGATCAAAAAAGCAAAGCGATCTCCCCTATTGGATTTGAGTCCCAGAACCGAAATCCCCAAAGCGATCCAGCACAACAAAGGGATGTGAATAGCTGCCAGATCGAGATAGTGATTGATTTTCCAGGGAACATCTAGACCTGGCGCCAATAACATGGCATAGACTGCCGCCGCAAACAATCCCAAACCCAACGCCACCGCACGCACCTGGTTTTTCTTCGCCGTGACCACCATGAAAACCAGCGCGCTCATCGTTGCGATGGGCGACCACCAAAGAGCCAGGAGGGGGAGATGGTCCAGATAAATTAGAGTCTCAAAATCGGAGAGCGCCCAGAAGATAAGACCAGTCAGGATGCTTAGCGGTACAGCCAAAGCCCAGTTAACTTCACGTCGTCGTTCAACCCTGGTCCCCGTGGTTTGTTGGAAACGGTAAAACCAGGCTGCGAAGAGCAGATTATCGGGATTTTCTTCAAAACAAGCCTGTAAAGCCGACTGAAAAACTTCAGTTTGGCCTTCTACCTGCGCTTTCTGATAGAGTTGCTCCAGCTTATGGGGGCTTGATTCTGATGTGTGAATTTCTTTAACCAGGTCCATACATACCTCCAACAGGATTGAGTGTACCCACATCAAAATGCCACACTCATCCAGCGAGCAGATCTAGGATAACATACAAAAAACCTCAATGCAAGCACTCAGGTGGATAAACGCAAAGACTTAAAGGGTGGACATCCGGAACTAAACACTCTAGAATGGGTTTCTCGGTGAAAATAAACTGGCAAAATCTTCAAAATTTCTATCCCCGCCGCAAGCGGACGGCGTATTACGAAATTTTGCCCCTTCGGGTACAGATTTTGCTAAAACTTGGAACCCACGTAGCAAGCTACGGGGTATTCCAACTAAAATAAACCTCAAAATAGGTAAACTAAGATATTGCCCTTAAATTATATCTTGGTATTTGTTAACAAATCTGTACTACCAATCTGCACTTCCTCCCTCGCCTGGAAGGGACAGTGATTTCAAGCAACCCTTGTTCTGACCATTTCGATAATAACTCCCTGGACTGGTGGATAGAAATGCCAAACAGGTTTTCCACATCAGAAGACTTTTTAAAAACTTGTTCAGCAAATAAACAACAAACACGCCCTGCTCTATAATCTAATGGGAGTAGGAGTTCAAGGTTTTTATCTCCCGCTTCCCCTTTCGAGTGGCTTTCAATACCCTCACCCTGCCCAGCCGACTGGTATCCGGCTCAACTTCGTTGAGCTTGGCAGTTTGCGAGTTTCACTCGCAAACTGCAGGCACACTACAAATTACATGAGCGGCTCAAACTACGTGAGCTTGGCATATTTGCTCGCTTCACTCGCAAAATGCTGGGCGGTAGTGCTGCCGGTAAAATTCAAAAGCATCCCACAAGAAGGTCATACCCAGGATGCCCAGCGCTGTGGTGGCATAAAGATCAGCGCATGGGCTCCTTCATGTTCAACAATCTGAACGGGTTGTGGTAATATTTCAAAGTTCAAATTCAAGCACTCCCGAAACAAAGAAAATCAAATGATACGTAATAAAAAGGTGTTGACGATCGGTTCATTTTCCACCATGTTCTTCCTGGGTGTAGGGACGGTCATCATTGGAGCGTCCTCCCGCAATATCGGGCTTACCCCATCACAAATTGGTCTGATGGTATCGGTACAAAACGTGGGGTTTATCCTGTCTGTGATCACCGTTGGGACGCTGGCTGATACGTATGACAAAGCCAGGCTCTTAGCCGCTGCCAGTTTGATCCTTGCGGTTTCATTTTATTTCTTTTTCTACAAAGACCCTTTTTTTCTGAACCTTTTTATCATGCTTATCATTGGGATAGGTATCGGTGGTTACGAGGGCGCCGCCGACCCAATGCTGCTGGACCTGCACAAAAAGCGCCAGAGCCTGATTATTTCGATAAACCATTTCTTCGTCTCTTTTGGGGAGCTGCTGATCACGATCTATCTCATCTTTCTACAGATGGACTGGAGAGCCAGCATGACCCAATCGGCCGCGGCGGTGCTCCTTCTTGCAATATTCTTCCTTCTATCACGGGTTCCGCCTCGCGAAAGCATCACCGAAAGTTTACGCAGTCGCTTTGATTTTTTGGGCAAACAACGACCACTGCTGGTGTATGCCAACCGGACCCTGCTAAAGATCGAAATATAACCTTCCGACCGAAAAAACTTGCAGGAGAATAATATGTCTAAAATATTGAAAATATTGTCGTGGGTAGTCGGGATTTTGATCGGGTTGATCCTTTTAGGTATTTTAATTGCTTCATTCGTGTACTCGCCAGAGTATGTGCGCAGAGTTCTCGTTTTCCGGGAATCAAGTTATGAAACATATCTGACTGGATTCCCACATTCACGGCTGCATGCTGATCAAGACACTTTCAATTTCGCTGAGAATCTAAATGAAGAACGGGTTTCAAAGCTTTTCGAAGGCATCTTAGAAAGGGAAGATTTCGATACTTTCCTGGAAGAAATGGGCACGCAGGCTTTTATCGTCATCCAGGATGATGAGGTGATTTACGAAAAGTACTTTAACGGCGCTCAACGCGATTCGCTGTTGACTTCATTTTCTGTGGCGAAGCCATTTACTTCCGCCCTGGTGGGTATCGCTGTGGAAGAGGGTTATATCAACAGCATCGATGATCCCATCACGGATTACCTGCCGGAACTGGAAGCACGTGACTCGCGATTCAAGCAGATCACGATTCGCAATATTCTAATGATGGCATCTGGTCTTGAATTTCAGGAACTGCGCTGGGGAATATTTAACGGAGACGATCCACTAACCTCTTATTTCCCAGATCAGCGCCAGGCTGCCCTGGAATTCACACAAACCAAGGATTCGCCGGGCCAGTACTTCCAATACAACAAATACCATCCGCAGCTGCTGGGGCTGATCATCGAGCGAGCAACTGGCTTATCGGTGACGGACTACACGCAGGAAAAACTCTGGAATTCGCTAGGCATGGAGTTTGACGGCTCGTGGAGTTTGGACAGTGAGGAGAGTGGATTCGAGAAGATGGAAGCAGGTCTCAATGCACGCGCCATCGACTTCGCCAAGTTCGGACGGCTGTATCTGAATGGCGGGGATTGGAATGGGGAACAGGTGATCCCCGAAGAATGGGTGCGCACTTCCACACAGGTTGACCGGGCAACTCAAAAAGCCTCCTATTATCCGGATAATTTCGGTCAAACCATTTTTTATGATTTGAACGGCTATTACAAGTACATGTGGTACGGGTTTTTGCGAGACGAGGGTTTTGATTTCGCGGCGGAAGGGGATCATGGGCAATTTATCTATGTAGCACCTCACAAAAACCTGATCATCGTCCGCAACGGATTGGAATATGGAATTCCCTGGGATGAATGGATCAAATCCTTTTACAGGTTTGCCAGCGATCTATGATGTTCTTCTCGAAACCGGTCACTGAAATTATCAAGCAGCGCTTCTCATGCAGAAGCTATCTCAAACAGCCCATCGCGGCCGAAATTCGGGTACGATTGGAGGATATCGCCGCTGAGCAGCGAGTTGGACCCTTAGGAGGGTGGGCGCGCTTTGAACTGGTTGCCGGGACAGATAAAGAACTGAAGGAACTCAAAGGCCTGGGTACCTACGGCTTTATCAAAGGCGCGACCGGCTTTATCGTAGGCGCCACAACTGCGGA
>SDBT01003413.1_pt1 | contig 27517 bp, 12 predicted proteins | sample 2277101 | NCBI WGS metagenome assembly SDBT01 (sample SAMN10404973, study PRJNA504765) | marine sediment metagenome | isolation source: marine sediment core GS10_PC15, 103 cmbsf | place: Arctic Ocean: Southern Knipovich Ridge | collected 2010 | reverse complement strand
TGCGCGCGCTGGGCGAGACCAAGATCCTCACCATCGACAAGAAGAACTTCATGCGACGGATCAATGAGGATCCGACGATTGCGTTCCGCATCGTCGAGACGATGTCGCAGCGGGTCCGCGAGCTCAGCGACGAGATTGTACGCCTGAAGGCCAAGGCATAAAGAAGTGAGCTTGATCTCAGGTACTGGATGGCGATGAATACGGACGGCCAAGGCGAGAGCGTCAGGTATGCCCCGCCACCTGCCACCGACGCACAGCCGAGATACCTGGTTGGAGGGGCTGTGGATGCCCCTGAGGGGCGCTACGTCTTCTACGAGCGTCTCGAGATCGGCCGTTTCCAGGAGGGGCGCGCGAACGCCCCGGGCCTTCTGCTGGTGGAGGACCCGACGGTGTCCTTTCGCCACTGCATCATCACCCAGTCTCCCGACGGCCACTGCATTCTTCGCGATGTGAGTCGCAACGGTACTCGCCTCGACGGCAGGCGTCTGGTGCCCAACCTCGAGGCGGAGATGCAGCTCGGGCAGGTGCTTGCTGTGGGCACGGGGCACACCTTTCGACTCGAGGGGGAGATGTCGGCCACCGCCACAAGCGAGGCGCTGCGCTACGACCGCACCGCCGCCGCACCGGGTCAGACGATCGCCACGGTACTTGTGGGCGACATTCGTGACTACACCGTGTTGGTGCGGAAGGCCCCACCCGCTGAGCTGCAACGTTCTGTCAGCTCTGTATTCGAGGAGCTCACCAACGGCGTGATTCAACACGGCGGAACCGTTAAGGAGTACCAGGGCGACGCGATCTTTGCCTTTTGGGAAGGTGCGTTGGGTGGCGACCAAGCGGTCAGAGCATGTCGGGCCGCGATCGAGCTCGACAAGCTGGCTCAGAAGATCGCTGAGGATCCGGCGCTCTGGCAGGTGCCCGGCTTCGAGCTCCGCATGGACTGGGCCCTGGCGACCGGTCCCGTGGTGATCGACACATTCGGCGGCCGGGTTCCCACCGGCCTCTCGATGATCGGCGAGCCCGTGGTTTTGGCCTTCCGCATGGAGAAGTTCGCCAACGACGAAACGGGTCCAATCCTTGTCTGCCCGTATACGAAAGCGCTCGCCTCCGGCGAGTTCGAGTTTCGCGACCTGGGCAAATGGCACGCCAAGGGCTTCGACGCGCCCGACCATGTCTTCTCGCTGGTCGGCGCGAAGTAATCGCTGCGGACTCCCCGCCGCATGTAACCCTCCAATCCGACCATCCAACCTTGTTGTCAAAATTGCTGGCCACTTTGCCAAGTGCAGTTCATGAGTATCGGCCGCAAGTTGATAATGCGCTGGGCCATCATTGGTCATCGAAACATACCTGAACCCCGGTCAAATCAGGATTCTTCAATCGTCATTCACGTTTTCGTTGACAAGATGCCACCGGATGTTTGAAGATCCGTCGGTCTTGTGAATTCCTCATCCAGGGAGGGGACCAACCGGTTAGCCGTGAAAGCCTGACGCCTATCGTGTGTCCAGGTGCTGACCGTTTCAGGAGGGTGTTGCGAATGAGGAAGCAGTTTGTAGTTCTAGCCGCGCTTCTATGTCTATTCGTCGCGGTGGGCGAGATGCAGGGGCTGCCGCAGGATCCGGCAGTGACGGTTTATGTGTCAGGACCGAGTGCACACACGATCTACACGACGACCTGGGAAGAGGCCTGTGAGGGGGGCACATTCGCCGGGGAGATGTTCGTCGGTGGCAGCCAGTTCCGTCCCACCGGGATCGAATACGGCAGCGACAACCTGATCTACTTTACCGACGCCTCACACAGCGAAATCGGGCGTGTCAGCCTCGATGGGCTTGAGTTCGAGATCATCTCGGACGCGAGCATCTCCACCCTGGAGAATCCAACAGACATCATCTTCCTGGGGACAGACGCCCTTGTTTCCAGTCGTGCAGGGAGCAGGAAGAGCAAGGCGGGACTCTTCATCATTGATGGCATCGCCTCGATTCCGATCAACGCAGAGCCCCCGGTCGTAATTCCTCTTCCTGAATCACTTGCGCCCTTCGGCAGCGGCGGCGGTAGCTCAGCAGAGTCGCTCGCGATTCTGTACGATCGTGCGCTCGTGGGGACGGAGTCTTCGGACGCGGAGGTCCTGGTATTCCCCTACAACAACCCGGTAGATCCGTACACCGCCGCGGCCGAGGAGAGCTCATTCCAGACGTTCGTCGTCCCCATGGGGATTGCAGGCACGGGCGTTGCCGTCCAGGAAAAGATCTACGTCGGCTTTCCCAAGACGGGCGAAATCGTGAAGTACGATCGCACCAATCCTGAGGCGCCCGGCGTCTTGTTCGCCGTGCTTCCTGACCGCTACAAGCCGCGCCACATCGAGACCGATCTGGCAGGGAACGTCTACGTCGCCGCCTCTCGGCAGTCCAGCGGGGCCAATGGAGCCCTCTTCTGCATCCCGCCGGATCACACTGGTGGAGGCGCACCGCTCAACCCGGCCGTTCCTCTCGACTCTGCCTTTGGCGTTGCGGTTGGCGCCGGCAGCTCCGTAACCTCCGACCCTTTTAGGATTCCTGAAATTGACCCTGATAACCCTCTTCCTCCTGGTGAGAAGCTCTGCGGCGACGAGATCATCCTAGGCGTCGAGGGTGGAGACGCGATCACGGTCACCCTGACGTGCACGGACATCACGCCTCAAGAATTCAGGGATCAGCTGGACCAGACCATATTCCCCAACGCTAAGTGCATTCCTGAGCCGGGTAAGAAGTCGTGCACGTTGATTACCATCACCGAAGCCGATGGCTCAGAAATTCCCACAGAACTAGTTACGCAGTTCATTCGGACTATGGTTCCGTTTGTTGATTTCACGACCAAAAGCACCGATGCTGGCATTCTCTTTAGGCATGGTCCGACCGAACTCTTCCGTGAGAATATTCTCCGCCAGCTGGAGATCGTGAACTGGGGCTTTGACCCAGGGAGATTGACGGGCCGCAGGGACAACTTCGGCTCGGACCTTGTCTTCTGTACGGACTGCGACACATCGCCGGTGGTGTATGCCGGCGAAGATCAGAAGATATGCGAAGGCGATGAACTCACCCTGAGTGGTACGGTCGAAGACTTCCAGTTTATCGAGGATTTCATCCATCCCGGTACAAACGACTGGCTGGATGTTAGATGGCAAGACGAGAACTTTTCCGACATCCCGACTGATTGGGATGCCGAGTATGGCAACGTCGCTATCGGGAAGGTCTCTAACATGGCCGCGGGATTCCACACGTTCACCTTGACCGCGCACGATGGCACAACCATCCCCGGCTCTGACGAGGTCATTGTCGAGGTGACCGCTGATGATCAGCCGCCGGTGTTCACCGCCTCAGCCACCCCGGATATGTTGTGGCCACCCAACCACGAGATGACCGAGGTTTTGATCGATGTGGTCACTAAAGCGACGTGCACCGATTTGGTCACCTGCAAAGTGACGAACATCTCCTTTAACGATTTCGACGATAATCTCGGCGATGGCAGCACATCGGACGACTATTATCAGACCGGTGATCTGACCGTGATGGTTCGAGCGGAGAGGAATCAGGCGAAAGGCAAGCTGGGGCAGGAAACAGATCGCGTCTACACGATTGAGGTGACCTGCACGAATAACGCTGCTCCTTCGGGCGCCAATGAGGCCGTGACTACAGTCACCGTTACGGTCTTGGAGGACCAGGGAGACTCGGGCAACTAGCCCCGATCACTGAGGTCAGCAGAAGAGCCGGGCCTTCGGGCCCGGCTCTTTTCTTTCCTCCCCCCTGTTGCGCCGGATGAGTCTGGTCACTTGCTGGGAGTGGTAGCCCGCGTGATGGGGGATGGGTGAGCATGGCTCCGGGCGTGACTACTGACGCAGCGGCTCCAACGGAACTCTTCCGCGTGTGAGTTGCGGGCCGTCTTGGTGCTACTGGCTGGTGGCTCCGGAGACCTCGGCGTAGATTGCGTTCAGGTCCTGGCGCAGGAAGGGGTCCTCCTCGCTCGATTCGCTGCGAACCTCGTCGAGGATGCGAGTTGTCTGAGCGAAGTTGCGGGTAGCACCCTGCTCATTGCCTTCGGCCTGGTCAGCCTTGCCGAGCAGGAAATAGGCCCTGGCGAGCAGGACGCGGAGGTTGAGGCGCTCACTGGTGCTCAGGGTGGAACGCGCCTCGCGACGTGCTCCTTCCGTGTCGCCTTGCTGGAGCCGGGCCTCTGCCAGATAGAGCGCCGCCTCCGTAGCGGTGTACTTGAGGCCAATCTGCTCGGCCTCTTGGATCGAGCTCTGCAGGGTGCCGATCGCCTCTGCGGCGCGTCCCTCGAGGACCGCCACCTTGGCGAGATTGACGCGAGCGGTCAACGACTCCTGCGGGACCTGTCCGCCTGTGGCCAGTTGCTCGGCGCGCTGGTAGTGGTTCGTGGCGGGTTCGAGATCGCCCTGGAACCAGGAATTGTCGCCCTCCAGATTGGCCGTGCGGGCGTGGAGCGAAGAATTCTCCAGGTCCTGGGCGAGTTGGGCGGCCCCCACGATCACTCCCTGGGCCTCCTCGAATCGTCCGGCTTGGGCCAAGGCTTGGCCATAATCGGCCATGATCAGAACCATCCAGAATCCTTGCTCCTCGGCCGCCTGAAGAGTCTCGAGTGCCTCCCGATGCGCCTGCAAAGATGCGGCGAAAAGGCCCTGGTATCCAAGGATCGTCCCAATGCCGTGCGATGAGACGGCAATCCCCAATGAGTCCTCGGCGTTGCGCCACTGCTCCAGAGCACTGAGAAAATAGTCGAGGGCCCGGTCGTACTGGCCCAGCGCGACCGTGGTCTCGCCGAGGTTGTGGAGGACTTCACCCATCTCGTACGGGACATTCCACTGCTCACGCAGGCGCAGCCCCTGCTCGAAGTAGGTGAGGGCGTCGGCGAACTCACCGCGTTCGAGGTAGACGGCGCCGATGTTGTTCAGGCACAGGGCCTCGGTGCTCTGGTCGCCGATCTCACGTTGGATCTGCAAGGAATCTTTGTAGAACTGTAATGCTTCCTCGCTCTGGCTGCGGTCGAGGGAGAGATTCCCGAGATCTATGAGGTTGCTGCCGACACCCGCCCGGTCGCCGATCTCCTGCCGGATCGCCAGGGCCTCGTTGTAACCGACGAGAGCCTCGTCGAGGTTGCCCAGCATGTACTGGATCGTGGCGATCTCGCTGAGGCTGGCGGCGATGCCCGACTTCTGGTCGAGCTGGCGACGGATATCGAGAGACTCCGTGTTGTAGCGCAGCGCCTCATCCAGGTTGTTCATCCGCTTGTAGGCGATGCCGATCGCGTTCAGCACGCGGCCGCGGCCATCCTGGTTCTCGATCTGAATGGTCAGGGTCAGAGCCCGGTTGAGTGGGTCGATGGCCTCCTGCGCGTTGCCGGCCTTGATCTGTACCCGACCCATGGCGTAGAGGGCGTCGACGAAATTCGGGTCGTATCGAAGGACGCGATCGAGATGCTCACGGGCACGGTCGAAATCCGATGTGTCCTCGTACAACCCGGCCAACTTGAAATTGATCTCCAGGTCCTCGGGCACGGTGGCATAGAGTGCCTCGTAGTTTTCAATCGCCCGGTCGTAATCGTTCATAATCGAGGCGTGCTGCGCCGATATCAGGTAGCGTTCGTAGGCGCCGAGATCGGCACTGAGCTCTACCGCCGTCCGAGATGTCATTTCGGCATCGTCGTCGTAGCCCAGGAGCGAGAAGGTCTGCCCGAGTTTGGAGTGGGCCAGGGCGAAATCGGGATCCTCGTCCACCGCGGCCTGGAAGCGCTCCTGGGCGTCCATGTAATTACCCTGGCGCTCGAGCTGCAGTCCCTCGTTGTAGGAGCGCAGCGCCAGGATGGAGGACGAGGATGGCGTGAACGAGGTGGCCTCGAGCGCCGCGAGGGCGTCGGCGGACAGATCCATGTTTTCGCGGATCAACGTGGCGAGCTGGTCGATCGCCTCCAGGATATTTTCCTCACCCAGGGCCTCAACGCCGACGGCCACGCTGGTTTGCTGCTCCAAGTCGTAGAGGCTGGCGTCGATGCGGATCGTCTCGCCGAGCTTGACGTACTCACCGGTCACGACAATACCCGCGTTGCTGAAGGTGCCGAGGCGCTCGATGGTGGCGGTGTCGAGCCGAGAATCCGGCGTCACCTTGAGATCCGACATGATCTGATGCACGCGGTCCGAGGGCACTGTACGCAGCTCGGAAGATTGCCCGACATCCGAGCGCAGCATTTCCGCCAGGCTCGAGCCCAGCCAATCGAGCTCGGGATTCCCGGAGGCGTTACGGAAGGGCATGATTGCCAGTCCGAGCGGCTCGATCTCCGGCTCACCAGAGACGGCACCAGGCCCACCTACCGACGGCCCGAGCGAGAGCCTGCCTGTGACAGCGAGTGCCCCGAGGGCGATCGCAGCGACGGCGAATATGGCTACCATCCAGCGAGTGGAGCGCGCCGAGCGTCGCAGGGCGTAGGGTAGCCTCGCGATCGTCGAGTGGGCGCGCGGACCGTGTTGCGACTCGAGATCCTCGAGCACCTCCTCGGCGCTTTGGTAGCGCAGGTCGGTTTCTATCTCGAGGCAACGAACGCAGACGTTGTTCAGGTAGGCGGGAACACTGGAATCGACCTTGGAAGGGGGAACGGCTGGCGTTTGGGTGCGCTTGATCAGCGTTCCCATCGGTGTGTCGGCCTCGTAGGGAAGCTTCCCGACGAGCATCTCGTAGATGATCACTCCGAGGCTGAAAAGGTCGGATCGGGCGTCGATCTTCTCGCCTTTGGCCTGCTCCGGTGACATGTAGGCCGGCGTACCGATCATCTCGCCGGTACGAGTCATTCCCGTCATATCCATGGAATGGGCGACGCCGAAGTCCATCACTTTGGCGTTGCCGTCGCCGTCCACCATGATGTTTTGCGGCTTCAGGTCGCGGTGCACGACGCCTGCTGAGTGGGCGGCGGTGAGAGCACGGCACACCTGGGCGATGATGTCGGCGATTTCGTTCTCCGAGAGGCTGTCTTCTTCCTCCAGCATGGAGCTGAGATCGCGACCCTCGACGTACTCCATCGTGATGAACCTGATGCCGTCGGCGACGCCGAGGTCGAAGATCCTGACGACGTTCTCATGCGTTACCTCGCGGGCCAGGATCAGCTCCTGCTTGAAGCGTTGCAGGATTCCCGGGGAGGAGGCCAGCTCCGGGCGGATGAGCTTCAGGGCGACCGGACGATCGAGCTCAATGTCCTCAGCATGGTAGACGCTGCCCATTCCGCCCTCGCCGAGCAGGCGGATGAGCTTGTAGCGACCAGCGAGGACAGAACCCGGTAGGGGCGACGTGAGACCCCCACCCATGGCTCCAGGAAAGGCACCAGGGGCCATGCTCGAGGCGGGAATCGACCAGCCGCCTGAGCCGCTGTCGGGGGGAGGACTATCCGGTGCTGCTGCGCCTGGGGAAGTGCCGCTCGGCGCGCCAGGAGCAGGCGACTCGGTTCCCGGGACGACGGTTCCAGTGGCGGGCGCGAGCGAATCGGCCCCTGGCACGATCGTGCCGCCGCCGGCATGATCCTCCGGCTCCCCGCCAGGCGGCATGACGCCAGGCGAGGTGTCGGCATTGTCGAGGGTCAGGCCGGTGTCACAATTCGCGCAACGACCCGCATCCTCCGCATTCTGGTGGCCACAACGTGGGCAAAGCATCAACGACATCCCTGGATGACTGATTCTCCCTGAGTCGCTACGGTACGTGCATCCTTCCAGCCAAATCAAGGGTGCTTAACGAACGGTGCCCCGTCGTTTCACCAGGGCTCGGCTGGATTGCCCCATGATGTGCCGGATCTCGAAGCGCCCGATCTTCTGTCCAATCAAATCGTCCACAGAGACGTGCCTTTGAGGTGCAGTCAACTCGAGAGAGCGGTCATCATAGACAAAAAACCGTCGATCAGGGAGTAGCGTCGCCTCCTGGGTGATTTCTCGTCACATTTTCACCAGGGCCTGCCAGCCTGCGTTTCTTGCCCGCCTTCGCGCTGAAACGCGATCAGAAATGCGGGCCGGAGTGGACGTGGACACAATTTGGACGGATCATTGAACGGCCCGTTCGGATTGCTGAAATAACACCATCCCATTACTCTTTAGGATTCTCTTCTTCTTCGTGTGTCGCTCGGAGGGCGCGGTGCCGGGAGGACCTGATCTGAAAGAGATCCCGGAGGACCCAGGGGAGATGGCAGAAGGATCCGCTGAAGCGAACACTGGTGGGCTGGACTTCGAATCCCTCGACCTGACCATCGAGGCAATTCGGGAATTTTCAGAGCGCTATTTGCCCGATGAGAAGCTGCTCGAGCTCGACCATGACGACGAGTTTCCCGTCGACATCGTCAACGAGATGTGCGGTGAGGGACTCGGTGTACAGCTCCTTTTCATTCCCGAGGAATTCGACGGGATGGGGGGCGGCGCATTCGACGTGTACAGGGTCTGCGAGGAAATCGCGCGCGTCGACCTGGGCGTTGCCACCGGCGTGCTCGCCACCTTTCTCGGCGCCGATCCGATCGTTTTCGGGGGAAGCCACGAGCAGAAGGCGCGCTGGCTGGGCCGAATAGCGAACGAAGGCCTGTTGATGGCCTACTGTGCCACCGAGCCCGAGGCCGGCAGCGACCTGGGTTCGTTGCGGACCATCGCCGATCGAGTTGAAGAGGACGGGAAGGTCGTCGGCTACACGATTAATGGCAACAAGCAGTGGATCAGCAATGGTGGCTTTGCCGACTTGTACAGCGTCCTGGCGATGGCGCCCGGTGGCCCCTGCTGGTTCGTCGTCGAAAAGGGAACCGAAGGCCTGAGCCACGGCAAGCCCGAGGACAAACATGGGATCCGCTCCAGCAATACCGCGACGGTTTCATTCGACGACGTTTACGTCGATATCGACAGCCTGGTTGGCGAAGTGGAAGGCCAGGGACTACTCCAGGCCCAGGCCGTATTCGGCTACACGCGCTTGATGGTGGCGGCGTTCGGCCTGGGAGCAGGGTGGGCCGCTCTCGACCGCGCCATCCCGTACTCCGTGGATCGCATCCAGGCGGGTGGCCCGCTCTCGGAGAAGCAGGGATATACCCATAAGCTGATCGTGCCCTGGGTGGTTAACCTCGAAGCGAGCCGTGCCTACATCGAAGAGACCGCCGAGCGTATCGACGCGGGCGAAGGCACTCTCAATACCGAGGGGGCGATTGCCAAGTACATGGCCACCGAGTTCGGCAACAGTGCTGCCGAAGCGAGCATCCAAGCGCTTGGAGGATACGGCTATACGCGTGAGTACATGGTGGAGAAGATCAAGCGCGACGTTCGCATTACCACCATCTATGAAGGCACCTCCGAGATCATGGAGATGACCATCAGCCGCGACCGTTGGCAGGAACATCTGAAGACCCGCGGGCAGTATTATCACCAGCAGGCGCAGGAAATGGATGTACTTCATACAGCCCACCCCGAAGTCGGTGCGGGCATTGCCTCGCTGGCTCTGCGGGCGCTAGCCGAGGTTTTGGAACGCGCTCGCATTGGACGGCTGACCCGCAACCAGCACATCCTCTTACGTCTCGGCGTGATGATTTCATATGCCGAGTGTGCCGCTGCAACGGCCCGTCGGGCCGCTCGCGCGGCGGAGGGTCAGCTCAGCCCGAAGGCCCACCGGCGCTTCGATTCGGCCGCATTGGCCGTAATCAGCCGGGTCTTCGCGCGTAACGCCGCCACGAAGGTGGCGGAAGAGGGTCTGCAATGGGTGCGAGGCGCCGACGGCGTCACCGATGCAGACCTGGCAGGTTTCGAAGCGGCTCTGGGCTTGGCCGCCATTCATCATGCCCAGGCAGGACTCTTGATAGATATGGACACAATCGCCGACGTGCTCTACGACCGTCGCAGGTGAGAACGAGCAAACCGGCGTCATCGAGACTGTGATCGATTATGGCTGAAACTCTGCAAAGAGCCGTGGCAATCGTAGGTGTTGGAGCGGTGCTTCCCGACGCCCCCGACGCCTCTACGTTCTGGAACAACCTCGAGAGCAGTCGCTACAGCATCAGCGACGTGCAGCCCGATCGCTGGGATCCCGCACTCTACTACGATCCTGACCCCAAAGCGCTCGACCGGTCATATTCCAAAATCGGCGGCTGGGTGCGCGAGTGCACATGGGAGCCGTTGCAGTGGCGAATGCCGATACCCCCGCGGGTTGCCGACGCAATGGACCGTGCTCAGAAGTGGGCGATCATCGGAGCCCGCGAGGCGTTGGCTGACTACGGCTACCCGGAGCGCCCCCTGGATCCGGATCGCATGGCCGTGATCTTCGGCAACGCCATGGCGGGCGATCAGCACTATATGACCGCCCTGCGGGTCTTTTTCCCTGAATACGTCCGCGAGCTCGGCAACTCACCGAGCTTCACCGGGCTGCCCGACTCCGTGCAAGAGGCGGTGACAGGCGAGCTGCACGAGCGCATCCTCCAGCGTTTCCCCGATATCAACGAAGACACCATGCCGGGCGAGCTGGCCAATATCATCGCCGGCCGTGTCGCTGCGGTATTCGACTTCCATGGCCCGAACTACATCGTCGACGCGGCGTGTGCCTCGGCGATGGCCGGAATGACCGCGGCCATAGAGGGGCTCGAGAGTTTCGATTTCGATGCGGTGGTCACGGGCGGAATCGACGCCAACATGAGCGCCTCGACCTTCATCAAGTTCTGCAAGATAGGCGCACTGTCGCCGAGCGGGACACGACCCTATTCGGAAGGCGCCGACGGCTTTGTCATGGGCGAGGGGGCCGCGCTTTTCCTTCTCAGGCGACTCGAGGATGCGGTACGTGACGACGACAGGATCTATGCGGTGATCCGCGGGTTCGCGGGTGCAAGCGATGGCAAGGGCAAGGGAATCACGGCTCCCAACCCTATTGGCCAGCGGCTTGCCGTTGAGCGTGCCTGGAATCGCTCTGGGTTGCGGCTAGTTCCGGGCGATCTCATGGAGGGACACGGGACTTCGACGCGCGTTGGTGACGTGGTCGAGGTGGAGAGTATGGGCGAGGCGCTCCGCGGCATGGACCTACCCGCAGGCTCGATCCCACTGGGCTCGGTGAAATCCAATATCGGGCACCTCAAAGCTGCGGCAGGCGCAGCCGGCATGCTGAAGGCGGCGTTGTCGTTGCACCACAAGATGCTGCCGCCGAGTCTGGGCTTTGATAGCCCGAATCCGAACATCGACTGGGGCAAGTCCCCCTTCTACGTCAATACGGAGCTGCAGCCCTGGGAGAAGAACAGCGGCGAGCTGCGGCGGGCCGGAGTGAGCGCTTTCGGTTTCGGAGGTACGAACTTTCACATGGTGCTGGAGGAGTACGTGCCGGGGATCACGGAAGTTAAGCGCAAGACGACGATTGCCGTGGGCAGCGAGGCCGGCGGAAATGGTCCTCGGGCAGCCCTGAAAGCCCCTCCGCGGGGCGCTTTGGTACTTGGCGCGGATGATCGCGTCGCTCTTGCCGGGCGTCTCGAGGAAGCCGCTCGTGAGGCAGAGTCAGGCGAAGTATTGCCGCCCGAGCCGCCTTGGGAGGCGGATCTCGTCGCTCCTGTCCGGGTCGCGATCGATTATGTCGACGCCGAAGATCTCATCAAGAAGGCGCCAAAGGCTCTGAAGGAGCTGAAACGTGAGCGGAGTGCTGCCTGGTCGGCATCCCGGGCGCAAGGGATGTTCGTCGATGAGGGCGAGCCCCCGAAGGTCGCCTTCTTGTACACGGGTCAAGGCTCCCAGTACGTCAACATGTTGGCCGAGTTCCGCGATGTCGAGCCCATCGTGGCCGAGACCTTCGCGGAGGCCGACCGCATCATGACCCCACTGCTGGGCAAGCCGCTCACCGACTACATCTTCATTGATGAAGATGATGCGGAGGCCATGGCGAAAGCCTCGGAGGATTTACGCCAAACCGAGATCACCCAGCCGGCCGTGCTGACTGTGGACGTCGCCTTGACGCGACTGCTTGCTGCCTACGGGATCACTCCGGACATGGTGATGGGGCACAGCCTGGGTGAGTACGGTGCGCTCGTCGGCGCCGGGGCACTCTCGTTCGCCGATGCCCTCGAGGCCGTCAGCGCTCGTGGTCAGGGAATGGCACAGGTACCGGTCGACGACAGTGGCACCATGGCAGCCATTCTCGGCCCGCTAGAGGAGATCAAGAGGATCGTCGACTCGATCGACGGTTACGTTGTTGTGGCCAACATCAACAGCACCCGCCAGGCGGTGATCGGCGGTGCGACCGCCGCCGTCGACGCGGCGATCGAGGCTTGCCTGGATGCCGGGTTCCGGGCCTCGAAGCTGCCGGTGAGCCACGCCTTCCATACCGAGATTGTCGCTCCTGCCATCGACCCGCTGCGGGAGGTGCTCGGTCGCCTCGACATTCAGTCTCCCGTTTTGCCGATCATCGCCAACATCAGCGGGGACTTCTATCCGATGGGCCCCGATGTTTCCGAGCAAGTCATGGACATTCTGGGTCGCCAGATCGCGTCCCCCGTACAGTTCGTCGCCGGGCTGAACCGTCTCTACGAAGCCGGTGCCAGGATCTTCGTCGAGGTCGGGCCCAAATCGGCATTGCACGGCTTCGTGAAGGATGTTCTCGGAGATCATGACGACTGTCGTGTTCTGTTCACCAATCATCCCAAGCAGGGAGATCTGACCTCGTTCAACCGGGGCCTCTGTGGCCTCTACGCCGCCGGGCTGGGGTTCGGGAGGGTATCGGAGGAAAAGCCCCAACAGGTGTCTGCAGAGGCGGAGGCGGCCATGCCTGGTGTCGCGCAGACCGTGGCACAGATTGCCGCACAGTCCACATCGCAGGCTCCCTTCGCACCGCATGCTCCCTCTGGCTCGCAGGCCGGATCGCAACTAGGAGCTGATAACTACCTCCAGCTCGGCCGGATCTTCGCGGATGCCATCCAACAGGGCATGCAGCTCCTCTCCGATGGGGAACCGGCGCCTGCCCGCGAGATGCTGGTAATCAGTGGCGCTTCGCTCGGATTGCCGGGTACCGAGCACGTATTCGATGACGCCAACGTTGCTCGCATTCTCTCCGGCGAACAGTTCATTGATGCCATCCCGATGGAGTTTCGCCAGGCGATGGTCGACAAGAACATCACGCGCCTGGTGAAGGGACCGAATGGCGAGGCGCGCTTCGAGATCATCAAGGACCCATCGGAGGCGATCAAGCTAGCGGCCCGAGCGGGCGTTTTTGACCTCGCCGAGGAATACGGCTTTCCTGAGGATCGTTTGCCTGCGCTCGATACAGTTACGCAGCTGGCGATCGCGGCTGGGATCGACGCGCTCAGGGATGCCGGCATACCTCTGGTCAGGCGCTACAAGACGACCACCAAGGGGACGAAGCTGCCCGACCGTTGGTGCTTGCCCGAGGAAATGCAGGATGACACGGGTGTCATCTTCGCGTCGGCGTTTCCCGGCTACGATGCCTTGCTTGATGAAGTCGAGCGATTCCACGCTCACACGGCGCGTCGGGAGCAACTCGAGACCCTGGTCAAGCTGCAGGATCAGCTCGCCGATAGAACAGATACCGAGGACGGACTGGGACAGGAAATCGAAAGCCAGATCAAGGACCTCGAGGCGCGGATCGATGAAGATCCCTACATCTTCGATCGGCGCTTCCTCTTCAAGGTCCTGGCTTTCGGGCACGCGCAGTTCGCCGAGATGATCGTCGCCCGTGGTCCCAACACCCAGGTCAATGCGGCCTGTGCTAGCGGCGGCCAGGCGCTGGGTCTGGCGGAAGACTGGATTCGTGCTGGTCGCTGCCGCCGCGTCGTCGTGATCTCCGCCGACAACACCACCAGCGACAATCTGATCAAGTGGATCGGCGCGGGCTTTCTGGCCAGCGGCGCCGCCGCCACCGATGAGGACGTAGAGGACGCCGCCATTCCCTTCGACAGGCGTCGTCACGGGCTGATTATCGGCATGGGTGCCGGCGCCATGGTTCTCGAAACCGCAAGCTCGGTCGCTGAAAGAGGCATGCAGCCCATTTGTGAGGTGCTTGGCACCGTTGTGGCCAATAGTGCGTTCCACGGCAGCCGCCTGGACGTTCATCACATCGCCAAGGTCATGGAGGCCTTCGTAGCTGACGCAGAGGCGCGCTACGGTCTCGATCGCCGTCAGATCGCACCCCACACCGTCTTCGTCTCGCACGAGACCTACACGCCGGCCCGGGGCGGTAGCGCTCAGGCGGAGGCAACCGCACTGCAGCAGGTATTCGGCAGTGCGGCCGACCAGATCTTGGTGGCCAACACGAAGGGTTTCACCGGGCACCCCATGGGTGTCGGTATCGAGGAGGTTGTTGCGGTCAAGATGCTCGAGACAGGCATAGTTCCGCCGGTCGCGAACCACCGCGAGCTCGATCCGGAGCTCGGATACCTGAACCTGTCCCGCGGTGGTGACTACCCGGTTCATTTCGCCCTGCGACTAGCTGCCGGATTCGGGTCACAACTCGCGATGTCGTTGCTGCGCTGGGTGCCGACGAGCAATGAAGTGCGTCAGTCTCCCCATCAGCTTGGCCATGCCTATCGCATCACCGACCTTGCGACCTGGAACCAGTGGCTGCAGCGCATCACTGGGTACGAGAGCCCGCAGATCGAGATCGAGAACCGCACGCTACGTGTGAAGGATGAGGGACCGCCCGTGGTTGCTGCCCCACCATCCCTTCCCGGCGCTGCCGCGCACGAGGCCACTGCGCCCGCAGGCGCGGTGGCCCCAGCGACTGTTTCCCCTGCAGCCGTGGCACCTCCGGGCACACCTGTCGCACCCGTCGCAGCGGCTCCGGCAGAGGCACCCGCAGCGGCCCCTCCCGGTACTGCGGCTGCCCCACCGGCTGTGCCGGCGCCCCCGGCAGCAGCCGCGATGCCTGAGACCCCTGTGGCGTCCGACCCGGTAGAGGTCAAGATCCTCGAGCTCGTGACCCAGCAAACCGGCTATCCGCCGGACATGCTGGACATGGATCTCGATCTCGAGGCCGACCTGGGGGTCGACACGGTCAAGCAAGCAGAGATGTTCGCCGCCATTCGTGAGGCCTACGACATTCCTCGCGACGACGACCTGCAACTCAGGGATTTCCCGACGTTGAACGATGTTGTCCGGTTCGTTTATGAGCGTCGTCCCGACCTGGGTGGCCCGCCCGAAGTGCTGGAGGCAGAGGCAACGACAACCTCCGACACCTTCGAGGTACCGGCTCCTCCGACGGCTTCCGAACCCGCAGCGGCGCCCGCCGTGTCGGACCCCGTGCAGGTGAAGATTCTCGAGCTGTTGACCGAGCTGACCGGATATCCGCCGGACATGCTGGATATGGACTTGGACCTCGAGGCCGACCTCGGGGTCGACACGGTCAAGCAGGCGGAGATGTTCGCTGCCATTCGGGAGGCCTATGACATCCCACGGGACGACGAGCTGCAGCTCCGCGACTTTCCGACATTGAATGATGTCGTGCGCTTTGTTTACGAGCGGCGCCCCGACTTGGGAGCGGCGCCGGAGGCAGCTGAGGAGTCCGAGGACAGCGCTGCCACTGATACTTCGCCCGTTTCAGAGGAGACCGCCCTCGCACCGGCAGATCTGGTGCCTCCGGTTGCTCAGGAGGCTACGGCCCAGACTCCCTCCGGTGTGCCTACTGGTGTCGATTCGGCACCGGTTGCAGATTCTCCGACGGCGGCTGATGCTGTCACCGATCCGGTCGCCGTGAAGATCCTCGAGCTGGTTGCTGAGAAGACTGGCTACCCGGCCGACATGCTGGAGATGGATCTGGATCTCGAGGCCGATCTCGGGATCGACACCGTGAAGCAAGCGGAGATGTTCGTCAGCATCCGGGCCGAGTACGACATTCCACGCGACGACGAGCTCCAGCTCCGCGATTTCCCGACCCTGAACGACGTGGTTCGGTTCGTCTATGAACGGCTTCCTGACGTGGCGGAGGATTCGCAGGAGGAAGCAGACCTCACGCTGTCGGTGGAGCTGGAGGACGAGGATGCCCCGCCGGTGGTGGAGCTGGAGGACGAGGATGCCCCGCCGGTGGTGGAGCTGGAGGACGAGGATGCTACGCCGGTGGTGGAGCTGGAGGACGAGGATGCTACGCCGGTGGTGGAGCTGGAGGAGGACGATGCCCCGCCGGTGGTGGAGCCTGAAGACGATGGCGAGTCTGCCGATGCCCTCGAGCTACTTGGGGTAACTGATATCAAGGCCGCCGTGCAGGCGGCGATGGACGCGGCGGCCGAGGTGACTGCAGAGGTCGAATCCGGGAAGGTTGTCGAAGAAGAGGCAACGCCGGAGCTCGCCGAGCCCACCGAGGAGATGGCAGCAGAGGAGGCTGACGAGATCACCGCGGAGTTGGATGTAGCTGACCTCGGCGAGCCCACTGCCGAGATGGAAATGCCTGAGCTCGAACGGCCGGAACGGGCAGAGATACCCGGCCTGATCGAGGGCAGCATGGAGGCGGCCGAGAGCATCCCGAGGAGAGTGCCGGTTCCGGTTCTCAGACCCCCCCTGGATCTTTGTAAGGAGACAGGAGTGGACTTTGGGCCGGATAGTCGTGTGCTCATCATGTCGGACCTCGGTGGCGTGGGTGAGTCGCTGGCCATCCGCCTCGAGAGGCTGGGGGCCAGGGTTCTCACCATCGAAGATACGCCGACCTGCGAGGAGCTCGAGGAACGGCTCACCGGTTTGCTCGAGGGGGGACCTGTCCAGGGTGTCTACTGGCTGCCGGCGCTGGATCACGAGGGCGACCTCAGGAAGCTCGATCCTGAATCGTGGCACGCCGCCGTCCACCTGCGTGTCAAGTTGCTGTACACGGCAATGCGAGCCCTTTACGAACAGATCGGTGGCCCGGGTACATTCCTGGTTTCTGCGACCCGACTCGGAGGACTGCATGGATACGACGAGCAGGGTGCGGTTGCTCCACTGGGCGGAGCCGTTGCCGGCCTGACGAAGACCTTCAAACGTGAGCGTCCCGACGCGCTGGTCAAGGTCGTCGATTTCGAGCCCAGTCAGAAGACCGCTGCCGAGGCAGAGATTCTGATTCAGGAAGCATTGCGTGATCCTGGGGCCGTCGAAATCGGTACCAAGGATGACAGGCGCTGGACATTGACGCTGGAGGAGCGAGACCTGGCCGATGAAGAACCTGGTCTCGAGCTCGGACCCGAAACGGTCTTCGTGGTGACGGGCGCAGCGGGGAGCATCGTCTCTGCGATCACGGCAGACTTGGCCAAGGCCTCGGGAGGGATCTTCTACCTTCTCGATCTCGTGCCGGAGCCGGACATTGACGATCCTGAGATCGACCGGGTTATCAACGACCGGGAGAATCTGAAACGCGATCTGTTCGAGCGCATCCAGGAGCGCGGCGCACGTGCCACTCCCGCGTTGGTAGACAGGGAGCTGGCCGGCCTCGAGCGGTCTCAGTCGGCATCGGTCGCCATCCGTGCGGTGCGTGATGCCGGTGGTGAGGTTCACTACCACAGCGTTAACTTGCTGAATGCCGACTCTGTGGCTCGCGTCATCGATGAGATTCATCTGCACAGCGGTCGAATAGACGTACTCCTGCATGCTGCCGGCATGGAAATCAGCCATATGATGCCGGACAAGGACCCGAGGGAGTTCAACCTCGTGTTCGACGTCAAGGCCGATGGCTGGTTCAACCTATTGCACGCGATCGGCGATATGCCCTTGGGAGCTACTGTGGTCTTCAGCTCCATCGCCGGCCGTTTCGGCAACGCTGGGCAGGCCGATTACAGTGCCGCTAATGACCTCCTGTGCAAAATCACATCCAGCTTCAGAACAACTCGACCGGAGACGCGTGGCATCGCCATCGATTGGACTGCCTGGGGCGGTATCGGCATGGCGACCCGCGGCTCGATCCCTCTGGTGATGAAGGAAGCCGGGATCGACATGCTGCCGCCGGAGGCTGGAGTGGCCGTGATCCGGCGAGAGCTCACAACCGGTGACTGGCGCGGCGAAGTGGTGATTGCCGAACGACTCGGCATCTTGCTCGAGGAGTGGGATGAGACCGGTGGACTCGACGTCGAAGAGGGGCTGATCTTCCAGAAGGCCGGCTTCCGGGGTGTGATGGTCGGCGAGGTGGACGGCATGGGTCAGTACAACGGCCTCACCGTGGAGACGACGCTCGATCCGGGCGTGCAGGCTTTCCTGCACGATCACCAGATTGAGGGAACTCCCGTGCTGCCGGGCGTCATGGGCATCGAGGCGTTCGCCGAGGCGGCGAGGTTGCCGTTTCCCGACCTTCATGTTGCTGCCGTCGAGGACGTCGATTTTCTGGCCCCGTTCAAGTTCTACCGGGGTGAGCCTCGAACGGTGACGGTGCAGGCTGTCTATCGTACCGACGGCGATGATGTGATTGCCGACTGCAAGTTGCTGGGCAGCCGGACACTCGTTGGGCAGGAAGAGCCGCAGGTAGTCACCCACTTCACCGGACGCGTTCGTTTGTCCGCCGAGGCGCCGACGGCGCCTGCCGGGGAGATTCCGGCACAGCCGGAAGGCGAGCCGATATCGGCGGCGGATATCTACAAAATCTACTTCCACGGCCCCGCCTACCAGGTAATCGAGGGGGCATGGCGTGTGGACGACGGCCTCGCTGGTCTCTGGGCGGAGGACCTGCCCGACAACCACAGCCCCGGGACGTTGCCTACGGTCATGGAGCCGAGGCTCATTGAGCTCTGCGTGCAGATGTCCAGCCTCTGGGATCTCGGCGTGAACGGTCGTATGGGCCTGCCCAGGCATCTGGATCGTGTCAGCAGAATACGCTCGCTGGACGAGGCCGAGGGCGGGCTCTACGTCGTTGTTCATCCCGACCCAGAGTCCGGCTTCGAGGCACGCGTCGTGGACGACACAGGCAAGGTCTATGTGACCGTGAGCGGGTATCGCACCGTCGAACTTCCCGTTGGCCTCGATCCTGAGCTTCTCCAGCCCCTGCAGGAAGGAATGGCGTTCCAGACCTCGGAACCGGAGCAGATCGCGGAGCCGGAGCAGACCTCTGACTCGGAGGAGAACGGCTCATCGGAGCAATCCACTTCCACGGGGGAGGTTCCTGACCGCCGCGCGGACGCCGATCCGGCCGACGATAAGGCATTCGACTTCGGCTCGGAAGCCGACGAGATTCCGGACCCCGATGAGGACGGCACCTGGTAGGGGCGAAGAGCGTGAAGATCTTCTGGCTGGTCCAGACGTCAACAGATCTTCCAGAGGACGATGACTGGTTGGCCTCTGAGGAGTGCGCGCGCCTGCAGTCAATGTCAGTTGCCAAGCGGCGGGAGGATTGGCGCTTGGGCCGCTGGACCGCCAAACGAGCAATTGCCGCTGCTTGGCCGGACCTCGTTGGCAACCGCGAGCTGCCTGACGGTACTTCCGTCGTGATCCGCCTGGCTCCGGATGGTGCTCCTGAGGCATTCGTACGAGGCGAGAGGGCCCCTCTCACCGTCTCAATAAGTCACAGCGCTCAGCATGGTCTTTCGGCCGTTGCGGCCAGGCCTATGGCGATCGGATGTGACATCGAGGAGATCGCGGAACGAAGTGACCGCTTCGTCGAGGACTACTTCACGGAGCGGGAGCGCGCCATCGTCGGGGGAGCGCCGGGCGACGAGCGGGCGCTGGCGGCTACCCTCATCTGGAGTGCCAAAGAGAGTGCGCTGAAGGCGCTGCGCGAAGGTCTGCGCCTGGATACTCGCGCAGTGGAGGTGAGCCTGACGGGAGGCCTGGGCCGGTCTTCTGAGAGGTCGGGGCTAACCGGCGAGGAGTGGAGCCCGCTACGGGTGCAGCACGGCGCGGGGAATGCCTTTCATGGGCTATGGCGCGCCCACGAGAAGTTTGTTCTGACGGTTGTCGCTCAGAGGGCACCGGAGATCATCGGGTGCCGGCACGAGGGGGGCCCGCCGCTCTGATCGACCGGCAGGGCCCCTTCATCGGCCTACGACTAGCCAGCCATGAAGTCGTGTCCGCGGACGGTCTTGCGGCCGTTGGCCTTGGCGCGCTTGGCAGCCTGGTCGATGTACCAGTAGATGATTCCGTTGAGCGCCGCGAGTGCGTCACCCGCAACGTTCACATTCTGGGCCTTGAGCGCTGCCTTGGTCTTGCTACCCACGAGAAGCATCTCGGGTGCCTGAGCCTCGGCGGGTGCCATTGGCTCGGCGGGTGCCATTGCTCCGGGCGGTGCCATGTCTCCGTTCGACATTCCGTTCCTCCTTGGCGGCATGTCCTGCCGCGGGTTCTTGCGGTTGCCTCTGCCTCTCGTCCGGCAGTAGACGCGCGGGACGACGTGGCCTCCGCCATCGATGACTTGCGCAAACATTACCGCGACCAGGTGGTCCCACGTCAACGCCAAACGACAGATCTACGGCAATCTCCTCGAATTCCGTCGCAGGGGCTAACCTCTCGAAATGTTGCGTCTGGCTGTTTGCATCGCGATCCGTTGAGAAGTCCGGACTAGCTAATCACACGCCACCATTACTGTGTACCGGCGTCATCTGGCACAATGCGGCATACGAAAGTCTGGGCTCTTACAAAGGGGTACCGGTGGCGGATAGCTCCACTGCGGCAGTCCGGCAGCTCGTCGTGCAGGCCAGCATGGGGGACGAGAAGGCCGCGTCGGCGCTCATGCCGATCGTATACGACGAGCTGCGGCGCCTCGCACGTGCCTACATGGGCCGCGAGCGGCCGGGTCAGACGATTCAGGCGACCGCTCTCGTGCACGAGGCCTACCTCCGACTTCTCAAGGACAAGAAGCAGGCCTGGCAAGGCCGCACCCATTTCCTGGCTATCGCGGCGACCTCGATGCGCCAGATCCTCGTGGAGAGGGCTCGAGCCAGGGGTGCCCTCAAGAGGGGAGGCGAAAGGGTCCGCGTCACGTTGAACGAGGGCGCCATGGGTGATGGCGAAGAGGATGTCGATGTCCTGGCAATCGACGCCGCTCTCACGAAGCTCGCCGATGTCGATCCTCAACTCGCGCGCATCGTCGAGCTGCGTTTCTTCGGCGGCCTCACGATCGGTGAAGCAGCCGAGGCGCTAGGCACATCGCCGGCGACTGTGAAACGTGGTTGGACGTTGGCCAAGGCGTGGTTGAGGCGTGAGGTTCTGGAGGAGGGGGCACATGAATCCTGAGCGCTGGCAGCGCATCAACGAGCTCTTCCATGCCGCTCTCGAAGAGGATCCCGACTTACGCGGGACCTTCCTGCAGGCCGCCTGCGGGGACGATTCCGAGCTGCTGGCAGAGGTCGAATCTCTCCTGACCTCCCACAGTCTGGCAGACGAGTTCATCGAGGTTCCCGCCTATGAGTCGGCTGCTGATCTACTCCAGGTCGAGGATGATGAATCGCTGGTCGGACAGCAGCTGGGGCCGTACAAGGTCGAGAAGAAGATCGGGCAGGGAGGGATGGGCGTTGTCTACCTGGCCGAGGACACGCGCCTCGGACGAACGGTCGCCATCAAGGCTCTTCCCTCCAATCTGACTTGCGATGAGAGGAGCCGCGAGCGACTACGGCGCGAAGCACGGGCGGCCGCGACAGTTTCCCATCCCGGCATCGCAACGGTCCACTCACTCGAGGAGGTGGATGATCACCTCTACATCGTCTACGAGTATGTCCGAGGCCGCACGCTGCGCGAGGAACTGGCTGAGGGCAGGTTGCCTGCGGATCTCTTGATCTCAACGGCGCTCGCTATCGCCCGCGCTGTCGGTGCTGCCCACGAGCAGGGAATCATCCACCGCGATCTCAAGCCGGAAAACGTCATCCGGGGTCCCGACGGCAGAATCAAAGTGCTCGATCTCGGCCTCGCTGCCTTCGAGAGTAACCCCGTGCCATCCGGAACCACAGGACCTCGTCTGACCATCCCCGGCATGCTCCTGGGCACCCCGGCCTACATGTCACCCGAGCAGTTGCGTGGCGAGGACATCGACCACCGAGCGGACATTTTCGCCTTTGGGGTGCTCATTTATGAATTGGCCGCTGGGGCCCATCCCCTCGCGCGCGAGGACCCCGCCTCGACCATCGCCAGCATTCTCGAGGCCGAGCCGCCCGAGCTGCACGAGGCGGTTCCGGAAAGCTCGCCCGAGCTCTCGCGGATCGTCATGTTGTGCCTTCGCAAGGACCGGGGAGAACGCTACGAGAGAACGTCCGACCTCGTCGACGACCTCGAACGCCTCGAGCGCGCCCCTAGAGACCTCGAGAGAGACCTCGAGCACGGTAGCGGAGAGATCGAGCATGCCCGTCCGGAGAAGGAGACCGATCCGGATGCCTTCGCCCCGCCTCGCTACAGTCCCCTCTGGTGGTGGCGCTTCCACCAGATCGTGGTGGGCATCGGCTACTACACGATGTTGGTACCGCTGTGGCTAGTGAAGAAGTGGGCCGAGGGAGGGGAGGGAGCAGCCTGGGGATCTGCCATCTTCTTCGTTGCTCTCGTGCCGGTCGGAGTTGCGGGCATCCTGCGGATCCACCTCTGGTTCACCTCGCGTTACTACCCCATGGAACTGTCCCAGCAGCGCAGACGGGCGGCCCTGTGGATTCACTCAGCAGATGCCCTGTTCGTGATTCTGCTCCTGTCTGGTGCCTACGTGATTGCGGTTCCACACGCCGCCACTGCGACGCTTCTGGTGGCGTTCGCGGTCGGCTTTCTCATCGCTGCCACGATGATCGAGCCGACAACCAGCCGCGCCGCCTTCCGTGGAGGAATCGGCGGCTCGCGCTAGCCTGCCGGCTCAGTCATCTCGAGCCGTTCCCGTGCGAAGCGCACGAAGCGCTCCCTCATCGAGTCCAAGGTTCGGTCCACAGATCCCTTCGCCGCGCTTCTGATCAGTGGGCTGACCATGAGCCTCAGGATCGTCGGAACCGTACGACTCAGACTCACCGACTCGAGCTCGACAACGACTCCACCATCGACCTGCTCGTACCTCCAGTAGGAGTTGAGGCGCCACAGAAAGCCGCTGTCGTTGCCTACCGGTTTCTCCGTCTCAGTTGGCTTGCCAACATCGATCACCTCGGCGATCCGGGTTGTGGAGCTGCTGCTGGAAGCGCGCCCCTCTCCATGCCACTGGAACTGAACCAGGTGCTCGGTGTTGTAGGTCACGGTGACAAACTTCTTGCGTTGCAGCTTCAAGTAAATCCTCAAGTAACCGGGGCCACGTTCGAGCACCTCGGATGCCAGTACGTCCTGCTGCCTGGTGTCTTCCTGGTTCGGGTTCGAGACCCGCGCCATCACCTCCTCGACGGTGACGCCGGGGATGAACACCGATCCACTCCAGTGGTGGATCATGCCGCTTGGCACATCGAACTCCTCACCGTCACGGCCGAGGGTCTCCATATCGGAGACAAGGACCTCGCCTGCCATCAACGCCCGCCGGTCCGCCGCGCTCCGTGGCCGCGGTTGGAAGTCCATCACCAGGAAACCCTGGCCCGATGCCAGCTCCCGGGCGATGCGCTGCTCGGTAGCCAAGACATATGCATTCCAGGCCTGTGTGGTCTTGCTCTTCAGCTCAGCAGCCTGCACCGGGCCTGCGCTGGTTGCCGACATCAGCACCACGAGCGCGGCTGCTAGCGCCTGCGCCCTTCTCGAGTGTGTTCTCTTCATGATCTTCGTTCCTTTGGGTTGGCTCTCGTGCCACATGGGGCTGGCAGGGACCGCCATTTGCTGACGTGCTCCGGCGGCGACGGCTGCCATCTCGCCAGAAATCCCGCCGTCCGGCTGTAAGAGCGGCAGCGTTGCCGCCTCTTCCTTCATCTTTCTGAACACCATCAGATCCGAGACGAAGAAGTTGAGGATCGAGCAACTCAGCACTGCCAAGAGGTTGGCAACCAGGTAGTGCAGGTCGAAGGTGCTGACCAAAAGCCAGGTCCCCACCATATTGCCGACGATAGAGATGATCGCCGTCGCGGCATGAAAGCGGACGAGGCGGTCGAACACGCCTCCGGCCTCAGCTCCGGTTCGATCCGCCCAAGTCCATCGTTCGTGCCACAGGAAGTTGTGGAGAACCGAGACTTCCACCGCGAGCCCGGTTGCGACGAGGTAGTCGAGGCCGAGCAGGCTCTTGAGTGTCGCCAGCGTCGCGATCTGGACCGCGAACCCCAGGGCTCCTACCGAGTAGAAGGCGAACCACCTTGTTAGCTGGCTCGGCCCATCGGGCGCCTGGATTCGCTGGCGCCGTTTCGTCAGTTTTCTCATCATGAGTTGTCTCGCCTGACTTGAGAATCGTCTCTGTTGATTCCTGGAATTGACACGGGTCTACCGATCAGAGGACCGGCGCCATCGCGCCGGCTCGGTGCGGCGAGGCCCCTGAAGCCACTGCCCGGATACCAGCACGGGCCGGGGCTCGATCGGCATCCTGGGCTGCTGCTTTCTTACGCGCCTCTTGATGCCCTGGTTGCCCTTTTGACCCGAGGGCGACGCCTCCTGCAGCGGAGGCGTCGGCTCGGCCCCATAAAGCGCCACCGTGTTGCGGATGGCCGAGGTAATGAAGGTCACGGTCAATCCGGCAATGGCAACGACTCCACCAACGTCGAACAGCAGGTATCTGGTATCGCCCCCGAGTCCGACCCAGGGCTTCTGGAACAGATACAGAACGCCGATGGCAAGAATGATCCGCAGCTCGGTCGGCCCGATCCTCAGGAACGACATTCGAAAGACGCCGTGCGTGTGGGTGGCCAAGTACGACTCCGCCGACACCATCATGTAGGCGACCAGGAAGGCCAGAGCCACGGGTGCGCTCATGAAGTGCGACAGCGCCATCCCCGCGAACAGGAAGAATGTCCCGAGGATGTCGATGACGTGGTCGACGTAGAAGCCGTAGCGGGGCCGCTGTTGTTTGCGCACCCTGGCGACGGTGCCGTCGAGGCTGTCACCGAACCAGTTGACCGCCAGGGAACCCACCACCACGAGTAGGAACAGGCTGTTCCAACTCGCCGCCCAGAACGCCAATCCCGCCACCAACATGGCGGCAAGACCGAGCGCCGACAGGTGGTCGGAATTCACCCACCCCGGGAGCCGTTCGGCCATCCACACCAGCAAGCGCTTCTCGGGCGCTGCCAGCAGGCTGCCGTGCTCTCGCCGGTGCTGCTGATCCGTATCCTTGCTCATCGTGTTCTCCCTTTGTGCGGCGAATCCGGCGCGCGATGGGAGGCTGCCGTGGCCGGATTCGCTGTCGTGATTGCCATCTCACCTAGTAATGCGCAATCCGGCAGGGAAATGGCTCAGAAATCTCGGCGATGTGGCCATCTGAATGGGGAGGACTACAGCTCGCGAGACTCTGAGACGACTCCGTCACCAAAGAGTGAGGCTTGCGGGGCGGATGATCCGGGGCTGGCGCTATCCGTCACTTTCCCAAACGGCGGGTCGGCAGCTCCGGCACTGCCTGCAGGTCGGGGCACTCCGGCTCGCTCGCACGCCAGTGCTCGGCGCGGGGTCCGAAGGCCTTGGCTGCCGAGGCGGCCGTCGCACCGTGCAGCACGATGCTCAGCATTACGGTGGCCACGACCGTGGCGTAGACGCCGTCACCGGCGTCGAGCTGATAGTCACTCAGAACGGTGAGCACATAGAGAATCGATGCGAGACCGCGTGGGCCGAACCAGCCGAGAAACAAGACACTGGGAAGCTTGAGGCCGGTACCCCACAAGGAGATGGCAACCGGTAGCATGCGGATCACGGTCAGGCTGAGAACCGCGTAAAGCCAGATTGCCACCGAGGAAGAACCGGCCAGATCCGGAATCATGAAGGCCCCGAACAGGAAGAAGGTGGCTAGGACCAGGAGCTGCCCCTCGCTCTCGACAAATTCCAGGAACTTGCTGGTGCGTGTGTCTACCGTGTTGCCGAAGACCATGCCGCCGACGAAGCTGGCGATGAAGCCGTTGCCCCCGATGAGCTGTGCCAGCAGATAGACGACAAACGCCAGGGCCATCACCACGATGCCCTCGAAGCTTTCGGAGATCCACCCTGACTTGCGCGCCCGCCGGATGAGTCGTGCCCCGACGTAGCCCACGACGATGCCAACCAGTGGTCCCAAAATGAGCTGCAGGGCAGCGAACTGAAACCAGTCGCCCGAATCTCCTGCCTCCTGGGCGGCGATGCTCGCAAACATCAATACGAAGGGCAGCGCGATTCCGTCGTTCAGGCCGCTCTCGACGTTGAGGGACTGTCTCAGGCGAACGGGCACGCTCTCCATCGTTACGACTGCCTGTCCCAGGGCCGCGTCGGTGGGGGCGAGGATTGCTGCCAGCAATGCTGTTTCCCACACCGGCCACCGCGGGAACAACAGATAGGCGAACGCTGCCCCCAAGACGATCGTGAGTGGCAAGCCGATTCCCAACATGCGCACCGGCACATTGTGGTCACGACGCAGCCTTCGCAGGTTGATGCGAGCGGCATCGGCGAAGAGCACCAGCACTAGGGTGATCTCGGCGAGCACGTGGATGCTCTCTCCGGCACTCTGCAGGTCCAGGATGCCCCCGGCATAGAGGGCGAAGCCGAGCCCGGCGAAGACCATCGGCGGCGTGATGGGGCTTTCCTGCAGCCGCCTGGACAGAACCCCGAAGACTAGTACCGCGAAGGCAGTCAGCAGAAGGCTGGAATACTCCATATGGCGCTCAGTTGTCTCAGAGCGTGATGCGATGGGCGAGAATACTGACGGGATGAGGCCAGCAATCAGGCCGATCCGAACAACCCGGGCCTGCGAGACCTCCCCCTGGGCCTCAAGGTCTTCTATCTTCACCTGGGGGCGAGGTGACGCTGCAAACGCCTCGAGATCTCTCTATTTCGGGTAGATGGCCTTCAGGCCCTTCCTGTCATCGGGCTTGAGCCCTCGGGCTGAGCTCGCCGTCAGGCAGGCATTGTCAAGCTTCCCGTACATCATCGCCCTCTTCTTACTCGTGTGATCGAGCCCGAGGGAATGCCCGAGCTCGTGCGTGATGATCTCCTGGAAACAGACGTCGTTATAGAGGTACGGCTGGAGCTCCTTGGAGTCACTGTTGGTGACGAGGAATCCCGAGACGATTTCGCAGAATGGCACACCCTTGACCACCTTTATCGTGGCACAGGTGTACCAGAATCCACCCGTAGCAAGGGTGCCTCCGCCGTCCGCCATTTCGTCGCAAGGGTCTCTGAACACCATCAGGATGCGGCCATCCGTTCGTAATCTCGTGCCGCAGCCCTTCCTTCTGCCGAACCTGGCCTTCGGTTCTGTTTCTAGCCTCAGCCTGCTGCCGGCGTTGGACCAGATGTCAGCCGCCGCAACCGCTTCATCAAACCCCTTGTCGGAGACTCCCTTCTCGCCCTTCTTGTGGATGCGGATGGGGATTGATTGGCCCAGGTCGACCTCCATCCAACGGCCATCCAGAAACGAATATTCTGGCGAGATGCGGGCGTTCCCCATTTCCGCAGCTGCGGTGGCAGTCTCAGTCGAACCGCTCGCCAACGGTGCTTCGGGAGGGGAGAACATCCGCAAGCCTTCAGGCGCGCGACGAGATTCCTCTCCGGCCCAGCGGCGCAACTCCTCGAGGAAGGGAAGCAGAG
>SDBT01003412.1_pt1 | contig 27530 bp, 23 predicted proteins | sample 2277101 | NCBI WGS metagenome assembly SDBT01 (sample SAMN10404973, study PRJNA504765) | marine sediment metagenome | isolation source: marine sediment core GS10_PC15, 103 cmbsf | place: Arctic Ocean: Southern Knipovich Ridge | collected 2010 | reverse complement strand
ACCCTTTATGATCAATGGGATATCCCCATCTTCCAGAATATCGCCAGGAGTGAACAGACCCATACCGATGCCATCAAGAACCTGCTGGATACTTATGGGCTTGTTGATCCTATGGTCAATGATAAGATTGGCGTATTTATCAATCCCGACTTGCAAGCTCTTTATGATCAATTGGTGGCACAGGGCAGCCAGTCACTGAGTGATGCGCTCAAAGTTGGGATAGCTATAGAAGAGATTGATATCCTTGATCTTGAAAAATACATCGCTCAAACTGATCATGCCGATATTCAATTGGTCTATGAGAACTTGCTCAAAGGGTCCCGAAATCATTTGCGTGCATTCGTTTCCACCCTTCAGCGTCAAACAGGGGAGACTTATCAGCCACAATACCTTTCTCAAGATGTTTACGACGCCATAGTTGGCTCTGCCATTGAAAGGGGAGGTAATCGCAACGGCAATGGAAACGGAGGTAAATAGAATATAGAAAAAAGATTCCCACTAGCTGCCCGGGCTCCTATTCCCGGGCTATAGTGGGAATCTTTAACCCCTTGGCGGCAATCAGCCCTTAAGCATCCATCCTTCGGATGCCGCATCCGCTTTTTGGATGCCGGATTCCACCCTTGCTTCAGTTATCTCCCCTCGCTCCCCTCATGAATGACAGGGGATGTCGTCTAGTTCAAGACTACACGACTACCGACCTATCACTCAATCGCGTAAATCATGCTGACTTCAACCGTCACGATCATTTGCCCGGGTGATACGGGCACCGGTACATCTGCCATCAATGCAACGCCGCCGCCGCGCCCTTCAACCATTGGCGCCGGAAAGCCGCCGCTGAAGGTGCTTATGGTCTGGATTTCTCCCAACTCAACTCCGGCTGCCTGTGCCAGTTCTTTAGCCACAGTTTCGGCGTTGGCAACTGCGGACTGGCGCGCCTCTGATAGCGCTTCGGTCTTGTCGGAAACATCGAACTGGATGCCGTGAATAGTGTTGGCGCCAGCCTGTACGGCGGTATTAAGTATCTCGCCGATCTGGTCAAGATCACGAACCGTCACATGCACAGAATTTTCCACAATATAGGTGATCTCGCCAGTCGGCTTACCCTGTGAATCGTAGTCCTGGCGCGGGTAGATGCTGAAATTTGTGGTCTGGATATCCTTTTCGTCAATACCAGCATCCACGAGGGCATCAGTCACTTTTTGGGTCTGGATGTTATTGTTGGTTACCGCCTCTACAGCGTCTTTGCTTTCGGTATGCACTCCTATATTCACGTAGGCGATATCCGGGGACAGTACCGCTCGCCCGCTGCCGCTGACTCGGATTGTGCGGTTGGCTGGCGGCGGTTCCGGTGTGTCAGCCGGGTAGGACGACTTGGCTGCTGCCACCCCTCCACAAGCGGTGAGCGTTGCGGTTATCAATACGACACTTAACACCAATATAATTTTGTTGCGCATGAGATACTCCTTTTCCTGATTTTTATGTGAGTTCATTTTAACTGGGATAAACTGATTCAACCAGTTCAGGCATTGCCTGGTCTCACGTTTATCTGGATTGTAGACGTTGGAGAGAGCTTATTAGTTCCAAAAATCGACCCTTTGTAAACATTGTCTTTTGTAAACTTGCCTTCTATCCACATAGGGTCACAATATGATCTGGAATTCCTCATGCGGACGACGAGCGATAAACCTCCCCAATTATCCTTACGGGCGCGCTTGCGCTACTGGTGGCGCAGGCTGGTGAAGCCGATCAGTAAGGAACGCCGTGCCGAAGTCCTGGTTCACCTGCGTGAAGCCTCGCACCCCGATTTCGATTATTTTGTGCTAGTACTGCTGTCCAGCGTTATAGCTACTCAGGGTTTGTTGGTGGACTCGCCGGCAATTGTTATCGGCGCGATGCTGGTTGCACCGCTGATGTCGCCAGTCATTGGTTTGGGGCTATCATCGATTACCGGTGATGATCGTTTACTGCGTGACAGTGCTGCGGCTCTTTTACGGGGAGCCTTCCTAGCGGTTATCGTATCGCTGGTGATCACCTGGGTCAACAGGCACCTGCCCTTCTTGGTGCTGCTTGATTTGCCGGATCAGGTTATATCTCGAACCACACCCGGTCCAATTGATTTGACCGTGGCATTAGCGGGAGGTGCGGCGGCGGCATTCGCGCTGGCTATGCCTAACATTTCAGCGGCTCTGCCTGGGGTGGCAATCGCGACTGCATTAATGCCGCCGCTGTGTACGATTGGCATCGGTCTGGCGATGGGGCGTATGGATGTGGCTGGGGGAGCAACTCTGCTCTTCATCACGAACGCAGTAACGATCACTTTTGCCGCCTCCCTGGTATTTTTCAGCCTGGGCTTTCGAAGCCCATTGACCAACAGCCAACAACGGGTGCCGCGCAGCCTGTTTGTCTCGGCGTTTCTTACGCTCATCTTGTTGGGTTCCCTAAGTTATTTGAGCTACCGCTTGTTCGAAACCGCAAACGACAACCGTACGATTGAGATAGTGCTAAATGAAGAGGTGGATAAGATTGAGGATGCGGAACTGATTGATTGGAAAGCTACCAGCAGCGGGGAGACACTTGAGTTGGATATTGTGCTGCGTACATTACGCATTTTCAGGTATGAAGACAGTGTGGCGCTGCAGAAGGCGATCGCTGACCGGCTCCAGCGCCCGGTTGCAGTTATAATTAACCAGGTTCATGCTGCCCAGCTTGACCCGCTGATACCTCCAACTGCAACTCCAACACCGTCGCCGACATTGACCTCCACTCCTGGACCAAGCCCAACGCTTACCTACACCCCTACTAAGATACCGACTACTACCCCTGCGCCTACAGAAACGCCTACGCCTACAAAGACAGCCACATTCACCGTAACACCAACATCTACACCCACACCAGCCCTGGCAAAGGTTGTGAACACTGCTGTACCGGGGTTGCGTTTGCGCCAGTGGCCGGCAGGTCCCGAGATCGCTGTCCCGCGGCGAGGCGAACCATTGATTGTGCTCTATGGAAGACGCGTGTTGGATGGTTTGGTTTGGCTGGAAGTTGAGGATAAGGAAGGTCGGGTGGGGTGGATCCCAGAAATCTATTTGTTCGTCGTGACGTTGACTCCTACCAACACGCCCACCCAAACTATGACGGGTACACCTGCTGCAACCATGATGGGGACTCTATCTCCCACCCCATAATTATCCCTTTATCTCTTGTTTTTTTATATATATTTCTAATACCCTACTTGCGTCCCCTTAATGCCGTAAATGTTATAATAATCTTGAAGTGTATATTAAATAATCTGGGTTCTCAGGTGTTTTTTTCTGCAGAGAGTGCAGAGAGCACTGGGATTTATGAATTACTCCACGCACTCTGTGGTCTCTGTGGTAAATATGAGCCTCAGATGTAGATGAAAAGCGGAATTGCACAGGTCATACATCAATATTGGCGAGAAAATTGCACCTGTGATTTATTAGGTGTTTAGATGAGGATACGGCTATGATGCGATTTGATCGTTTTACCGAGCGAGCACAGGAAGCTGCTCAAAGGGCTGCTGAGATTATTCAGCGCTATGGGCACAACCAGATTGACACGGAACACATTTTGTTGGCGCTGATTGAACAGCCTCAAGGTGTTGTCCCCCAAATTCTGGAAATATTAAAGGTGGATACTGACGAAATCACCGAACGGTTGGATTATATCCTGAAAACCACACCGAAGGCGAATATTTTTGGCGGCGGTGCTGGACAGATCTTTATCACGCCGCGCGTCAAGCGGATCATTGATTTGGCTAATGAGGAAGCTAACCGCCTTAAGGATGAGTATATCTCCACGGAGCATATCTTTCTAGCGATATTGAGCGAACGCAGTACCCCGACCGCAAAGTTGCTGGAAGGAGCAGGTGTAAATCGCGATCGTGTTAACGAGGCGGTCAAGCAACTACGAGGCGGACAACGTGTCACAGACCCACAGGCTGAGACGCGCTACCGTACCCTTGAACGTTATTCGCGCGATCTCACCAAGCTAGCTCGTGAAGGCAAGCTGGATCCGGTGATCGGACGTGATACGGAAATCTTGCGTGTTATCCAGGTCCTTTGCCGCCGCACAAAGAATAACCCGGTCCTGATCGGTGAGGCTGGTGTTGGGAAGACCGCGATTGTCGAGGGGTTGGCTCAGAATATCGCCAATAACGATGTCCCTGAGATCCTGACAGGCAAGCGGGTTTTATCCCTTGACCTGGGAGCAATGATCGCTGGTTCCCGATTCCGGGGTGAATTTGAGGAGCGCCTGAAGGCTTCTCTGGAAGAAATCCAGCGCGCTGAGGGGGAGATTATCCTGTTTGTGGATGAACTGCACACTGTTGTGGGTGCCGGCGCTGCCCAGGGGGCAATGGACGCTTCCAATATGCTTAAGCCAGCTCTGGCACGCGGTGAACTGCAGTGCGTTGGAGCGACAACCCTGAACGACTATCACAAGCACATTGAAAAAGACGCCGCACTGGAGCGCCGTTTCGCGCCGGTCTACGTTGAAGAGCCTAACGTAGAAGAGACGATAGAAATGCTGTACGGCTTGCGCGATCGCTATGAAGCCCACCACAAAGTGCGTTTCTCGGACGAGGCATTGGTGGATGCAGCCAGGCTGTCAGCCCGTTACGTGACTGATCGCTATTTGCCGGACAAGGCTATCGATCTGATGGATGAAGCGGCTGCAAAACTGCGGGTAGCATTGTACTCACTCCCTCCGGAACTCAAAGAGCTGAAAACCGAGATAGACCGCATGGAAGCCGAGGAAGAGCTGGCTGGAAGCGAACGAGATTACGAGCGCGCCGCCGACAAGAAATCGGAGCGCCTGCGCCTTGAGGGTCGGTTCCAAGAAATGCGCGATCAATGGGAAGTGGAGCACCAGCTCGATGAAGTGGTGGACGCCGAGGACATCGCTGAGGTGGTAGCTATGTGGACTGGTATCCCGGTTAGCCAGATGATGGAAACCGAGTCAGAGAAACTGCTCAACATGGAAGAGCGTCTGCATGAGCGCATCATTGGGCAGGACGAGGCGATACATGCTATTTCAGACGCCATCCGGCGGGCACGCTCCGGTTTGAAGGACCCCAAGCGTCCAATTGGATCGTTCATCTTCATCGGTCCGTCGGGTGTTGGCAAGACGGAGTTGGCCAAAGCCCTGGCGTGGTTTGTGTTTGACGACGAAGATGCCCTTGTGCGGATTGATATGAGCGAGTACCGCGAGCAGCACACTGTTTCGCGCTTGTTCGGTGCGCCTCCAGGGTACGTCGGTTATGAGGAAGGCGGGCAATTGACAGAAGCCGTACGCCGCCGCCCATACCGGGTGATCTTATTCGATGAGATCGAAAAAGCTCATCCCGAAGTGTGGAACGCTTTGCTGCAGATTTTGGACGATGGACGTCTGACGGACGGGCAGGGCAGGGTGGTTGATTTCCGCAACACATTGCTGATCATGACCAGCAACCTGGGCACCGAATTCATACGGCATTCCGGTAGCCTGGGTTTCATGCAGCATAGCGGTGATGGGGATGTGCGCAAGGAGCAGGAGAAGATCGAAAAGGCGCTCAAGACCACTTTCCGACCCGAGTTCCTCAACCGCATCGACGAGATCCTAACTTTCTCACCTCTGTCGCTGGATGATATGGGTTTGATCGTCGATCTGCAAATGGAAGAGGTGGTGGAACGATTAAACGAACGTGGTTTAGACGTGGAACTCACAAGTGAAGGACGTGACTGGCTTGTAAACGCAGGCTTAGATCCAGATTTCGGGGCACGTCCCCTTCAACGGGCACTTCAGAAGCATGTTGAGAGTCCGATGTCCGTCAGCCTCCTGGCAGGTGAATTCTCGGCGGGGGATACAATTATCGTCGACGTTGATGAAGAGCAGGACAAGTTGATATTCCGTTCTGTTGGCGAATCAATCCCGGCGCAAGAACTGGAAAAAGTGAGCACTGAAAGCGAGTAACAATTTATCTCCCGTGGGTTTCCAAAAAACACGGGAGTTTGTATATCATGGATGCTGAAACTCGCTTACAGTTGTTACGCAATGTCCGCTCATGCTTTCTTCAGCACACAATGTGATCGTTGCTTTATAGTCGGATTTTCCTGCTGTCATTCCGGGGAAATTGCTGCCGACAAAGCCTGATGCACCTGCCAAAAGGCTGTCAGCACCAGGCGGGCAGTCGGAAGCCGAACTTGTAAAGGGGGCGTTTGGGCTGATTGGACCGCTGGACATTACATTGATAGCCAGGTTTTGAATCCGGATGCTAGCTGATTCCAGCGGCATGCTGCCCAGGTTAACGACTTCAAACATTGCTGTTGTCGCGCCGTTGCAAGTACTAGCCCGCGAGAATGATGCCGAATAGGCTACTTCCGGACGCTCAGGCGGGGGCGGTGGGTTTATTACCGGTAGCAGGCTGACATCCCCCTGCACGTTGGTGGTCTGACCCCAAACCCAGCAGTATGCACCAGATTTGCCAGGATTCTCGATGTACCACCATGTTTGGGAGTCATTGCGTCCCTGCACTTCGGATTGTCTGCCAGCAAGTAGATATCCCACGATATCGTAAAGTGTGCTGGGACCTAAGCGGCAATTGGTATCCACATTGGCGCTGATTATTAGAGCACCTGTCTGTGCTGAAGGAGTTTCGGACGTCGCGGTCTGAATTTCAGTTTGAGTGACAGTGGGGACAAGTGTGTTGGTTGGTGCCGCCTGCGCGGTTGAAGTTTGGGCGAGCGCCGTGCTTGTCTGGAATGCCCGCTCCGCTTCCTGGCGCCTGTATGGAATAAAATCAACACTAAACACAATCGCCAAACAAAGAAAAATCAATCCCAGCACAACGATGATTATCCAAAGTTTCTGAGTGTTCTTCATTAATATTTTCCCGGATATCTCCCACGAGTGGTTGTTGAAATATAAGATCTAAGCTGTCGGCATCGCAAAATCAATACCTTCTCCAATTTTTTGTAATTTAAAATGTGAACCGTGCTACCGGTGATGCCAATAATCTAAGGTGGTGTATATTCCAACGTACTCGTTTGACAAACTCCATTAATGTCATTCTCAGAGCAGAGCTTGATAGTTGCTCGAAACGTTGTGCCAACCACCATTACGCCAGAGAGCTCTCCACCGCCCACATAACCGGTTGCCCCGGGTGGTAGAATGTCTGCACCAGGAGGGCATTCGCTGTTTGATGCCATAAATGGTGCGTTATGTATTGCCGGACCGAAAATCGGCGTATCTAAATATATTACTTCCAGTGTTAAACTCATGGACTCCAGTTTTGTGTCCCCATTATTTATCTGGAAGATGTGGTCAGCTTTTCCGCCGCAGGAGTTGATCCCTGTGAAAGAGGCGGTGAATGATACTTCTTGAGGCGCAGGAGGCGGAGCAGGTGTGATGATGGGTAAAGTGCTTATATCCCCCTGGACATGGGTCGTTTCACTCCACACCCAACAATACTCACCAGATTTTTCCGGATTTTCTATGTACCACCATATCTGCAAATTGTCGTGTCCGTGAACTTCGGAAACCTGATTTTCCAGAAGATAGCCTAAGACCTTATAATCAGCGCTTGGACCTGCGCGGCAGTTTGTATTGATATTGGCATTGATGGTCGGACCACTGGGTGTCGTTAGCGGAGGGGGTTCTGTTTGTTCAGCCTGTGCCTCGACCTCAGATAGGGTTTGAGCGGGCAGTTCTGGTGGGGGAGGCTGGATCGCTTCGGTTTGGGATGCGGCTGTATGCAGGGCATCGGATGTGCTCGCCAGCGATGTTTGCGTACTCGCTAGTGTGTCTGTTTCCTGGGAACTTGAAAAACCGGCACATGCCACGGAAACCAGAAAAACAAAAAGTATTAATACGCCTGCTATTTTCCAGAGCGGGCTTGTGCTGTTCATTTTTTCCTCCTCCGTATTATGGACTATGCAATTGAGTAATTATTCGATGCAATTACCGCCAGTCTCCCTTTTTGGTTGGATACAAATAGTATACAAGATGATCACTTTTTGTCAACGAATTGACCGCCGCTGATCTGCCGGTTGACCAAACTGCGTTTCTTGTTGAATGTCATTTCGATCTCTACTCGTTGGAAGCAGCGCTTTTCACCGGTCAGGACTTTACGTGAAAAATATGTGACCTTACCCTTATCACCATAATTGATGCTCAGGTCGTTATGCAAGTCGATCCGGGCTCGGATGATTTCACCACAGCGGTCACAGCGTGCAGTGACCCAGTATCCGAAATCCTCGCGCCGTTTGTCAGGGGATGAAACCAGGTTGGAAAACTTCTTGAAAAAACCCATAATTGTGACTCCTTGACGAAATTTGCGCTTTCCGTATTAATTCTAACCTATAGTTCTCTCTAGGGGAAAAATTCATAACTTCTTCAAATCTTCTTCACGCCTCCTTCAACTGAACGCGATATATTACTCACAATGCTGCAAGAGATGGTGAGTTCTTCATCAATTGCAATACAAGAAAAAAATACGAATTGGGTGACGTCGAACTATATTGCGATTTCCCCAATCTATCAAAGGAGATTTCGAATGTATAAAAGGATTTTATCTACCGGTTTATTGGTCTTAGCCGCTGTTGTATTATTGCTGGGATTAGCAGCATGTGATGACACAGCTGCACCGAATGAGTATAGTCAGGATTTGAACAATAGTGAAGAGCAGCCTTTGCCCCCGGAGATGACGACATCGGGAGAGGAAACGCTGTCTGGCGATGTTTTACCTCCGGGTGAGATAGAGACATCAAGCGAGATAGTAACATCGGGCGAGATATTAACATCAGGCGATGAAATGTCACCGGGTGACGGTTACGGTAAAGGTGGGGTGGGAAGGGGTCATACGAGCGAGATGGTGCAGGCAGACATCACCTATGGTCAGGGCAGTTCCCAGGGTGAATCCCGCGGTCAGGGAAAGGGTCAGGGAGCAGGCGGCGGTAGAGGTAACAGTGGTGGACAGGGTTCCCGTGAGCCGCTCTCCGATGCTGAAATCGAAGGGCTGGTAAGGGCGATCGAGGAGGAGTTCGGCGCCCAGGCTCTGTACCAGAGCGTGCTGGATAAATTTGGCAACGTTTCACCTTTCAACGATATTGTTCTGTCCGAAGCCAAGCATGCCTCAGCCTTGATCAACCAGGCTCAGAAGTACGGCATACCAGTGCCCGAATTCCCGAGTATAGAAGGTTTATCGGCTTTTGAGACCGTAGACGAAGCGTGCCAGGCTGGTGTGGATGCCGAGATTGCCGACGCTGAGCTGTACGATGAATTGATGTCATTCACGACCAACAGCGCCCTCATAAGGGTGTACACAAATCTTCAAAAGGCGACCCTGGATAGTCACTTACCAGCTTTTGAAGACTGCAGCTGAAATTGCACTCTTCAATAACATTCTCCTATGAGGAGCCAAACCGGCTCCTCTTTTTTGTTTAATCCGCGCATTGACACTATTCCCGTTTGGTATATTCCCAGTACATTGTCAAGGTGTTTGCTCGTCGTTCACAGTCGCAGGTTCAGGACAAGCTTCGCTAAGAGGACCATTTTTATGTCATCGTGAAGTGTTTTGCATGCGTTCTCTGCATGCCCAAGCATCTGTTCTCTGGATGCCCAAGCTTTGGCTCTTTCAATGCCCAAGCATCTGTTCTCTGGATGCCCAAGCATCGGTCTTTCGATGCCGGATGCCAGCACCCTCAGATTTCATTGAATGGAATGTTCCCCTTGTTGGTATAATGAAGTTTTGCTAGTTATTGTTAACAAAGACGAATTAATAAAACATATGTGCTATAATAGTAGATCGGCTGGATTATTCAACCCATGGAACACATACACGTATCCAAGTCCTATTAATGAAGGATATTCCCATTTATTAAACTATGTCTAAAAATGTAATCCGCGTCGTTGGGGCGCGAGAACACAATCTGAAGAATATCACCGTTGATATCCCGCGCGATAAGTTTGTCGTGATTACCGGTCTTTCCGGGTCGGGCAAGTCCTCCCTGGCGTTTGACACGATCTTCGCTGAAGGGCAAAGGCGTTACGTCGAGTCGCTGTCAGCCTATGCTCGCCAGTTCCTGGGGCAGATGAATAAGCCAGACGTAGACTACATCGAAGGACTCTCACCGGCTGTTTCGATCGACCAGAAGGGGGCTTCACATAATCCGCGCTCAACGGTAGGCACGGTTACCGAGATATACGATTACCTGCGCCTGCTTTACGCGCGCGCTGGCATCCCGCACTGTCCGGAATGCGGTCGCGAAGTGACCCGCCAATCGGCACAGGAGATCGTGGATAAGATTGAAGCCTTACCAGAGGAGGCCCGCCTGCTTATCCTGTCTCCACTTGTGCGCGCTCGAAAAGGGACTCACCAGACTGTGCTTGAGGAAATCCGTAAAACTGGCTTTGTGCGTGCCCGGGTGGATGGTCGGGTGTACGAGTTGGATGAAGACATCCAGATGGACCGTTATAAAATCCACACTGTTGAAGCCGTAGTGGATCGCCTGGTCATCCGTCATCCAGATGACGAAGAGCAGGTCCAGGCGGCACGTTCGCGCTTGACGGATTCGATCGAAACCGCCTTGAAATTTGGCGATGGTTATATGACGGTGTATTGGTTGAATCCAACCTCTGAGAACGCTGACCCATTTGCAGGGATAGGGGATAATGGAAAGGTGGACAGGAAACAGGAGGGCAAGGACATTTTATTTTCTGAGCATCTTGCCTGCCCAGAGCACGGCTCTGTTTTGACGGAGGTTGAGCCGCGCACTTTTTCTTTCAACACCCCTCATGGAGCCTGCCCGGAATGCCAGGGATTAGGCGGCACACTGGAAATTGATGCTGATTTGCTGATCCCTGACTCGAATCTGTCTCTTAATCAAGGTGCGATTACAGTTTCTGAGTGGAGCGGTCCGCGTGAAGAAGGCGGGTATTACTGGCAGGCGTTGGAAGCTGTAGCCCAGGAGTACGATATTGACCTAGGTGCACCGGTTCGTGATCTGCCCGCAGCAAAACTCGACCTGGTTCTGAACGGCACGAAGGGTAAACGCGTAACAGTACATTACCGCAATAGAGACGGTCGCCAGGCAACATTTCAGACAGCATTTGAAGGTGTGATAGGCAACTTGCAGCGCCGCTACCGGGAGACCAACTCCGAGTACATTCGCGATAAGCTGTCGGAATATATGAACGAGCAGGTCTGCCCAACATGCAAGGGGGCGCGTTTGCGCAAGGAAGCCCTGCATGTGACTGTGGGGGATGTCAATATCATTGAAGTCACACGCTGGCATGTCCTGCAGACTTTGGAATGGGTGCGCCGTTTATGTGGACTAGATACCCCTCTTAACTCGCGCCAGAAAATCATCGCAGAGCGGGTCTTGAAGGAAGTCCAGGACCGCCTGGGATTCCTGGTGGATGTTGGGTTGGATTATTTGACCCTCGATCGCTCGGCGGCCTCTCTCTCCGGAGGGGAGGCGCAGCGCATCCGCCTGGCGACTCAAATCGGCTCACGGTTGATGGGTGTGCTTTACGTCCTGGATGAACCTTCAATTGGACTGCACCCGAGGGATAACGACCGCCTGCTGCGAACCCTGGAAGGTCTGCGCGATCTGGGGAACACGGTGATGGTTGTCGAACATGACGCTGATACGATCCGCACCTCGGATTGGGTGATAGATCTGGGACCGCGGGCAGGTGAGCAGGGCGGCTGGATCGTCGCCGAAGGCACAGTAGAACAGATACTAGAGACCGAAGAATCCCTGACCGGGGCTTATCTTTCTGGCAAGCTTAAAGTCCCTATCCCTGAGGAGCGTCGCATAGGGAACGGAAAAACAATTAGAGTGATCGGCGCGCGCCAGAATAATTTGAAGAATATTGATGTGACCATCCCGCTGGGTAAGCTGGTCTGTATTACCGGCGTTTCGGGATCGGGCAAATCCACCTTGATGGTTGAAATTCTCTACAAAGCGTTGGCTCGTCAATTGAACCGGGCGCGCACACAACCCGGTGATTATGATGATATTGAAGGAGTAGAACAACTCGACAAGGTGATCAGTATCGATCAAACGCCAATCGGACGTACGCCGCGCTCCAACCCGGGGACCTATACGGGATTATTTGACCACGTGCGCAGTTTGTTCGCCGAACTGCCCGAGAGCAAGATACGCGGCTACAAACCCGGTCGTTTTTCGTTCAACGTACACGGTGGGCGCTGCGAAGCCTGCCAGGGTCATGGACAATTACGGATCGAGATGCAGTTCATGCCGGATGTGTATGTGCCCTGCGACGTGTGCCACGGTGCGCGCTTTAACCGTGAAACGCTGCAGGTGCGTTTCAAGGGACTCAATATAGCAGAAGTGCTGGAGTTGACCGTCGATGGGGCTTTGGAACTGTTTGCAGCCTTCCCAAAGATGGTCAGCCGCCTGCAGACCCTCCAGGACGTGGGTCTGGGATACATCCGCATTGGACAACCGGCTCCAACCCTCTCAGGTGGGGAGGCTCAGCGCGTCAAGCTATCGCGTGAGCTATCAAAGCGCTCGACCGGCAGAACGCTGTACGTGTTGGATGAACCTTCGGTCGGGCTGCATGCTGCCGATGTACACAAGTTGATCGAAGTGCTGCAGCGCCTGGTGGATTCCGGTAACACTGTCCTGATCATCGAACACAATCTGGATATCATCAAGGTTGCCGACCACATCATCGATTTAGGACCCGAGGGCGGCGACCGGGGCGGGTACATTGTGGCTGAAGGCACGCCGGAGGAAGTCTGCGCCCTGGATGATTCCTGTACTGGGCAGCATTTGCGACCGTTTGTCTGTATGAAGGCAGGGAGTTAGGTCACGTATGAACACGGAAAGCACGGATGTATGACCTTGGATGGATGGAAATTCTTCCTAGCTGCACCTGAAACAAAGATTCGCGCCTGGCTTTCAAAAACACGGAGCGGCTTATCTGCCCAATGAAATGTTGCCCCGTTTTGTGAGCAAATTCCCCAAAGGCTGGGCTTCCAGTTTCATTACGCGGCTGTTGGCGAAGTAAGCGAAGTCGAAATCAGTTGGGTCGCCGGCTGATTTTCCCGGCAGCGGCATCAAGCGGGCTGTGAGGGGCTTGTCCAGACGGTGTGCCAGGGCTGCCAGGTCGAGCAGGACGGCATACAACTGCTCTGGGGATGTATCTCCAGGCAGGGGAACAGTATCCAGACCGGTGCCGCATACGGTCGAATAAAGCAGCAGGTCCTTTACACTCAGTGTGCCTTCGGCTGCGCGGGCTGCTAATGTGGCGTCTTCCAGGACGGGCATAAAAAGACCGTTGAAGCCCGCCCGCTGGAAAGAAGCCTGGTCCAGCGTGTCTGTCAGAAAAGCGGCCGCCGCCAGGGAGCCGTGCAGACCGATTGCAGGCACCCCCATTCGTTCGATTGCGTTCCCAAACGAAAGCTCATCTGAAGGATACGGCGCCAAAGTGAAATCGATCCCGCCGAAAGAAATATCAAACAGGCGCGACAACTTCCAGGCGCCGAAGGACAGCGCCTTGGCATGTTCTTCTATCAGCCCGATCAGGCGTAGACGGGCTTCTTTCAGGGTGTGGGCAGTGCTGAGCACCTCCACTGCCAGGTCGGCGGCCTCGGTCCCCAGCGCAAAAGAAGGCTCTCCTTTGCTGTGATAAGCAGCCGGAAAAAAGGGCGCCCCCGGTGGGACGTTCGCCAATGCGGCGAAGCGCAGGTTGGTGAACCCATCCGGAGTGATCGAGGCAGCCTGGTGGATGATTTCTGCACACATGCGCACGGCGGGTAGTGATATATCTCCATTCTGAGTGCTCATAAGACCGGTCAGGAAAACGTTTTTTGTTGCTTTCAGCACGGTAGGAATCAGGTCGAAGTTTTCGATCCGTTCAGGGAGTGCCGGTCCCAGCGATAAGTATTGGAATCCGAACGCATTGGCGGTAATCTCTAAATCCTGCGCCAATTTGATTAAGTTGTCAGCATCAACCATCGGCAGCAGGTGCGGGAAGGGGATCGTCGCCAGGCGGGAAGTTTGAATTTTATATCCCAGAGCTTCAAAAGCTGTATGGGCGGCGGCATTAAATTCACCCGCTTTTTGTAAAGCATTATCATTTATTGGCCAATCAGGATCTAGGAAATAGGTTATTGTGCGGATTTTCATATTCTGACGAGTTTCCTGTAAGTTTTATTTTCCCGGCTGTGCTCTCTGGCGGACGACTTCAAACATCAAAATCCCCGCTGCTACGGCGGCGTTGAGCGAATCCATATCACCCGGCATTGGGATGTGCAGACTAGTCAATGCCAGTTTGTGCGCTCTGGCGCTCGCTCCACCCGCTTCCCCGCCGATAATCAAAGCCAGCGGAGAGCACAGATCAACGTCGAGGTAGGATTTTCCGGCGCTTGCATCTGGCAGATATATATTGAGACGGTCAATCGAGCCCTCAATTTCGTCCCAGGAAAGCTGACGAATGGGCAGGCGTAAATGGGCTCCCATCGCTGAGCGCACTACTTTTGGTGCGTATGCATCCACCGTGCCGGGAGGCAGGAGCACAGCATTCACGCCGGCTGCGGCCGCGCTGCGCAGCATCCCACCCAGGTTGCCGGGGTCCCGGATAGAGTCGGGGATGAAGACGAAATCAAGGTCATCTGGCAGGGGCAGTGGGTGGATGGGCAGGACGACCAGGATGCCCTGCGGTGTCTGGGTATCGCTGGCGTGGCGCATGACGCTTGGCGACACCTTTTCTATTGGAGCACCGCGACCAGCGAAGCCATTGAAAACTTTTTTCCCCCGCTCACCAAGTTCATCGCTATATAGCACCAGGCGGGCTTCTGCCCCCTCGCTTAATGCTTCCTCAGCCAACCGTACACCTTCAAGGACGAAGGCACTCTCCTGGCGCCGGGCACGGCTGCTGGCTTGCAGCGAGCGAACCCATTTGATTTTGGTGTTTTGAAGTGAAGTGATCATTGTTACACAAGGGTTTAAGGGATAAGGGATTAGGAAGAGAATCATCCTTATCCATTAATCGTCACTTCCTAACCTTTTTATCTGACAATATGTTCAAATCATTAATTTGCCCGTACAGCACTTTCCCATTCATGCCGGTCAACCTGACCGGTGTGATCGTGTTCCACATGTTATGCGGGGCTTGGGCTTTCACGCGCAGGTAATTGCCGGTCAGACCGCTCAGTTCCCATCCGTGAGGACCCACAGTGGAAGCGCTCTCCCATAAAACCGGCAGCACTTGTCCAAGGAAATTCTTGCGATAGGCGGCGCTTGATTCAGCCAACAAAGTTCGTACCCTGGCGCTGCGCTGTTTACGAAGGGGGTGCGGCACCTGTTCCTGCATACGGGCTGCCGCAGTTCCATCGCGGGCTGAGTAAGTGAACACATGACCGCCGGCAAATCCCATCTCCCGGATGAACGCCAGGCTTTCCATAAATTCGGTTTCGCTCTCACCTGGAAAACCGGTTATCACGTCAGTTGTGATGGCAATACCTGTCACTGCAGCCCGGGCGCTCGCGACCAGGTTGGCATACTCTCGGGGGGTTGTCTTACGAGCCATGCGGCGCAGTACGGTCGCACTGCCTGACTGCAGCGGCAGGTGCAGGTGCCGGCACAGTCGCGGGTTTTCCCATAAGGCGAAGAAATCTTCATCCAGATCCCAGGGTTCGAGCGATGACAGCCTTAAGCGAGGTACACTGGTCTCGTCCAGAATGGAGCGCACCAGATGCTGCAGGTTCAGGCGGGGTGAAAGGTCATATCCCCAGGAACCCAGGTGGACGCCGGTGAGCACGACCTCTTTTGCGGAATTGGGTCCACCAGCAGGATCGCAAGCCGTGCGGATGTCGGCTAATATTTCGGGAATCCCCCGGCTGCGCCCTGGTCCGCGTGCGATTGTTGTGATGCAGAAAGTGCAGCAATTATCGCAGCCATCTTGGGCTTTTATGAAGGCGCGTGTGCGCAGTCGCGCCCCGGGAATGGGTTCTCGCTCGAGATGCTCGCGCTCAAATATCTCCTCGTTGATGTTTAAGAGTTCAGAGACAAGCCCGTCTTTTTGATCATTGGAAACAACACAGCTCACTCCCACCATATTGGCTGCTTCTTGAGGATTCAATGTTGCCCAGCAGCCGGTGACCACCAGTTCTCCCACGCCGGCTCGCTTGGCTTGACGAATTTTTCCTCGTGAATCAGATGCGGCCGCGGATGTGACTGTGCAGGTGTTGATCACCGCCAGGTCGGCTTTTTCGGGAGCAGAGACCAGGACATGACCTGCTGAGCGGAACTGGTGAGCGAATTGCTCGATTTCAGCCTGGTTTAGGCGGCAGCCTACAATGTCAAGGTAGATATTCATCCGGTTTTATCTTACAGTAGATGATGAAAAGAGAGAGTTATTATTAGTCTGTTTTCAGAACCGCCACGGACTTCCATTCAGGGTTTGATAACTACGAAGTTGTCGAAGCGAATATCGGTCCCGGGTACATCGTAGGTTCCTGCGATCAAGCCAACATCCCCAGCAGCGAATTCCGAATCTCGTACTTCGGCTATTCTGTGCCCGTTCACGTACAGCGTGAGGGTTTCGCCGATGCACTCGGCTCGAATGTGGTTCAGAGCCGAACCTTTTTGGATATCTTCGCTGGGCATCAGCGCTTCGGCTCCTAATAGTTCGTAGTTCTGTTCCTCGACTTTGCCGATGCCGTAAAAGCCGTCACTGCTGACAATGAAGGTGTAAAAACTATCCGTCCCGGTCGCGCGGCATATAACCCCAAACCGGTTGTCGCGTTCCCCGCCAACCTTGAAAGCTTCCACTTCGATGATCGTGTCGCCAAAATATTGACCCGGTTTTGACCAGATGTCCGTGTTTGTCTCTTTGACAAATACCCGGTACACGCCATCGTCGTATTCGGTATCACCGGTGGGTGATGACACCCGGTTCCAGCCGCTCCCGGGGTCCGAAAAATCGTCCTGGAACATGATATCGCCGGATTGCTTTTCACTTTCACCAGGCAATAATATCTGGCAGGCAAGGGATGCCAGGGCGAGAGTGGATAGCGCTAGAAACCAATGAGCGATGCGCAAATTCAAAGCGACCTCCCTTTTTTATGCACCGTATTTTCCCAGGCGCTTGGCGTGGGCGAGAGCCAGAGGCATGATATCCACATGGTGGATCCCCCCCAATGTTCCTGCAGCGCAGTTGGTTTCACCAAATTTGGTGGCAGGTCCATAACGGGCCCACTCGGCAGCCATAAGTACTGGAACTCTGTGCCAGCTGTGGCGTTTGAGCAGAGAAGGTGTTGAATGATCGCCGGTGATGATGAGAACATCCGGATTGAGGTCCAACAGGATTGGCAGCGCCTGGTCGACCGCTTCGATCACGCCGACCTTGGCATCAAAGTTCCCATCCTCTCCGTAACTGTCCGTTTTCTTGATGTGCACGAAGAAGAAATCGTATTCATCCCAGTGCTCTCTGACCACCTCGAATTCTTCTGCCGGCGTTTCGGCATCATGCTCGATCACATCCATGCCGACCAGACGGGCGACGCCTTTGTACATCGGATAGACAGCCACAGCGGCTGAACGCAGTTTATAAATCTCCGGGAAGCGCGGCAGTCCCGGATCCTTGGCGATACCTCGCAGGGTGCAGCTGTTTGCAGGCGGGTGATCAGCTAGTATCTGATTGGCTTGGGACCACCATTGGCGCAGTATCTCGGCTGTCTTCTCTGCCTCAGGGGAGGCAGACACGATGGGCAGCGGCGGGACGCCCGTGAGCTGGGGATCGGTGTCCGGTATATCGGCGCTCAAGCCTTCCCCACGCAGCACAACTGCAAAACGATATTCCTTGACTGGTTCGACGAATATTTCCACGCCGGGGATTTTTATCCCCCGCAGCATTTTGACTCGTTTGATACATTCTTCGGTGGAGATCCTGCCTGCCCGCCGGTCGCTGATGTTCCCATGCGCATCGAGTGTGCAGAAATTGCACCGGATCGCCACATCCTGGGGCTGGAGCTCGAAACCGATGCCCAGCGCCTCTAAAACACCCCTTCCGATCTCGTATTCGAGCGGGTCATAACCGAAGAGCGCCAGGTGCCCGGGACCGCTGCCGGGGCTGAAGGCAGGTGCTACGACTTCGCTCAACCCTAAGGATCCTCTGGAAGTTAACGCGTCCATATTTGGTGTGTGGGCGGCTTCCAATTCGGTCTTTCCGCCTGGCGCCAAGGGAACGCCTCCCAGACCATCCAGAAGCAATAAGATAATTTTTGATCCGGTATCCACAGCCATTTCGTTGATAAGTTCAAATTTGTTTTTCATAACCCTGCCTTTCTCATTGTTAAAATCGATTTATTATACTTGCGTTTTGGTGGTTAATATTAAGAACTACCTTTGCGCTTTTGCTTTAAGCTAATTGCTCTGGCTTCTTACCATAGAGATCACTTAGATAGAAAATATCTCTATGGCAAAAAAAAAATGTTTGCTGTCAGATGCGGGTTCCAGCGCCTGAAGCAAATGTCTCTGGGCTTCTCCTGTTAGACCGAGATGGCATTCGACGTACGACAAAACGATCAGCGGGATACCGCACATGTTTTGCTCGATCTTTTTTAGCACAGAGTAACTTTCCTGTAAATGCTTTTCTGCTTCTGCATACGAGTTTTCGACCAATGCTAAATCCCCGAGCACAAGCAGTGCAGCCCCCACGCCTTGAGGGCTTTCATTCTCACGGGATAACCTTAACGCTTCTTGTGCATGTGTACGGGATTGTGAATAGCGGCTCAAATGCATCAGAGCCAAAGCGATAGTAATATACGGTTTTGCTTTGTATGGACCATCATAACCAAGTTCGTTATAGTCTCGCAGACTTTGGCGGGCATATTGAAGACTATCATCAAATTTACCTTCCATAGTCATTGCATTCGCCAAGGTGAGAAGTCGATCAGCAATTTCAAACTTAGCCCCAAGCTTTTCTAAAATCGCCAGGCTCTCGAGATGCAGTCTCTGGGCTTCTTTTACTCTGCCCAGATGCTTGACCAGGACTGCCATCATGTTCAACGATCCGGCGGCTCCACGTTGATCTCCTATCTCCTTCTCAATTTTGAGGCTGTTATTGAGCAGCCTTTCAGATTCATCGAAAGCACCTGTAACCCATGCGACCCATCCCAAATCGTTGAGTGTCCTGGCCTCACTCCATTTGTCACCCAGATCCCGGGACATTTCCAGGCTTTCTAAAAAATAACCCTTTGCTTTTTGGCGGTCATTCCATGAGAAATGTCTCCCGAGACTGTACCAAACCAGGGCTTGCGCCTCTTTGTAACGATCATCGCTTAACTCCACACAATTTAGAATATCCTGGCTCTCGCGCAGCAATTCTATAGAGATTTCAACATCCTGCGTGAATCTACTTTGCCATGCCAAGACTCTAGCCCAAACGGGTAAACAATAACTTCTCTCACCTTGATCTCTGTATGATATCTCGCTGAACTTTTCTGAGACCATACGGCACATCGCTTCGCCGTCTTCAAACCGGCCGCGCACATCATAAAATGCGCACAAACCGTAAAGAGCCCGCTCGATCAGGTCTATCCTGCCCATGATGACAGCCCACTTCCAGGCTGCCTGGATGTTTTCTATCTCGCACTCAATCTCGACCAGTGCCTGATGCTGGTGGCTGCCCTGCAGGTCGATTTTTCTGTCATAAAGGAGATCACGAAGAAAACGCTGTGTTCAGAATGGCTGCGCTGACATTCCTTATCGTTTGCCTGCAGAATTTGGTTGGCGTATTTTCTCAGGAGGTCGTGGATATGGAAGCGCCCATCGCTCCCACGCTGCAACCAGGACTTGCTTACGAACGATAAGAGGGTTTTTAGAGTGACATTCCCTACCTGGGAAGCGGCAAGGTGTGTAAACCCATTATGAAAGACAGTTAACGTTTGAATCGCCATTCTCTCGCTTTCTTCAAGCAGATTCCATGAAGTATCGAACACAGCCCGCAAACTGCGCTGGCGTTCCGGTAAGGTATACAAGTCCGTTTCTAGAAAGTCGATGCTGCGCTTGATTTCGGTAAGTATGGCATCTGGTTCCAACGCTTCAACCCAGGATGCAGCTAACTCTATCCCCAACGGCATCCCGTCGACCGTACGGCAGATATCCACTATTGAGGGCAGATTTTTGTTTGTGATCTGGTATCCGGGTCGCACACGTTGGGCTGTCTGCTGGAATAGCTGGATACTTTCGTATGTATTGAAATCCTCAACGGGTTCTTGCCGGGTTTCACCGGTCCCGACTTCTGGTACGGACATACCGCTTACGGGGAATAACTGTTCTTCAAGCGCATTGATACGCTCACGGGATGTGACGAGGATCTTAGTTTCCAGGGAAGCTGACAGGATGTCATGTATCAGCAGGGTGCTCTCTTCATTTATCAGGTGTTCGAAGTCGTCCAGCACCAGCAGGAACTTTTTTTGGCGTAAGTAGTCGAAAAGTTGCTGCCTGGCGCTTTCATTGCCCTCGTAGAAGGAAAAACTCAGTGCATCGGCGATAGCCGTCACGATATATGATGAATCAACCACAGGAGTCAGAGGAACAAAGTAGACTCCATCTTGAAATAATGAGCGCTCTTTTTTGTATAGATTGGAGGCGGTTTCGATAGACAGGCGTGTTTTTCCGATCCCTCCGAGACCGGTTAAAATGAGCAGGCGGCATTTTGGATCCGTGATCAGGCGCTGGATTTCAGCAAGTTCGCGATCTCGCCCAATAAATGGGGTGGTTTGAGAAGGCAGATTGTGGCGCGGAATATCGCTCTCCAACAATCCTAACTCTTTTGCCTGGCTGACGGCGCCGTCTCTGCTGTTGACACCCAATTTAGCGTAGATTTGCCTGGCATACCACTTGACAGTGCTCAAGGCTAAGGAAAGCTGGTCGGCTATGGCGCGGTTTGATTTGCCGGCGGCGAACAGCAATAGAATCTCATTCTCACGCTGGGTCAGCGGCTGGGTGAGGTAAACATCGCTCTTACTACTGGAGTTGTCCATTTTTATCTCATTTGTTCGTATGCTGACGTTTAATTTGGTCTAAATACAACCCCGTACATTTCCCATCCTTTAATCCCTCCCAGAGGGAGGGTGACTTATCGTCTAAACACCTGTATAGTAGCGAAACCAACTTGGTGTTCCCGTTTCATGGATTGAGGGTCAAGCTGCAATAAGGGCAATAAAGACCAAATATATCCTAGTATAACACCATCCGAAAAATTTATTTTGAGAATATATATCGCTATGGAGGCAACTATGAATATAAAACGCAATTTACTAATTGTATCACTGCTGGTCGTGCTGGTTCTGCCCACCTCATTCGCTTTTGCGGCTGGAATTGAAGATGTCAAGGGAGTGAATTATGCCCATTGTGCGGGTAAGGAATTCTTTCAAGTGAAAAGCGGAGGCTATAGCGGCGATGATTTGTACGACTCGGCTGCCGACTTATCGGGCACTGAAGTTAATTATGTAATCAATTTCCCGTGTGCAGAGGCGAGTGCGGATCAACTGAGCAGTTGGAGCTTCAGCGGTGATGATGCCTACGATTCGGCTGTGTTGGATGTTCCTGGCAGTTTTGAAGCTCTGAGCAGTGGGAGCTTCAGCGGTGATGATAATTACGACCTGGCTGCAGGAGCTGTATTGTAGATATTTCCGGCAGTAAATTTATTAGCTTTTTTCACGAAGAGAAACTCGGAAAAATCCGGGTTTCTCTTTTTATGTTTTTTTTTCTAGTGCTGTGTCAATATGAATGTTTGTATTGTCGCACTGTCCGAACATGAAGAGTCGACGCTCGTTTTTTCCTGGGCGTGGGAGCCCGGGCATTTCGGATCGGTGATCAGGCGCTGGATTTCAGCAAGTTCGCGATCTCACCCAATAAATGGAGTGGTTTGAGAAGGTAGGTTGTGGTGGGGAATATCGCTCTCCAACAATCCCAACTCTTTTGCCTGGCTGACGGCGCCGTCTCTGCTGTTGACGCCCAATTTGGCGTAGATTTACCTGGCGTACCACTTCACAGTGCTCAAGGCTAAGGAAAGCTGGTCTGCTATGGCGCGGTTTGATTTACCGGTGACGAATAGCGATAAAATCTCATTCTCACGCTGGGTCAGCGGCTGGGTGAGGTAAAAATCGCTCTTACTACTGGAGTTGTTCATTTTTATCTCATTTGTAAATATACTGGCGTTCAATTTGGTCTAAAACTCGCCCCATACTTTTTCCATCCTTTAATCCCTCCCACAGGGAGGGTGACTTATCGTCTGAACACCTGTATAGTAGCGACACTAACCTGGTGTTCCCGTTTCATGGATTGAGGGTCAAGCCGCAATAAGGGCAATAAAGACCAAATATATCCCAGTATGACACCATCCGAAAAATTTATTTTGAGAATATATATTGCTATGGAGGCAACAATGAATATAAAACGCAACTTACTAATTGTATCACTGCTGGTCGTGCTGGTTCTGCCCACCTCATTCGCTTTTGCGGCTGGAATTGAGGATGTCAAGGGTGTAAATTATGCCCATTGTGAGAGCAACAAATTCGTTCAGACGAACAGTCTAAGTTATAGCGGCGATGATTTGTATGACTCGGCTGCCGACTTATTGTGCGCAGAGGCGAGCGTGAAAATCAACACTTTCTCTGCCAACCCCGAGCTTTCAGTTGCCCAGCGTTACGCTGTCGCTGCACCTGTGAGCGCGGAGATCAACTCTTTCTCCGCCAACCCCGAGCTTTCAAACGCTCAGCGCTACACTGAAGCAAAAGCCAAGCGGGCAGAAATCGGAGGTAATCTTTCTGATAACCCTGAGCTTTCAGTCGCCCAGTTTACCACTGACGTTTCACCTGCAAGCGCGGAAATCAACGCTTTCTCCGCCAACCCCGAGCTTTCAAACGCTCAGCGTTACACTGAAGCAAAAGTCAAGCGGTCAGAAATCGGAGGTAGTCTTTCTGATAACCCTGAGCTTTCAGTCGCTCAGTTTACCACTGACGTTTCACCTGCGAGCGCGGAGATCAACGCTTTCTCCGCTAACCCTGAACTGATGGTCGCCCAACGTTACGCTGTCGCTGCACCTGTGAGCGCGGAAATCTACACTTTCCCCGCCAACCCCCTGAGCTTTTGGTCGCCCCAGATTTACGCTGACGTTTCACCTGTGAGCGCGGAAACCAAGGATTGTTTCGCCGATTGCTATGATAACTACTAAACGGCTGTAGGAGCTGTATTGTAGATATTCCCGGCAGTAAATTTTATTAGCTTTTTTCACGAAGAGAAACCCGGATTTTTCCGAGTTTCTCTTTTCGTGTTTCTTTTTTCTGGCTCAAGGAAAGCACTGCTGATGACGGAAAACATGCCCCAAAAACGGAAAGTCCCCAGTAGTTATTCGCGCATCTTAAGGCGCTGAAACTTTGCGCCTCACCCTCACATAGAATTCCTTCAACACCTGGACGCATCGGCAACCGGACCTGGAATCCCAGAGTTTTTGGATAAGTGCTTTGGCTCGAAAATTAAGGACATTTCAGGTGTCATCCCAAAGAAGAAATGTCCCAGACATTTCAGGTTGCCGTGCAGTCGCTCTCAAGCTATAATTGCATCGTTTCAATACCCTTGAGGAGAAAACAACATGGATTTTGCTTTAAACGACGAACATCGCATGGTGCAGCAAATGGTGCGAGATTTTGCCCAAAAGGAGGTCGCGCCCACCATCAAAGAGTACGACCGCGCTCACGAAATGGCTCCATTTGTGCTGCCGCGCATGGGTGAGCTCGGCATCCTGGGGATAAACATGCCAGTGCGCTACGGCGGTCAGGGTATGGATTATATTTCTTTGGGTCTGGCGTGTGAAGAACTGGAAGCGGTCGATTCCACGCTGCGGGTCGTGATGTCGGTCCATATGGGGCTGAACAGCATGGGCTTGCTCCAGTGGGGGACGGAAGAACAAAAGCAGCGCTTCCTGGTGCCGCAGGCGCGCGGTGACAAGATCGCATGTTATGGTCTCACCGAACCTGGAGCCGGCTCTGACGTTGCCGGTATGAATAGCACCGCCCGGAGAGATGGAGATGAGTACATAATCAATGGCGAGAAGATGTGGATTTCGCTGGCTACAAAAGCCCATCACTGCATGTGGATTGCCCGTACAAACCCCGACCTGGATCCGCATGAAGGGCTTTCGGCTTTCCAGATAGAGCTTGACCGTCCGGGCGTTACACGGGGCGATATTAAAGGAAAGATGGGCGTCCGTGCCGGATCAACAGGCTGGATCGCTATGCAGGACGTGCATATTCCGGTTGAAAATCGCATCGGTGAAGAGGGGGAGGGCTTCCGGATCGCGATGTCGTGCCTGGATAACGGTCGCTACACCGTCGCGGCTGGCGCGACCGGTTTGATCCGTGCATCTCTTGAAGCCAGCGTTAGGTACGCCAACGAACGCCAGGCGTTCGGTCGTGCGATCGGCAAACTCCAGCTAATTCAGGCTAAAATCGCCGATATGGTAGAATTTTATGACGCAGCGCGACTCCTGTACCTGCGCGCCGGATGGATGAAGAATCAGGGACTTCGCAATACTCGCGAGACCTCGATAGCAAAGTGGTTCGCTACCGATGGCTCATTCGAAGCCGCTTCCGAGGCCGTTCAGGTTCACGGCGCGTACGGCTACAGCGACGAATACGATGTTGAACGCTACCTGCGCAACTCAAAGGGTGCGGTGATATACGAAGGGACGAACGAAATCCACCGGTTAATTCAGGCTGGATATGCGCTGGGTTACCGCAAGGACACGCCTTTAAGAAAAGAATTACCTGCCTACGATGAGGAATTCTGGCAGGAGTGATAATTGAAGTTAGATTTAATCCACCCATAATGATCTAGAAGGAGGTTGAATTGAACAGCGTAGTTTGTATCAAACAAGTGCCCGACAGTGCTGCAACCGTAGTGGCGGAAGGAGGACAGGCGTCCTGGGGAGATGCTCCTTTGGTGATGAATCCCTGGGACGAGTACGCCGTTGAAACAGCGCTCCTGCAGCAGGAAGCCCATGGCGGGGATGTCACTATCATCAGCATTGGCGCTGAGGGCGCCACAGAAGCGATCAAATCTGCCCTGGCAATGGGCTGCAGCCAGGCTTATTTGGTATCAGATCCCGAGTTGGTTGGTGCTGACAGCCGGGTCATCGCTCACGTCCTGGCAGCCGCGATAAAGAAAGTTGGCGATGTAGACCTGGCTTTTTTCGGTAAACAAGCCATCGACAGTGATATGGGAGTTACCGCTCCCCAAACGGCGCGCATCCTGGGTTGGCCGGTGCTCTCGCTCGTATCGGTCGTTCAAGAGCTCAATCCCGAGGATGGTACCATCAAGGTTGAACGCTCCATCGAAGAGGGTCGTCAGGTCGTGGAGAGCAAATTACCAGCCGTCGTAACCGTATCGAAGGATATCGCTGATCCTCGCTATCCATCATTTATGGGTATCCGTAAAGCTGCCCGTGCCGATATCCCGGTTTGGACACTGGCGGACCTGGAAGCTGATGTGCCTGCCCCGCTTGTGCGCTGGCCCGAAGTTGTGAATCCGCCGGTACGCGAGATTACCAATGAGATAATCTCAGGCGACAACCCGGATGAGATAGCTGAAACATTAGCCGAAAAAATAATTGGGGAGAAGGTGCTGTAATGGGTAATCAGATTTTAGTTTACATCGATCAATTTAAGGGTCAGGTCATGCCCACATCTTGGGAAGTTCTGGGCGCCGCCCAGGTCCTGGCGGAGAAATTGGGAGGCGGCATAGCTGTCCTGGTTGCCGGGGAAGCGTCTCAGGCAGTAGCCGAGCAAGCATTTCATTATGGAGCGACAGAGGTATATTACAGCGACTCACCCAGCCTTGCGGATTTCCGCCCGGAGCCTTTTACTGACTTTGTGGTAAAGGTGGCGCAAGAGCAGGGAGCGGAAGTGATCCTGTTCCCCACCACGACCCGCGGCCGGGAATTAGCCGCCATGAGTGCGGTTGACCTGGGCGCTGGTGTAATGCCAGATGTTACAGCACTTGAAGTCGTGGATGGCAGGCTGATTGCTACCCGTCCGGTTTACGCTGGTAAGCTTCTGGCGAAGACCTATTGTGAAACGGGTCCGCAGATTGTTACATTGCGCGGCAGGGCGTTTAAAGCGCCTGAAGCGGACAGCTCGCGGACGAGCACGCCGAACCTGGTTGACGCAGGTGTGGTGGAGAGCGATGTGTCGACCAGGGTCTTGGGCTACACTCAAGCTGAAGGTGGGGTGAGCCTGGGGGATGCCGGTGTGATCGTTTCTGGAGGTCGTGGAGTCTCCAATAATCCTGCCCTCACACCCCCAGATGGGATGGATGAAAAAGAAGTTGAGGTCTGGCGCGCCCAGCAGGGTTTCAAGCTGGTTGGAGAATTAGCCTCGGTATTAGGGGGTGCAGTTGGAGCAAGCCGTGCGGCAGTAGACGCGGATTATGTCCCTTACGAAAACCAGGTAGGTCAGACCGGTAAGTTAGTTTCCCCTGACTTATATATCGCTTGCGGTATCTCGGGCGCCATCCAGCACCAGGCGGGAATGCGATCCAGCAAAGTGATCGTGGCGATCAATAAAGACCCGGATGCACCAATATTTAAGCTGGCGCGCTTCGGCGTGGTTGGCGATCTATATGATATCCTGCCGCCATTAACGGAGGCATTCCGCCAGCGGCTTGGGTAGGATCAATACAACTGATAAGAGAGCTCGCCACGCCATTTTGGTGCGGCGAGTTCTTTTACTTTCACAGCGACCACCACCAGGTGATCACTTTAGTAAAAAACGGGCTGCATGAAAATGAGCCTGTTCCAGCAGAGTAGGGTTATAATTGGTTCAATATGTATATAAAGTGCGGGAGGTCAAGCCATGGATGAAGCCAAACTCGAAGAGACTTCTTCGGAAGAAGAGCAGTTGCAGGATTTGATCGGGACCATCAGCGCATATATCGAGCAATATCACGGCGGCTCTGTTGAGGTTGTTGCCCTGGAGGGGCGCGTCTTGAAAGTCCGGATGGCAGGAGCTTGTGAGGGCTGCCCGCTTTCTCCAAACACACTGCAGGGTTGGGTTCAGGGGACTGTTAGCCAATTCTTCCCTGACATTCTGATAGTAGAAGCCGATTCCTGATCGGAAAGTGTTACTGATATGTCAATTGGGTATCTCCTAACTGTTAAGAAGCCCTGATTTTACCTAATCCTATCGGAGTATTGAGTATGCGCATAACTGTATTTTCAGACGTCCACGGTAACCCATACGCATGCCAGGCGGTATTGAAAGCGATCTTTGACGATGACCCCAGTGATGCGATCGTGGCAGCAGGTGATATCTGTCTGGGCGGCAGCGACCCCTCAGCTTGCGTGGAACTGCTCAGAGCGAGTGGGGTGGTTGGTGTATACGGCAATACTGATGGATATCTCTTTCAACCGGAGAAAATACCGCCCGATGAACAGCATCGTTCAAAGTGGCACAGAATCCAACCGGTAGCTTATTGGGTGCGCAAGCA
>SDBT01003411.1_pt1 | contig 27531 bp, 51 predicted proteins | sample 2277101 | NCBI WGS metagenome assembly SDBT01 (sample SAMN10404973, study PRJNA504765) | marine sediment metagenome | isolation source: marine sediment core GS10_PC15, 103 cmbsf | place: Arctic Ocean: Southern Knipovich Ridge | collected 2010 | reverse complement strand
CTACTGGTCCACTCTTAGCAATGGGGATTGCTGTGGCAAAAAACGGCTCTGATAATAGACTTGTTTTTGCAAACCCTAATGGCGCACAATTAACTGTTTCACATTTTAATGGAACTGTGTGGGGTGCTAGCTTGCTTTTAGGAAATCCAGGAATAACAGATCCTGCTGCTTTGTTTGCTGGTTACGATGGAAACTTTTATCTTACTTACACACAAGACATCAGTGGTTCAGATACTTCAAACCAACTTCATTTTAGACAATGCATTGTAGCTGCTGACTGTTCAAATATCGGTAACTACAGTGCAGACCTAAACGTAACTTCTCCTGGCTTAAATCAAGCATGGGTTTCATTGTTTCAATCAAGTGATTTAAACGTTAACATTATTACCTCGGCATTAGCAAGTGCTGCTGATGCAAATCTTTTTCATTTTGTTAGAACCCCAAATAATATTTTCACTACTTCAAATATTGCAGATGCAAACCAATTATTTGCTGATGCAAATAGAACTTACAATCCCTTAGTGAGAAACAGAGGTTATGACGGACAAGTTCTTCCACTTGGAAGCCTTCCAACAATCGGCAACATTGAGATAGATTATGTTTTCTTGACCTCTGGAAATGCTCAAGGGGATCCAAGCACTTTAGTATTTGATTCAAATAGCTATGCAATTTCAAATGGCATAACAACCTCGTTTACAACAAAGCCTGTTAGCCCAATTGCAATTGATCCAGACGAAGGAATTACAAATGTTCAAGCAGACTTTAATAGTACTACTGAATTCTTTGGATCAATAGTTGACATTAATTTTTTGTGGCAAGTTGATGGAGAAGAAATTAGCACTGATCAAAATACTGTTAGGGATTTTAACGGTTCGGATACTGACTTTAATGTTTCTTTAATTGTTTCAGGAAATGATGGTGCAACAACTTTTACATCCCAGGATGACCAAAACATTTTGTTAAGGGCTGCACCACAAGGAATTGACTTTAATTTTACAAATAATGCCTTTACAAACAATGTTGATGTAAACTTCAGAGTATTTGCAACTGGAATAATTAACTATGCTGTTTGGGGCGGAACAGATTTTGATACAAACTCATTGGGAACAAATATAAACAAGACCTTTGACCAGAATAAGATAACACAAGTTTGTGTAATAGTCAATGGTTCTGGAGATGTGAACAAACTTCTATGTAAAGACTTTGTTGTTGCAAGGTGGCTTGTTAGTCCAGCAATCGATGAAGAATCGCTTGTAAGCTTAACTCCAACAATAACAAATTATAATAATCCAGTTCAAACTTATACTCATTCAGTTGATATAAATGTTTTTACTTTTTATGGACCAGAGATAAACTATGATACAAATGTAGCATTCCTAATTGACTTTAATGCTTCTTATTTTACAAGGAATTATTTCTTTGACTTAGACCAAAATCAAACATTCTTTTTATTACAGCCACGGCTTCCATTAGTAGTAAATTCAATTCAGTCAACTTTATTTACTATTGATAACTTCACAAGAGACACCGTTCCAGAAATTGTAATTCAAGCAATCAGAACTATTGCAGGAGAAGAAGTAATTATTGAGTCAACAATTTCTGATAGCACTGGAACAGCAACAATGAGTTTTGTTGCAAACCTAGATTATACTTTAAGATTCTTAGATGCAGATGGAAAGATTTTATCAGAGGGTCCGCTAGGACCAAAGTCAACTGTCCTATATGCGTTCATTGGAACTGCGGAAATTAACTTTGTTTTAACTCCAGTAGGAGAGTTAGTGATTCAATGGATTCCAAGCACAAGTTCGATTGACGCAAACACAAATTTCATTGTTAGATTTAACCAAATAATAAACCAAGTTGACTTAAACATAACAACTTTAACTGTTAGGATTTCGCAAGGGGATACAAACTTTTTTGTACAAGACTTTAATTTTACTGGATCAGATACTAATATTTTCCAAGACGTAAACGTATTGGATGCAAACGAATTCAATTTTATGATTGTAACCATAACTGCACAAACACCTGATGGCAACTTTACTAAACAATTCTCATACATATTAGTTTTCACGGCAGGAGGTAGCCTGGTTAAAAACATTCAAAATATGAGAATAGGACTGGGTGCAACAACAGTATTAATTATTGCAGTAATAATAACCCTGTTTACTATTGCTGGATTTGCAAGAGTGGCAACCACTGACTTTAACTGGCTTGGAATTGTTGCACTATTAGTATTGGGGCTATTCACTTATCTTCTATGGATCCCCCTGACGATTTATTTAACTGCAATTTTAATGGGTGGAGCAGGATTAATTTATAGGTGGGTGAGATAGTGTTACGAGAAGCAAAAACCATTGTGTTATTAGTATTGTCAATGAACGTAATGCTATGGTCAGGAGGATTTATCGAGATAGATAGCTTTCAAAATATTTATCCATGGGTTCCAGCAAGCCTGCAAGACTTTACGACTTACACCCCAGCCGGAACCAGTAATACTGATGCCAATGCTTATTATCTTCAAACAGCCGAACAAGTTAGCAAATCCCCAGAAGACACAATAAGAGATGAAGGACTAACAGGATTTCTGACAATCACTTTAGACTTCTTACAAGAACTCCCATTAATTGGAGGATTCTTTTCAATGATTGAATTTGTTTTAGAAATTGTTTGGAACCTATTATTTGGATTCGTTCAAGCCTTTAAGAACGCTGGTATTCCACCACAGATTACAGTTCCAGTTACAATAATTTTAGCGGGATTACAGGGACTTGCAATTTTGACATTAATGCTTTCAATTATTGCAGCGAGAGGAGGGGCAAAATTATGAGTGCTTTTGAAGAACTTGTATTTGAAATTTTCATTAGAGCTTTTGGGGATCCAATTCTTGGAATAATTGTTTTCAGTGTAATTTTAGGAAGTGCAATGTTTATGAATAAGATTCCTGCAAGTGCAGCACTTCCAATATCATATGTTTTCATTGCTGGAATTCTACTTTCAATGCCGGACTCACAGTATCTAGAGCCAATTCAAGCAGTCATCTTAATGGGAGGCGGAATTCTAATAGTTCTAGCAATATTAAAAATGGCAAAAAGGTGAAGCACTTGGATGACATTAGAAGAATAATTGAAAAAGCAGAGAGGCAAAATAATGCAAAGATTTTCAGAGCTAAAAGAATGTCATTAGAGCAAGAAATAATAAATGCATTCAAGGCAATTGAGCAGGTAAAAAAAGCAGAGAGGAGATTTAGAAGGAGGTTTTAAAATCACTTATGCCATAAGTTATGGAACGGGAAAATTAAGATTAGTGTTTGGAAAACGCTTTAGAACAAAAGCACTTGCACAAAAAGAGCTAAGGCAAATAAAGCGAGGACTTAGAAGCGCAATGTTTCCAAAAGCAAAGGTCATTAAAATAAAAAGATAATATCGGGGATTGTTTGAAACCGAAAAAGAAAAGTATAATAATCTTTATCGCAACTTTTTCATACTTTTTTTTATTTGCATCAATCCCAGGAATCCAGGATGGAACAACAGATGTTTATGAAAAAGCAGTAAGAGAAAATAATCCTGAAAGAATTGTATTACCATTATTTGTTATAATAGCTTTTCCATCTTATTTCTTACTAGGAGAACTTGCATTTATTTTATTGCCAGTTGCTTTTCTATTAATAATTCTTTTCTTTTTATTCAAAACATTCAAAGAATTTAACCTATCATATTATTTCATTCCTGCTTTCTTTTTAATTCACTTAAAAGCAGTTCAATTCATTCCACAGTTTAGCAGAGATGGCTTGTTCTTTGTCTTAACCATGATTTACTTATATTATTTTGTTCTTATATTCGAAAAGAAAAAAACAGCCAAGACATATTTAGCTATTCTAATTTTAGTAGTTGTTTTAATGTACTTAACAAAAGCAATTGGAATGGTTTTTGTAGCAGTAACAGTATTTTTCTTTTTCAAGAAGTTTGCGTGGAATAAGATTAATGGTTTTTTGTCTTTGAGTTTCTTTGATCCTTATAATGCTTTTAGAGATGGAATAAGCCAAGTCATTAATGTTACTCAAAATGTTTGGCTTATTTTTGTTTCTCCTTTGTTTGTTCCTTTTTTTGCATCAGTTATTTTAAACAAGAGTATTAATGGTTTGATTTGGTTTTTTGTCTTCCTTCTAAGTTCTTATGGAGCATTGCAGTTAGGACACCATCCAAGCACAGTTTACAGGTATGTTTTTCCACTAATGGGAATCGCATTGTTTTACATTGCTTTATGGGTAAAACAAAAAAGCAAGAGAGCAGTATTAGTTGGAGTGCTATTGGTTTTGTCTTTGGTGTTGGGGGTTTCTCCAATTTACTTTTAAAAGTAAATGGGGAAAGGAGGCCACGAGATAGCCTCCGAATAAAAGCATGACCAGTTTTTTTTTGTCAGTAGTATTGAGGTTTTTGTTTTTAAAACCTTTTTGGTTCATTGGAGGTGAGTTAAATGGAAAAAACCATACAAAACAAAAAGAGTAAGTCAGCAGAGTATATGGAATTCTGGAAAAATTTTAAAACACCTTTGGATGAAATTGCAGTCCAATTAAAAAAAAGAAATGAAATATTAGAAAGAATGGTTAAAACTTTAATTAAGATTGAGAAAAAATAGTTCTCCCCAAAGGGGAGTATGAAAGGTTAGAAGCCCTCCACACAAACCGGCAAAGAATCAGCCAATGATTACAAGAGTGTTTCTCCTTTATATAATTTTCTCTACGACAAATGTCGGCGATACATTTAAATACTACATATGCAGTTACCTAATATGGTAACTATGAAAACTATAAAACAAACTGAAAAAAAAATAATTGAACTAACAAGAGAACTAAAAGGAACAGAAGGAAGCAAAGCACACGGAATCAAAAAACAAATAGATATATTAAACTGGGTGCTGGAATGACTAAAGAATCGGAATTGCATTTAAAATTAAAACAACAGGCAAAAAATCTATTATTAAAAAAAGGGTTTTATAAAGATCAGATTTATTTTGAATATTATTTTGATAAAAGAAAGAGAGTTGACTGTGTAGGGATTAAAGATAATTTAAAAATTGCTATTGAATGTGGTTCTTTATCTGAAGGTAAAGATAGAATTAAAAAGTTAGAAAAGTTCTTTGACGAAGTGATACATTTACCTTATCCAAAAGGAACATTTTCTAATGAAATCACAATGAAAATCAAAAACAAAACAAAAGAAAGACTATTAAAACATGGTAAGATGGGACAAAGCTTTGACGAACTCATAAACCAATTACTTGATAGAGTTGAAAGGAGAAAAAGAAAATGAGAGAAACGAGTCCACAGGAAAAACTAGCCATAATTCAAACAGTAATCGGCTCTTTCAATATATTAATGGCCATATTTATAAGTTCTAATTTCTTTTATACAGAGAAATTAGAAGTCATTGGTTTTGTGATAATGGCTTTTAATTTTGTTGCCTTTGGCTGGACAACAAACGCCTGGGGAACTGCATTCAAAGTTTTTTTTACTAAAGAAAGGCAGGAGATTTCAAATGACCAAACAAATTAACTCGGACTTGCTAGACATTTACTGTGTTATCTGTGGAAACGCTGATACGTTCTTTAACAAAGGCGCTCCAGACAAATACATTTGCGACGACTGCTTAACAAAAAAACAACAAGAGGAGGTAGTACAATGAATGTATTTGAATTAGTGAACTGGAAACAAAAAATGGTTGAAAAAAAACTACAGCCATGCAACCAACCAAAATACCCAAACACATTAGCAAGGCTCATAGAATGAAAAAAATAACCTTTAAGGCCAGGCTTTACCGCTACGATTACAAATGGCACTTAAAACCAATTGACAAGTCATCCATCCAATTCATTCCAGAAAGCTACAGAGGAAAATACGTTTCAATGCTCAAAGTCTTTGAAAAATTCAAGGACGGAGACAACCTAAAAATCACAATTGAAAAGGAGAAAACAAAATGAATGAAAAAGTAAAAATAGTTTTGGATGCATGGGCTAAAACAAAGCAAATGGGATGGAACTTTGAAAATGTAAAACAAGTACCAGCTTACTACAAATCTTTCGAAGATTACCAAAACGATGAAAATTTTGACGATGACGACTTCCAAGATTTTGCAATATTTGCAGTGAAATTTTTACAGGAGAAAAAATCATGATTGTTATTTACAGGCCAAAAGTAAATCGAGGAGTAGTAAAATGCATATCGTGTGGTGAAAGAATTTTATCAGCAAAACAAAGGATCGTCCTTGAAGCAACCAATAAGATTCATTGGGAAAGATGGAACCTCCACAACGAATGCCTAGTAACATTGCGAACTCAATTAAACAAGCTAAGCATTTTCAGGGTGAAAGAAAAATGAAAAAACCAAGTAGAACAACCGGAGATGGAATTAAATGCCCTCACTGCACGGAATTGGTTTCATTTGAATTAAAGAACTTCAGCGAGAACCCTAAGGAATTAGTTGATGAATATGCATCCCAACATATGTGCATTTGTCCAAACTGTAATGATATACTCAAAATCTGGGTGTTAAAATAGATTTACACTTGTTTCCGGCACAGAAGCGTGTCACTCACCGAATTGTGCGAACAACTCAAAAACGAGAAAAGGTATTATTGGGAAGCGGGCTTTGTGCAGTACTTGGAGGCAAGGCACAAAGTCAGGATTTAAAAGTGATTTAATATGAGAGGAATACACGAATTTGACATGACTGAAGCCGACTGGCTTAAAACCGTCAAGAGGACCAGACTCTGGTTTACTTCTGATACTCGAAAAGATTTAAATAATAAGAGAAAACAAAAATCCAAAGTAGAAAGATCTTTAAACAAAAAAGGCGATTGAATGGTTCAAGTTCTTGGATGTTACTTAAAGAATGATAAAATTTATTTTAAGTTACATGGACAAAAACTAAGAGTAACAAAAGCAGAACCGGTGTTTGACTGATACTTACAAAATTGTAAGACATAAACCTTAGGAGGTAATGAAAATGCAATTAGAAGTTAAACCAAAAATTCAAATAGAAGATGGTTCCCATACGGGAGTCATTGAAACCGTAGAATATAGAACCGACCCTTACAATTACACTGACGTAATTGTGAAGGTAGATGGAAAAGAATTTACTTTGAAGTGGGGTGCGCCAACTTATTTGAGTGAGGGTTCAAAGCTGTTCAAGGCTTTGCTTTTGTTTAAACCCGATTTAAAGGTTGGTGACAAGGTTGACCCAGAAACAATTTTGAAAGACCAAAAGGTTTCTTTCATGACTTTAACTGAAAAAACAGTTAAAGGAGAGTTCGCAAGGATTGTTGATGGATCATTAAAACCATTAGGTGAGCAGCAATAGGCTGCTCCTCTGCTTTTAGACCACATTAGAGTATAGCAAAGATGTATTAATTGTGTATCTCTAGAGAAATGAATAATGTGAGTGGGGTAGTAGTAGTAGTAGAGTAGTATAGTATTAGTACTTTATTAGTATATTACTCGTCATACAATTAAAAGACGAGAGATACATCAGGTATATAATGGTTTTGGCCTTAAATGGTTGTAGGTGATGAAATATGGGCAAAACAACTTATGAGAAATGCAAAGAGATAATGGAAATAATTTATGCAAACGACGTTCCGTTTGTTACACCAGGACAAATAACTCCTTTAATAAGAAAAATTGCTGGTTCTAATCGTGAAACAATCAAAACTTATCTAAGAGAACTACGAGATTTTGGTTTTTTGAAGGCAACAAGTAATCCAGGGCAATTTATTGTTGTTAAACCTGAGAAAAAGGACGATCCTCCTGCATTGAGGATGTGACCGCCTTTGTTGCCCTTCAAAATTGCGTGTTGGAGTTGTAAAGCGAAATGATTTGTCAAAGATGTAAGAAATTAAAAGGTAGACTACAATATCAAAGATCAATAACTTCAAAACCAGTTCAAGTATGTAAAAGATGTTTGAAATTCTTGCAGGAAAAAACGAAAAGGGGTGATTGATTTGGAAGAACACAAAGATTATCCAGTTGAACTTCTTTTAGAATCTCTAGAAGAAGCAAACGAAGAAATTGACAGATTAAGACAACGAGAAATAAAACTACTGGAAGACCTTATAAGAAAAGACAAAAAAGTTCGAGAATTACTAAAACTGGTTCCATTAGAGAAGCAGGAAAAGGTGAAGTAAGATGGTTAGTTGGTACTTCCTGAACAGTTTTACTAATTCTCCATCCTTCAAAACATCAAAGCAAGAGTTGACAAAAGACAATGAGTGAAAAAAGTTTGTTGCAACTTACTAAAGAAACTCAAAAGGGTTTAAGAAAGATAGTTTTGGATATTGGAAAGACAAGAGGTATTGTTCAGATTTCTAATCGCTTGGATGGAACAGGAATTAGATGGGTAGATAAAAGATTTTTTCCATCAGCCGAATGTTTGGTTTGTGGGAAAGGATTATTAGATGGGAACCATGTGGATGAGCATAGAAAAACTTGCTATTATGATTCAAAAGATTATGACAAATTTTTGCAGGAGAAAGTAAAATGACTGAACAATTCCCAAACCCAAAACATTTAGGATTAGAAATTAAAAAGCTAATTAGATTAGCTATGAAAATTAAGCGAATGCATGAAAATGAAAAACATGATGGAAAAGAGTGTGATTGTTAATGCAGGAGAAAACGTAAATGGAAAATGTAATGAGAATTTTTTTGGTTGTAGTAATTAGTTTGTTTTTAATAGCAACAGTAGGGGCTTGGTATGTAGGATCTGAACAAGAAGCTAAAACTAAAATGGTTTCTTGTCAAATTGTTGAAAGAACTTTATGTTGGGAAGTAACTATTGTTGAGATTTGTAAAAATAAGAATCCTCCGTTTCCTCTTGCAACTGGAAGTTGTTTTAGTTCAGAGGGCTATTCCGATTTTTTAAAAGAAAAAGTTTTAGTGACCTATCAAAAAGAATTTCCAAAGGATTTTGAAGGGGTTGAAGTTAAAGAATTAGCAGAATATCAGATTGCGAACTGGCAGGAGAAAACGTGAATGGTTAAACTAAACAAATTGTTTTTATACGGTCACGTTCTAGTTCATAACTTTCAAAAAGGAGAACTCCTTGGAAGTGATATAGAAGACCACCTTGAAACAATCTACTTTGAAACAGTGCGATTAAAACCAAAAGTAATTCTAGAGCTTGGAGTAAGAAAAGGAGAAAGCACAAATACCATTGCTAAAGCAGCAAAAGAAAACCAAGCAAAATTTTACAGCATTGATATAAATGATTGTTCTCGTGTCTGCAATTATGAAAACTGGCATTTTATTTTAGGAGATAGCGCAACGCAATCCAAACAAATCTTGGAAAAAATAGACTTGCTTTTTGTTGACACCAATCATGAGTACGAGCAAACAAAAAAAGAGATTGCAACATGGTTTCCTTTACTTTCAGATAGGGCTACAATGATTTTTCATGATACTAATCCTTGTTTGATTTATGAAAGAAATAATGGAACAATTGGAGTGGGAGAAAAACCTAACAGGAATGTTATTGGGGCAATTGAGCAACATTTTAAAATTGATTTAGTGGGAACAGAAAACTTTAGGAAACATAAAAATGATTATTCGTTTAATCATTACAGAAAGTCTAATGGTCTTTTAGTTATTAGAAAGGAGAAAGCGTAAACGAAATGCGGAGGAAAATATATGAAAAGTTATAAAATTACAACAAAGAATTTGACTATGGTTATTGAAGCAAGTTCGAGACTTGAAGCTACTAGAAAATGGTTTCAAAAAATAAAGAAAGAAGTGTGGCAAGGAAAAAGTACTCTTGAAAAACTTGGGCATATTGCAATGGTTCACGAAAAAGGAAAAGAGGATATTCCATTTAGGATTGCTCCAGCAATTTATGTTATGGGATTAATAGATAAAGATACTGCAATAGAAGCAATTCGAAATGTCTTAGATTGTAATGAACAGGAGGCAATTAGTTTTTTAGGAACAGCTTTATTAAACGATACAAATTTTGTTACAAAAAGCTCGGTATAAGTGATTTTTATGGGTGCAGTTTTTTTAAATGACGAAACAAAAAAGGATTTGAATCGAATTCGACCAGACGTGAAACTGGTTAGGGTGAAGGGAGTGAAGGGTGTTAGGTATTCTGATATCATTAGTTTTTTGGTTAAGTTTTATAAGGGGGCAAAGAAATGAGTGAAAAGATTTTTTACGGAATGATAGCAGTGGCATTTATTGGTGTGGGAATTTTTATTGGTGGTCTTCTACAAATGACACCAGAAGACGAATTGATTGAACCAATCCAACAAATTGATTACTCTGGTCGTTTTGATCGGTTGGAAGCAGGAATTAGAAATTATGCAATTGACATTTGCTTTCAGTGGGGTGGTCAATTCATTATCGATCAGAACAAGCTTTTTGAACAAGACTTTGACATTCCACTAGCAAACGGTAATTTTCAAAAGGGAAAAGCAATTATTTGTGTAAAACAGGTTTAAGATAATTTTTTAATTTGATACCCCTTGTTAGATTAGGGGATTTGTTATAATAATGAGTAAATTAATTCTACTTTTAATATCTATAAGTTTATTTGTTACATCTGTGAATGCTTTGTCTGGATTGTTTAATGACTTTCCACAATTTATAATTATTGAAAGCACTGAACCTGGTGCTCGGCTTTACACAGGTTTGACTCCTGTTTCGGTTGCTAACGATGTAAACGTGATTGCATTAAACATTCTAGCTGATTCGGATTGGAATGGATTGTTAGATGGTTTTGAGGGATTAGATTTAAATCTGACTGTTATAGTTCGTTGTATTGGTGATGTAAATCACGTTTGGACAAGCCCAAATAATTGTCAGGATATTACTGGTTTTGATCTTGGAGCTGGAGCAGTGGATGAGACCTTTGCTGTTTTAGAACCTGTAATACCATGGCAAGATGTAAACGTTGCAGACGACATTACTCTTACAAACATTACTCAAATAACTAACAGAGCCTTTACCAATATCACAAGCAGAAACTTTTCTCTTTTATCTTTAGATGACAATTCCAGTTTTGATGATCGTTACCTCCCTCACTCACTTAGAAGTTACACTGGATTGACTCCGGTTTCTGTGAATAACGATACAAACGTAATTGCATTAAACATTCTTTCTGACTCTGATTGGAATGGAACCTTTGATGGAAACGATTCAACTTTTTTCATTGACTGGACAAATTCTGTTAACCGACTTTTCTCTCTTTTAACTTTGGATGACAACGCTAGTTTTGATAGTAGGTATATCTCAGGAATTTTTGAAGGAGGAAGCATTGATGTAAATTCAAACACAGGCCATGTTTTAGTTTCTTTTGATGACGGAAATTTTTTAGATCAAAGTAATGTATTTACTGGACTCTTTCAACAATTCGATGGAAGAGTTCATATGGAAAATAATCCAATAAGGTTTGGAACAAATGATAACGTAAGAATGCTTTGGCAAACCACTGGAAATGATAGCTTTCAAATAGGAACAAAATTAAATTCTGTAATACAATCAGGATATATCTCAATATTAGAAAGAGCAGATATCGGAGATGCAAATAGAAGTCCAAGAGGTATAACACCTGATCCAATACTTAGAGTATATTCGGCAGATGAAACAAACGCATTTGACTATATTGAATTTAAACACAATCAGACAAATGCAGATATAAACTGGGGAACTGGAGACCTAAACTTTGTTGGAGGAAATACTTACACGGTAGGAGATGCAAATGCACAGAGACTTTGTCTTCATGATGGAAACTGTTATAGCGAAGGAAACTTAAACATTGAAAGTATTGGAATAACAATTGATGGTGGAAACATTTCCCCAACAATTGGAACTAAAGGTTTCTTGTCAGTTCCTTTTAATGCAAGAATAATTTCTGTAACTTCTTTAGCTGATGCAAACGGCACAATGATAATGGACATTTGGAAAGTGCCTTTCTCAGATTTTCCTCCCTTGGATGCAAATAGTATTACTGGAGGAAGACTTGTAAGATTATCAAATGCTGATAGTAATTTTGACAATACTTTAACTGAGTGGGACACAACGATTAATGCCGATGATGTGTTGGCATTCAATTTAGATGGAGCGATTAGTACCATTCAAAGAGTTACTGTTACTTTAAAGGTGATTAAAACATGAAACTCGTTGTTTTAATTTTGTTATTGCTTTTTGTTCCTTTTTCTCTAGCAGTTGACCAGTATAATGGAAACTTTGTAATTGAAGATACAACAAACGATGTTGCACAAGTAAAGGTAATCGATTCTCAAATTCCATTTTCTAGTCCTTTTATTGGGACTGGAAAATTTTTGGTGGATAGAAGAGATTCAAATTTTATAAGATTGTATTCAATGGATAGTGTTCCAACGTATGCTTTGGAAAATATAAATGATCCTGGTGCAGTTGGCTGTGGTGTTAGTGCTTGCAATCCAGCACAAAGTTGTAGTGTTTCCCAAGAATTCATAAGCGCTGTAGGAGCCCTTGATGGGTTTGACATGATAAATGAGAATATGGTATTACGATACAGAGCAGATTATGATAGACTACCTGGCAATGCGCCTGCGACTGTAAATTTAAAGCAAGAAATTTTTCATGTTGATGCGAATGGAGAGTCTCAATTAATACAGACAGTTAATCGAACAGTTCTTTTAACTCCTCTTAATTTTGAAAGTACTTTTAACATAGATACAATTTGGGGAGAGGATGACAGAATAAAAAATGTTTTGTCATTTTCATTTAGTTGCTTTGGTTTTGCAGGAGGAGATGAAAACGATAATATTTGGGAAACTCTTCGAAGAAGATATGAAGACGCAATTAGTTTTGCTTATGAAAATTTTATTACTGGATTTAATATAATTTTAGGGAGGAATCAAATATGAAAAAAACAATTTTATTAATCATGTTAACTTTTTTGATGGGCTTTGTTTTAGGACAAGCATTTGGAACAATCATAACTCAAGCCCAAGTCGATGCACAAGATTTTGGAATACGTTCTTTAGATATTGAAATTGATAATGTTGAAAAAACAAGTGATAGAATTCTTTTGCATTTAAATTATAAAACTCTTCACAAAATAACCGAAGCAGATGTAAATGTAAATGTTCAATCAGAGCTTGATTTAGTTGGAGATTATAATGTTGTTCAAAGAAAGATTTCTTTTCAGTTTCCATTAGAAAAATATCATTCTTGCAGGGAATTTGGAGAGTCAAGACAATTTTGTAAAAAACAAGTTATAATAGATTTAAAAGCACAGAATCAAAGATTCAAATTTCGAGAAAGACAAAGGTTAACCGATTATCAAACCAATACTTTTGCAGATGAATTAACTGCATCTGACATAACAATAACAAACGAAGAACTAAATGCAAATTAATTTTTATTAGGGGTGATTCAATAGAATTTGAATTATGTAATAGCGTCATTAAAGTAGATTTAGGATTACTAGAAAACCAAGAACTAAATCTTTTACAATGCTATAATATTCTGAAAAATCACGGGATTGAACCAAATTTTGAGTTATTAAATCATACTCGTCCCCTAAGGTTTAGGTTTAAAGGACATTATTTTAATGTTTTTCACACTGGAAAAATGACTGTTTTTATGAGGGGAAATTTTGATGAGAAAAACTTCCAATTAATTTTAAATGAGTTAAATAAACTTATTTTCAAAAACAGTATTGTTTCAACAACGGTAAACAAATAGTTTTCCTGTTTCACCAAAGTTGTGTGAAATGCTTTTCATTTGAGTACAGTCTAGTTTTTGAGTGGTTATAACAATAGAATTATTCATATTGGAATAATTTCCTTTGACTTGATTTAAGTCCTGTGAACCACCCCAACCAGACGGTTTACCACCATACCAAGCAACTATGTATCCTAAGTTCCAATCATTGTATATGTCCAGGTTTTTGTGTAAACTTTGTTGTACCCCAAACTCTGTTATTTCAAGTTCTCCTTGAGTTGGATTGTCAAAGTAAAGATTAAAACTCCAAGCAAAAGCAAGTGCAAGAACAAAATAAGGTAAAAGCTTTCTCCAGTCCTTCGGAATAAACCTCATGCTTTCAACAACTAAAAGCGACAAAAAAGGAACAGCCAAAATACTCAGCTTTGGGTTCAAAAGGCCTAACCCACCAAAAAATACGATTGAAGGTAACAAAATTGAAGTGTTCAAACCAATAACTGCAAAAAAGTATCCAACATAGTTAATAATTGCACCAGTTGGATTGGATTCCAAAACACTTTCAACTGGAAAAGCATTTATTAAAAGTCTTTTACCAAAGAAAAATGCAGTTAAAAAAGCAATCGCAATAAATGGAACGCTTAAAAGCGCAAAACCAAAAGGTAAATATAATGCTGCACCCCAAAAACCTGCTGCGATCATTCCTGACAAAATTGATTTGAAAAAATCAATCCTTTTATTTTGCTTTAAAAACTTGACAAAGTAAAAAACACTTGCAAACATGAATGGCAAAGCAAAAGCATCATTCTCTAATTTGAAAGCAGTCCTATAAAGGATTGGGCTTAAAAACGTGAATCCTCCTGCAAGCCAACCATACTCTTTGTTTATGAGTTCTCCGGTTGCAGCAACTATTAGGACTCCTGCAAAAAACAACAAGAACAACACGAATTTTAATATAAACAAATTACAAGGAAGCCCAGAAAATATTATTAGAGCCAGTGGCTCAAGGTTTGTTGGTTTGAATTGCTCAAAAGAATCTCCCTTACAAACAAAGTTCAAAAAATAATACGAATCATATCCTCTGAAATTATCTTTTAACGAATAAGAAGCAAAAAGAATGAGACAAAGAGCAAAAAGAGCAAGGGCGTGCTTTAATTTCAATTAAACCCAACCATAACCCTTTGCCATTTGATAACCAACGTAAATCAGGATTGCAACCAAGGCAACTACTGCAATCTGATTAGAACTCATGTACTGGCTAAACAAATCCTGTGATTGTAATAAAATAAAGTTCATTTTCTATTAGCTCCTCTTTGAGATCTGCTAATAGTAGTAGAACCTCTTTCATTTCGCCTTTCGATTAATGCCTTGCATCTATTTCTTCTCAAATGTTTTCCTAAATCTCCTACTGGAATTTTACATTTTTTACAAAAACTCATTTCAATCCCATCTTCCTCAGTACATTCATTACTTGCATTGCTTTTCTCACACCCAAATGCTTTATAATTGTTTTAGGAAGGCTGACAGCTATCTTTCGATCCATGTTTGTGACAATAGTCGTATAAATTCGCTTCTGAACTTTTGCCATGGAAATTTCTCCTTTAGCAGCTCTTTTCTGCAAGTCAAAATAATATGTAACGAGAAAATCATAGCTCTCAGGCTTGTCCTTGAACACATCTTTCCAAAGTTTAAAAACCTTGCAGTCAGTTTCAAAATCATGCTTTGAAAAGCCCTTGTGAAAAGAAAGCTCTCCGATCCTATCTTCTAACTTCAATTTTTTTTCCTTTCCTTAATTTTGTCATTTATTAATAATCCAACTCCAACTAAAAGACTCCAAGGAATATTGCCAATTATGAAAAATGCAATGTAAAGCCATAGAAGGGTTTCACCAGATAGTGGAACAATGCTCGCAACCCAAACAACCATTATTGCAATTCCAAACATGCTGTAAACGGCAGCTTTTAAAAATAAAGAAATCATTGTTTGAATAGTTGCATCTTGAGAATCAAATTCAGTTGGATACTTTTCCTCGAATCCCTCAATCATTCCTTTAAAGACTTCATCAATTGTTTCGTAATACGTTTCAGGCCCAGCTTGGAAGAGAATCAAAAACATTAAGAAAAAAAGCGGAATCATCCAAGTAGCAAAATTCATTCAACCAACCTCACAGCAGTTCCATAAATGAATACTTCACTTGATTGTTCTGCGATTTCACTTGTCATATATCTGATGTTTATAATGGCATTTGCACCTAGCTCTTGTGCCTCAGCTACCATTCTTGCCTTAGCTACTCTTCTTGATTTGTTTAAAAGTTCGGTGTATTCAATTACTTCCAAACCAAAAAATGTTCTAATCCCTGCAATAATGTCTCTTGCAAAAAAACGGGACTGAACAGTGTTTCCCTCCACCAAACCAATTTCCTCGTATTTTAGCTTTCTTGGACAATTATTAAATAATTTAATTTCCTCTAGATTCATTTAATTTTTCCCCCTGTTGAACTATTTGCCCTTCAATGACTTTGGACTCTGTTTTTTTTGGTTTTGCCTTTAAAATAAAAGCCTCTCTAATTGATTCCCAATTGAAAAACGCAAAAGTACCACCTATTACAAATCCAGAAACAATTGCTGCTAATTCCGATGGAACCCCAAAATAACTGATTGCTACATAAAGAAAAATAAAGGCAAAAATAAACAAGAAAGCTTCTGGTTGTAATCCTGTTTTCTCATCCAAATCACTCACCTCCTTTTTCCATTTCCAATAACATTGCTTGCTTTTCCTCAGCACTTAGCTTTCGAATTAATGGTTTTTTCTGAACCACTACCTGTTTTTCTTCCACTAATTCCCCTAATTCTGCTACATCTACTTTTCTTGGTTCCTCTGGGAACTCATCTTTTGGTTCTTCAACCGGTTCTGGTTCTTTTACTGGCTGTGTTGGTGTTCCTATGATAAAACTTGCACCGCAATCACAGCACGAAATCATTGACGTTTCCGCAATTGAGTTCACAAAGAACTTTGTAAACTCGCATGAAGCACATTTAATCTGTTGCATTAATATCTACCTCCTTTTTTTCTTTTGACGGATATTTTAACTCTGCTATTATTTTTGTTAAACTTTGAACCTTCTTATCTGATTCAAGAAGTTTATTGAATAATTCAATTTGATCTTCTCTCAAATCAAATACTTGTTGATTTGCAGATTCAAGTGCTTCTAACAAAATTTTCATTGCATCTTCTATGTTTTTGTTATTTTCCATGTTTTTCCTCCAATACTTTCTGCATTTTTTTCTCTTGATTCACAGCCTCAACATAAAAAAGACCACTCCCCATTGAAGTGTGACCCAAAGAAGCCATGACATCATAAACCGTGTAATTAAAGATTTCAACCAAGTGAGTGCCACGAGACTTTCTTAACGAGTGACTGGAAAGAGGAAACACAGCTTTTTTGATTGCGTTCCTAGCGGTTTTCTCGCCAATAGAAAAAACCTCTTCCCCACAACTCTCCAGCCACTTCTTGATAACAATGTAAAGCAAGCCACCCATTTCCTTCTTTAAAACAAAAGGACTTTTGAATGGCTTTGATTTTGCCTTGAAGTTCGGCATATCCCAAGAAATCTTATGAGGCAGAATACTAAAATTGCTTTTTAAAAGTCCCCTGGTTTGCTTGTACTCAACTTCTCCGGTCCAAACATTTTTGCCCTTGTCCTTGTTAAACTCCATTATTCTATGAGTATGCTTGTAGCTCAAGAGTTCTCCGATCCTTGCACCGGAAGTGTACTGAAAAGTAACCAATGCCTGTGTTCGCTTGTCGTGGTTGAGTCCAAAGATTATTTCTTCAATAGTCTCGTAAGGAATGACTTGATGTTTACTCATGAAATCAACTCCAAAATAAAAAGCAGTGATGCCCCGATTATCATACTAAACAAAACTATTTGTACAATTCTCCAGTCCAATTTTTTCCCCAATGAAATAAACGTGCAACATCTTTTAAATCTTTTCCGGATTGCACGGATTGAGGAAAAAGGATCGATTCCTTTCCGAATTCCCGCAAAAACTCCCAGTTTAGTAATTTGAATCAAAATAATAATATATGTTGTCAGAATTTACGGCTTTTCCGTAATCCATCTCTAATTCTAGCAGCCATCATAGAACCAATACCGTATCGCATCATAATAAGTGAGTCAGTAATTTTTCCATTTGTGTCTTTCAATAACTCAACTTCTTTTTCCGCAATCGGATATACATCTTGAAATGTGAGCCTCTTCTGCTTTGGTGTTTCAAGTCCTTCAAGTAAACTAGCTGATTGTCTAGTTCTCTTATCCATATATTCTTTTCTCCGTTTTTCATACTGTGTTCTAAGTTCTTTGTCTGGTTCATCAAAACTAATAAAATCAACCTTTTCTTTTGTTACCGTAACCATTCCATTAGGCAGAACATTTTCCACATCCCTTCCAGGTCTATGACGATAAATAACACCAGAATGTGCATTTGTCTGAATTCTTTGAAACTTTGATATTGTTTGCCTTTTTTCAAAGTCAATCTTTGTAATTTCCATATAAGCATTGGAAAGCATTCTAGCACTCTTATCAAGAAAGCTAAAAGCAGGTAGGGTTAAAATCAGGAAATAATTCTTGTATCTAATAGATTGAAGGGTTTTACTTAGTTCTCTTGAAGATTGGGTCATTGCATCCCGTGAACCCATCATTAAACCAGAATCGTCCATAAGGATAGCAGAACCCCTTTTTAGATCAGACGAAGCTAGTTTAGTGAATTGAGCAGGAGAAAAGGCAACTCTTGATATATCAAAATCAGGATCAAGGTATTTGCATAACCAAAGCATTGACCAACTCTTACCACTTCCAGGCATCCCACAACAAATAGCGAGCCACATCTTATTTTTTAAATTAGGCCTTTTCCAAACTGGTTTCCAGATAAAAGAATGAGAATGGTTTTTGATTCGATCAGGTATTTTAATCATCGTCATCATCCTCATCTTCGTCAAAAGCATTTACTGATCTTTCTACACTTGTAAAACCAGAATTATGAGATGTTACCATTAAACCAGCAAACCATTCCTGGCATTTAATAAAATAAGCAATTGGATCTCTCCTTATGTTTGCCTTGTTTTTAAACAAATAATCTTTAATTGGAGGCATTTTTTCCCAATACTTTTCGTCTAAATGAGGGTAGAGTAATCCTTCTAAATGTAACAGGTTTAAATAAAAGGTTTTTATTCTATCGTCAGAATAAACCTTTGCCCCATCTGGACCGCTTTCGTACAAAATACTTTGTACCATAAAAGAAAGCCTATCCAAATGCCTAAATAAGATTGAGGCAAAGGTGTCTCCTGGTTTGTCTGATATCATTTCTTTTCACTTACTTTTGGAGAAGAATTCTTTACATCTCCTTTTACTGACTTTTCAACTAAATCTAAGTCATGTGATTTCTTGCTTTTAAATCCAGAGAACATACTTGTATGTTTAAAGCCTATTTTTTCAAGTTCTTCGAATGTAGTTCCTCTTTTATTTAACTCTATTTTGAGGATTTTAAGTCTGTATGCTTGGATATATCTCTCATATGCTAGAGTTAATTCATATGTTGATTTGTAAATTTTATACAAAAATACAAGAAGACCCACTCCAAAAAGTAATACAAGTGCGCTTAAAACTAAACTCATTTTGTCACCTCCTTCTTTGTTGCAATATAATCTTTTTTACGTAAAAAAACCCCGTTCTCCAAAGAGACCACCTCGATTCTTTTTTCTGCTCCGTGCTTTTTAATATCATAAGTAAAACCATGAACAATCAGTTTTCCTGGATTAGTCAAGTTATGATTCAACAACCAGTCCAATAGCTTTGTTACAATGATTCCACGACCAGCAAAGCCTTCCTTTGGAAAAACAAATTTTTTAGAAGGATAATTAATTGTATCAGAACGACTTTGCTGTACAAGCTCAACCGTTAGTTTTGCCATTCTTCCACTCACCCTAATGCCCCCAGTATTTGCCAACCAATTACAAGCATTGCACCAGTCATACCAAGTTGTAACCACTGAGCTGGAATTGGAATTGCTTCAAGACCACCCAACTTATTTTCCATTTGCTTTGTTTTAAACAAGATCCCCAGGTTAAATAGCCTTAAACCAAGAGTATCGTCATCTTCCACTTGTTGCTCTGTATCTCTTTCAAACAATGGATAAGCATACTTTTCTCCATATTGCCAAACATAGGTTTTTTGATAGGTAGAAGAGTTAACTGCACCTAGTCCTTTAATTTTTGGATTATTAATAAAATCCCTTTCATGTCTATAAACCATTAAATGATTATCCTTTATATCATAGTATTCCTCGTTATAGAATCCATTTGGCATTTTAACAAAAACTCTTGGTTTTTTATGCCATCCCATAATTTTTTTCTGAGCCATAAATTGATTGAGTAAATTACCCATTTTTACTTTCCTCCCATCTTATCCCAAAAACCTTTTTTTTGGGTTTCTTGCATTTGTTTTATCTCGTCTTTTTTATACATTTGAGAAATCATTTCTCCTTTAGAAATCGTTGTTTTTGCCATTGTAATACCCCTTCCTTCAAATCCTTTAGCAGAATCAGTAAAACTGTTCTTTAAGTAATATAACAGGTTTACTACGCTGGAATAGTTTTTTCCCTCTTTAACCATCTTTGAAGCAATAAAAGGAATCAAAGAATCAATTTCCCTAATAAACTCGACATCTGACGGTGAAAGCGTTGCGGATGGAACGCCATCATTAAAAAACTCTGGAATAGGAAGTTTTATTTTTTTTGACTCAAATTTTTCAAAAACGTTTATTTCCCTTTCTTCATACAAAAGCACGCCATCAACAATGACTGGTTTTCCTTTTGGGTCCTTAAATATGACTGCTTGCATTATCTTCTTGTGAACAGGTGAAACAAAGTAATACTCGTTTCCTTTTTGAGCAAAAGAAGAAATGGCCTTATTATCAATCTCTTGTTGGCTTCTAATATCAGTATAAGGTTGCTGTACTGGTTCAGCCGGCTGATCTTCATACATTTAAATCACTCGTCCTTTTTAGTAAAAAACCTACTCATAAATGGAGATTCCTTAAAAATCATTCCAATAGCTACTATCCATAAAACAAAAGACCCATAGAATAAGATATTAGCAATCACTTCCACAGACAAGTCATTTTCAACTGTTCTAATGACCACAGTCCTATTTGCATCCCATACCTGTGGAGAATCAGAAATCTTTGTAAGAGTAGTGTTTATTTCTCTTTCAATTCCTTGAACCATTACCATTAAGCCAATAGAAAAAATAACTATTCCTGCTAAGATAAGAATTTCAGGAGAAAACTCTCTGAACCCCCAAGCAGTAAGAACTGATCCAACAATTAAAAGTAAATAAAAAAAGACTTCAAGCATTTTGTTCACCTAAAAAAAAATGTTTTACTTGCCTCCTTGTTCGGAGGCAATATTTGTGGTTTTAACTTATCTAACGTCCTGAAACGCCTGAAAAGCTAAGACCAGCAACTACAAGACCTAATATCAGAATTGCAGCTAGAATCAAATCCACAAGATTAATTAGAGAATTCGCTGATGCACTAATTAAGTCTGTGTTCAAAGCGTCTTTGACGAATGAAAAGATTACGATTCCAAGGGTTCCTACGATTGCTATCAAGGCTCCCTGCATTACACTAACCATTTTTCCCCTCCTATAAAAGTTAATTGATATTATCTAGTTCGAGGTTACATATATGTTAAACACAATTTTGCTATCAAAATTCTAGTAGTTATACCTGCATAAGTATTAAAATTCTACCACCAATTCTTGTTTACAGATTGGCTTGTACTATCAAAATAATGCTACTTTATTTAGGTGGGACATATATGTAACCTTAAGCGTAATAGTATGCACTAGGGGAAAAAAGATAATGGTAAATGGAATTGATCTAAGAACTATTTTTATTGACCCAACGGGCAGCATAAGAAGACGAAGACAACTAGAAGAAACTAGGCGTGGATTGTTTGGTGGAAGACCTGGAAGGGCTGGAGAATCGGTTGTTTTTAGAACTGAAGAACAAAGAGCTGCTGCTGCAAGACAAGCATCTACTATTCGTGCTTCAAGACAATTCAGACCACCTCAAATTCAAACTATTAGAGCTGAAACACCAGACGTAACACAGGTTAAAGCATTGTTTAGCCCAACCCTTTCACCTAAAGTAAGGAGTATTTTATCCTTTGAAGCTGCCGGTGGAGGACTAGAAGGAGCTAGATTACAAAGATTTGAGAATCTAAAAGCTTCTTTGGCTCGTGAAAAGGACAACCTTGATGCACAGAATAAGAGTATTACAAGAGAACAATTTAGTTTGTCTAAAGCAATTGAACAGTTTAACAACGATCAAAAACGATTAGAACGGTTAGCTAGAAATAATTTGCTTCAAGAAGGAGTTGCAATAAAGAACAGACTAAAAGGAGAAAGGCTAAACAAACAAGTTGAAGATTTGAATAAAAGAGTAGATAAAGCAAACGCCAGTGCTGAAACTTTTAACAAGGGAGTTCAGGCAATTAATAGAACAGAGCAAGCTCAAAACGTTAGGGTTGGAAAAGAAATTAAAGAAATTAAGTCTCAGCCAATTGCTCGCTTTGAAGCTGCTCCAACAAAAAAAGAAGTTAGAGAAGAACTGGCTTTTCCTCCTGAAAAGATTATTCCAACTGAAAAAGAGTTTGCGAAAAGAAGGGCTGAAACTGCTGCTGGATTTGAACAACTGGTAACTGGTGTGAGTGCTGATGTTGGTGTTTTACCACAACGAGACTTTGCTCAACAATTAGGTTTAATTACTCCAGTTGGTTTGTTTGTTGGTGGGGCAGCAGAGTTTTTTGAAACTGGTTTAAGAGGTGTAGGTGCTGTAGCTGAAACAGGCATTGGTGCTGTAGAGCAAGTTACTGGTGATCCATTTAGTTTTAGAGCTACTCTACCAAGAGAAACTGCTCAATTTATTACTGGACTAAAAGATGTTCCTATAATTGGTGCACCATTTGTAGGTGTAGGAGTTCAACCTGTAAGTCCAACAGCAACTGAATTGTTATTTGGAAAAGCACAAGTCGCAAGAGCTGCAGTTGCTGTTGCTGAAACAGAATTACTATTAGGCTTCCCTGTTACTGGCGCAGCATTACGAGGAGTTGGTGTTGTTTCTCGAGCAGTCAAATTACCAAAAGGAGTAAAAAAAGTTAAAGTACCAAAAAGAGTAAGTGATCTTCAAAAAGCAATTGCTGCTGAAAGAAAAAAATTAATTGTTGAAACAGATATTTTTGGGTTACCACAAAGAAAAGGAGTTGTTCCTGGGATTGCAGAAAGAGTGAGTGCTGCTCAAACACGTTTTATTGATACAATTTCTCTTCCTCCTGCAAGGGCTTTAACCAAAGCACAACTTGCAAGGCTAAGATTGGAACAGCAAGCAGTTGAAACAATTGGTGTTCCGGTTGAAGCAGCAAAGGTTGGTGCTGCACGAGGTTTTGAAAGAGCTTTTTTAAGTGCAACCGGTGCTGGTGAGAGAGCAGAGTTTGGTTTGGGTAGAGCAGTTGAAGGACTTGCAAGTCGAGCTGCTAGTACAGAAGTTCAAGCAAGACTGTTAGGGTTACGAGGCCAAGCTGGTTTGATTAGAATTGGACGTGGACTTAGAACTGGTGCGCAACAAGCAAGATTTGCAAGGCAAGCTGCAAGAGCAAGAACATTGACTGAATTAGATTTGTTGTTTGGAAGAGCTGCAAAGCCTGTTGCTCGAGCACAATTTGAAGCAAGCTTGTTAGGTTTGGGAGTTGAATCAAGAGCTCTTAGGCTTGCAAGAATTGCAAGACAAAGAGCACAGCTTGCAGATATTATTGGAACAACCGCTTTGGAGAGGGGACTAGAAGTTGTTACTCCGGCTGCAAGGGTTGCTGCAAGAGCAAGGTTTGAAACAAAACTAATTCGTTTAAGAGTAGCTGCTCGTGGTGCAAAAGGAAAGGCCAGAGTTCGATTGTTAAAGCAGGTTGCAAAAATTGAGTTAAAAGAAACTGCTCGAAGAGCCACGCTTGCAGCTCAAAGAGTAGAACTTGGTTTTGAAAGATTTGTTGATCCTTTTACAAGGCCTCTTGCCAGAGCAGCAATTGAACCAACATTGCTTGGGTTAAGAGCAAGAGCCCCTATTGCAAGACTTTCTGCACAAGCACAACAAGAAGCTCAACTGATTGGTATTGTTGGAAAGACTGCTGCTAAAAGAATTGCTCAAAAAGGAATTGGCGCAATTGCTCCGTCCATTGCAAAAGCACAAGTAGCAGTGAGAGCACCAGTTAGAAGATTGCAATTTGAGTTAGGTGCATTCAGGCCATTTGAAGAAATAAGAGTACCAGTGCTTGAAGGAGTAAGACCTGTAAGGCCTCGGAGAGTTAAGGCTATTCCAAGAAGGAGAACTGCGCAAGAGGAGATTGATGAGTTTATTGGTGTCGGTGATGTAGGCACTCCGGCTGGTTTTGCTCCAGCAACAACTGGTGCAGGACAATTCCGTCCAGCACGAACCTTTGAAGAACTACAATTACAAGTTGGTCAAATTGCAAGAGGCCGAAGAGGAAGACAAAGACAAGTTCTGTTATTAGAAGAAGAAGCTATTCCTGGTTTTGTACCAGCAGCAGCCAGAGTACCAAAAGCATTTGTTTCTCCTTTTGATGTTACAAGAATTGCTTCAGGGGCTTTGTTGGGTTTAAGGGTTGATACAGGAATTGGAACAAAAGACATTACAGGAGTTACAAGTATTAATGCCACAGCTCTGAAAGACTTTGAGATTTTAACTGCAAAGCAATTTCAAGAAATTAGTTTTGGTATTAGAGCTGGTTTAAGATCAGGTGCTAGAACTGCGGAACAGACATTTGCAGAGCAGTTTTCCCTTGAAGCAGTGCAGCCAGTTAGTGCTGTTCGAGCAAGAGCTAGAACTAGGTTGCGTAGAGCAGTGGTTCCTCGTTTGGGGATTAGACCAATTACTCCTACAGTTCCAAGACCACCACCGCCATTTGTTCCATTGTTGTTAGGGCTACCCACATTTGAAACACTCTTAGGAACAAGAGAACGACCCAGAAGAGGTTTTAGTGTAAGTGTTAAAACTAAAGGAAGATTCCAAAAAATTAACAAGAAACCTTTAACACGTTCAAGTGCTTTAGGTTTGGGTGCATCCTTTGTTGATAGAGGAGTTGAAAAATCTTTTTTCATTACAAGGTCAAAGAAGAAAACAAAGGCTCAAAGCATTTTGGGAATTGAAGGATCTTTTAATCCATTCAAATTTAGACGACCAGTAAGACGATCAAAGCTTCCTAGAGAAACTTTTATTGAAAGAGATGCATTTGCAATTGACACACCAGGAGAAAGACAAGGAATAACTTTCAAAGGATTGTTAGCCCTTGAAAGAAGAAGAGCAGTTAGAAAGATTTTAAGACTTCCAACAAGAAGACGGCGTAAAAGAAAAACAAAGAAGAGGAAAAGATAAGATGGGTTTGGTTGAAAAAGCAGTTTTCTTAATTGCAGGAAGCATTGGATTATTAGTGTTTGTTAATTTCTTTGATGCATTCTTTTTAACGACTGCCGGAACTGTTTCAGGTTCTGCATTAGTTTTGTTACAACTAACCCCTCTTGTATTGGGAGCAACTTTAGTGTTTGTTTTATTTTCAAGACAAAAGGAGGAACGAGCAAATGCCACACGTAACTGATAAAGAAGCGTTTGAATTTGTAAGAAAAGGAATTCGTAAAGACGTTGAACAAATAAATATGATTGGTAAATAAAAAAGGAGGTTAAAAACAATGGTAATGAAAAGAGAGTTAACAAAAAAGGATTTTATAGATATGGACTTTTCAGCAAAAGACCCGCCAAAATTTGGAATGGCTGATAAAGTAAAGTTTACTGGAAATGTTAAACTAGATTTGTCAAGACCAAAAACAAGGTTTTAGGAGGTGAAAACAAAATGGTAATAGGTACTGTAAAAGCATTAATTGAATTAACTCCAACGATTACTTCTGCCCAACTTGTAAGTGATCTGGTTACTGGTAGAAGTGCTAGAAGAGCTAAGAGAAAACTTAGAAGAAGACTCAGTAAAAAAAGGAGAAGAAGATAGTGGTAACAAAAGCAACTAGGTTTAGGATTGGAAAGTCGTAGTAAAGAAAGGAAGACGTTTTGCAGTTGCAACTGCACCCAGTGGAACAAAGGCTTTTAGGATTCTTGGAAAGTCGTCATAGTTATAGTTTTTATAAAACTAATAACAGGAGTTGATAGAAAATGGTAGTTAGACGTAGAGTCAGACGCAGAGTTAAAAGAGCAATAAAAAGAAGAGTTAGAAGGATAAGAAAAGTAAGGAGAGCTGTAAGAAGGACAGTAAGAAGAGTAAGGAGACGAAGATAATCCAACCTAAAAAAATGGGAGGGTTGGTTGGAAACTAAACTTTAAAGGAGGTTAAACTATGGTAGGAATTGAAGACACAGCAAGAACGTTAATGGTTGGAGGAATATTATTATTAGTGCTGGTATTTTTCTTTGACGCAATAACAACACAGTTGTTTAATAAGTTAGAGAATGCTGAAGCATTTCCATTCGGTGATGCGACCAAGACTTTTTTTCAATTGTTAAGTTTTGTGTTTGCAGCTTTAATCCTGTTAGCTGGATTTCAGTTGACAAGAAGAGGGCCGGATCAAAGGCAACTAGCTTAACGTTCTTGAGGGGAATGAAACCAAATGGATTCTAAATTGTTTTTGGTAATCATACTTACAATGGTTTTGTTTAGCCTTCAGGCTACTGCTTTTGAAATTAATGATTCAGGAGTGGACTTTTCTGTTACAGACCAATTTTCTGCAAATATTTATTTTGAAAACCCAGGTGGACAAAAAATACGGATTCAGTCTAATAATAATTTTGGTTACTTTAATCGCTTTGTAAAACGTGATGAAAAAATAACTAAATGGGATTTGGTTTTCAATAGGGCTGGAAGGGGTGATATTTTAAAAATTGTGGTCGTTGTTCCAAATGCTCGTATAAACCAAAATACTGTAATTGTAAACGATTTTTTAATTGGTTTTGATGACGCCATAGCACAAGGTTTTGATGTAGAGTTAAGGTCTGTTGATAATGATGTAGAGGTTTATATTTCTAACTTTTCAGAAATTTTTGGGCCAATAACAATTGATCCGACTATTATTGATACAACTCGTTTGAGTTTGACTAATTATGGTAATACCATTGTAAGAGATTCAAGTGGAAACATTTTCACTGTTCAAGAAATAGTAACTGGCAGCGGAAGTAATACTGATATTTTTGTTGCTAAGTCAACTGATGACGGAGTTAGTTTTACATCTTTTAACATAACAAACACAACTGACAAAAATGAAAGTTTTCCACACTTGGATATCAATTCAACAGATGGATTAATAATTCAGTATGATGTAAAAATTTCAACTGATGCAACCACTGAAATATTTTTCACTACTTGCTCAACTGGTGGATGTGATTCTTCAGGACAGTTTTTACCAGACTTAAATGTTTCAGAGTGTGGAATCGCACAAGAATGTTCTCATGGAAACTTTGAAATTGATGTTAATGGTACTACCAACTTAGTTTATGCTAAAGGAGCAGTCGGCCAATTCAGACAAAAGACTGGCTTCATTGGAAGCATATCTGAGTGGAATGCTGAAGTAATTACAAATATGGACACTACTGGTCCACTCTTAGCAATGGGGATTGCTGTGGCAAAAAACGGCTCTGATAATAGACTTGTTTTTGCAAACCCTAATGGCGCACAATTAACTGTTTCACATTTTAATGGAACTGTGTGGG
>SDBT01003410.1_pt1 | contig 27534 bp, 52 predicted proteins | sample 2277101 | NCBI WGS metagenome assembly SDBT01 (sample SAMN10404973, study PRJNA504765) | marine sediment metagenome | isolation source: marine sediment core GS10_PC15, 103 cmbsf | place: Arctic Ocean: Southern Knipovich Ridge | collected 2010 | reverse complement strand
CGAACGAGGCGAGCGTGTTTGTCATCGCGCTTGTCGATGCGAACCTTCTTGTAGATCGTCCGATAGCGACTGCGTCGGAGGTTCATTCGGCGAAGGTTGACTTCTGCTCGCTTTGCCTCTCTAGCCGCTTTACGGTCTCTAGCTTTTTGTTCCTTGCGGTCCTTTCGAAGAACGTGGACGTTCTCTTCTGTATGCCCCATTTCCTCTGCAAGCTGCCATGCAGCCTTCAAGTCGTCGAACGTGGGAGGCTGAGGTTGGTTCCAAATGATCTCTTTCAACTCGTACGGAAGCTGATCGAAGTCCTCGAAGAACTTTCGAATCGTTCCATTGCACTTTTTGTGAAAGTGTGACATTTTTTATGCAGTGGCTCCTAGCGTCCTTTTTGCGTTGTAGTAGTAAGTCTGTGCACCAGCTCGGCTCATGCTCAGTCGCTCTTGAAGTATGCCAACGACCTCGTCTCGGTCCAGGAAGTTGTATTGACGAACCAGCTCAACCGCTCGTGCGGCTTTCGTTCCCGTTCTCGCAGCCTTCACTTTCTTCGGAGCGGGTGGCGTGGCGGGTAGCGTCAAACCGTTTATCAATTCGACTGGCTTCCTGACACCACCAACGACCGTGTGGGTGTGAGTGTATGCGCCACAACGCGTCGCAGCGTGACCGCGCATCCAGTAGGTGGGACGAAGCCGCTGATTGTTATGACGCTTGGCGCCAAGTTTCATCGTTTCTCTACCGCAGCCACAAGTCCAGATGTACGATGTACGATTGCTGGTCTTGCGAACTTTTGAGTTCGTCGTGTCATAACTGTGACAGCGTGAAGGATCTTGACCAAACAAACGCATGATCTTTTTCCATCCAGTGCCGTGTATGTCGCGAACGACTCTACCACTGCGTTGACGCTTAGTTCTGTCTCCGTGTACAGCCTCGTCAATGATGTGAGCGGTTTCGTGGCCAGGCGTTCGGGCGATGTAAACATCGCCATTCTCAATCAGCAATATGCTGTTGAGATTCATTCGATTTTGTCGCCCCCAAGCCATACCAGATGTCCGACCTCGAAGGGTGTATTCAATCTTCGGCATCGGAAAGGTTTTCCCGTAGCGCTTGTTGGCAATCGCAATGCACTCTGCAACTCGCGCTTCAACTTTGTCTTTGATTTCCTGTGGTACGATCAATTCAGTCTCCGGAATGTGTGTAACCAATAGGGCCATTTTCCGGGATTTCGTGGGCAGGGTCAACAGTTTGTGTGGGTTAAAAGTCCTTTGAAATCAAGTAGTTAGACCACAATTTCATCAGATTCTGCGTATTTAGTGCGATACGAGTCATCAGCTTCGATCTCCGCCAGCATTAGATCCAGGCTTCCATCCCACCAATCGTGCAGTTGAAATCTACCTTCTTGCAGATACTTCTTGGAAAGGCGGCCAAGATGTCGTCGCTGCTCGTAAGTGATGAATCCAGTCATCGACATCCAACCTTGAACGCCTGAGACCCACGCTTCGTCAATAAGAGTAAGGCTCGGATGATATCGAACTAAGCGGCAGACCTTTTGGTATGTGGGAACGTTGTCATAGTCTCTCACGGACTTTCCTCTTTTTGATTTTTCAGAGACAAATTTTACACGAACATGTATGTCCAGAACAACGGGGAGGGTAGAACCCGTGCGTTGCCTTCCAAGCCTGACGCACGGGGTAGAACGAAGATGCTGTCTCTAGGCTCCAGTCGTGACAAGGAGCGGGTATGGGTTGCAGAGGGGATTTATGTCTTTCGACTACGCCATGCTTTCCACCTGCCGTCGCACGTCCCCAGACAGCACGAGTTCGGTTATCGGTTGCCTCGCCCCTTGCGCATTTCACGAGGAGTCCAGTAACTCATCGTCATGTACTTGGGCTTAACGCCGACCAGTTCAGCACGCTGTCTGCTATTCAACAGTCTGAGCTCGGCGCGAGTGAGTGCTTCTTTCTTAGCCATGTCGTTTAACTCCTTACAGTTTCGAATTTCTTGAAAGCGTTGTAAAAATATGTTTGAGAACCAGCCTTCGTCATGCCGACCTGTTCCTGAAGAGCAGCCATCACGAGCTTCTTGAGTTCCTTCTTCGAAGTGTCCTGATGTTCTGCTTCGAGTTCCTTGTAGATGGTTTCAGCCATCACTTTCTTTTCACCCTTCTTGCGCTTGACAGAACCGTCATCGTTGAGGGCGGGTGCCTCTGCGCGCTCCAAGTAAGCATACGTGAAGCGATAGTCCTTGAGGAATCTTTTCGTGCCTTCGACAGCAAGTTCGAAAACTTCGTCGTCGCACATACCTGCTCGGACAGACTCTTGAATGACATACATGAGAAGGAAACGTGCATATCGCTCGCTCGGAAGGTCAAAGTCTGTTTGACCAGAGATTTCGCCAATCAACATTCGACACTGGTCGAGTGAAGACATGTGCAAATTCTCTTCGTATTTGGCTGTGTGAACAGCTGAGACGAATGACGTAGTCGATAAACCCATGGCCTCGATAACGTCTAATGCGGTGTTGCTCATATTATGTCTCTCAGTTATTCCCAATTGATGTGGCCATTATACAGTAATGGGCGCACGAGTCAACGTTATTATCTGGTTAAAATCCTATATAAATCAAGGAGTTAGAACCTAATCTATGGTGTATATGATTTAATGTATTATTCCTATTTATATTACAAAGTTAATTCGTTTTAGCTATAAATTTAAGTATGCTATCTAATTGGAAGACTAATTCATTAGTGTTAGGCACTAGACGTGTGTTTGTATCGCCGTAGTACGGAGTGCTGCACCAGTCCAGAATCTCTTGGACCTGTGACATCAGTTCGCGTTCGTACTCGTACACACGGTAAATCCTGAATCCGTTAGTCTTCTGACTTTCCTGTAACGCAGCGATGCCCTCTTTCTCTAACAGCATCGTGATAACGTTTGGCTGTTGACCAGCCGCTACAACAAAGGCTAGCACTGCTACATTCTGTTGTTGTGCCTCAATTACCTTTGTTGTGGTGACTCCTAGGAATGATGGCCATCCCATCCACGAATCATCCTTACGATAATAATAATCAGGTCTTCGTGGAATGTCATCAGGAATGTCGTTCTCATCACAATGGATTGTCCATTCTTTAGCGGTGCGGAGTTTGAGCTGGTGAACGAATCGAGCGGCTTCCCAGAACGAACGGTAGGTTCTTTTCTTTTCTCTGAATCGTCCTGGAATGAATTGATTGCTGGTTGCTAGGAAATCGTTCCACGAAGTCCATGCTTCCTCGTAGACGCGGTGCGGCATCTTAGGAATTCCAGCGTGTGCATGCTTGACATGCCAACGCCAATACTGATCTCTGGAGCGGCATCCTGCCTGTTGTGCTACCCTACTAGCCTCCTCGTAGGAAACATATCTACCTTTCGGTTGAGGCATGTTAAATTACCAAATGGATCTGAGAAACGGAGCAAGACGTCGCGTTTCATTTTTCCATACTCTCCGACCCCAATACAAACTTAACAGCAGAATTGGGTCAAACAGTATAATATCCTTTGTGGTTTCGAGAAAGACAGCTAGGAAATCAACGGGCAAAAAGAAGACGGTACACAGTGCGACAGCGAGATATTGTAGTCCAATGAGACTACGAATGGTGAATAACCACCCCATCCTTTTCTTTCCTTTTAAGTTATTAGAGTTTTTACCTGAAGCAGAAATTATACAATAGGAGCAAGGGTAAAATCAAACGATATAGCTTATTTGCTAGCGGTTCTAGGGGTATTTAGTTTAAAGCGCGGTACAGGCAGAAAAAAGAGACCCGGTTCCATTGGATAGGTTCCGGGTCATAAAAATACGCCTTTGCGGCGTGGGAGAGACAGATAAAAGATACTACTTGGGGTCGTCGCCAGTCAACACCCAATTACGAAAATCTTCTTTCATCGATTTGTGCCAACCAATTCGTTGCTTGATGACAGACTTCGTCTCTGTGTCCCAAAGATAGAAAGCAGGCGTGGCATGAAATGGTTTAAGTTTCCGTTCATTAATCGCGGCGATAACACGATCAGGCGTATTTTGTGAGTCGTATAGATTAATGACAACAATTGTGGCTCTCGTCCACGGTGAAGTCTCACCAAGGAATATTGTGTGTTCACCATCAACGACATCAGACATATCATGGTCCATCATAAACGCATTGCAAAACACACAATCGGGATCGTGCATCATCCAGATTTCTGTTGCGGCGAAGGTGGTGGCGGTAGCAATTAGAAGTGCGAGACCCAAGATTAATTGTTTCATTTATTGGCTACCACTAATGAAGAAAGCTTCATCGGTTCATCCTCTTCCACTCTCGGTTGGATGTGTAGATGATAATTACAAGCATCACGACAGCCGCCAGTGGTATTAGCCAGAGTGCGCTCATGTTTCGTCTTCCTGTCCACCGGCTACCTCTAATGAAGAAGGTCCACCAGCTTTACTTCCATCACATCTATACGTTTTGGCGTATCCCACGTGCAAGGTAATTACCGTCGAACGACTCGGCCAATACTTTAGAAATGTTGTACATACGTCCTGAATCGGCGTTACAGTGGTGCTTTGGATTGCGATTCGTTTCGGCATGCCGGCATCATCCCAAAAGACAACCACGCCAGCGTCTTCAATCAATAGGTCATCGACGAATCGTTCTTGAATGGATTTTTCGGGACAGCCTTTACAGAAGATGTGAGTGTATACATCTTCTTCACCGTGCGTAATACCGATAAGTTCAGCAGCGGAAACGGTGAACGCAAATGGAAGCACTAGTAATAGTGCGAGCATGATATTTTTCAATTAAACCTCCCACCCTATTTTATGCGTCGTATATTGTATTAGGGCGACGACTGACATCTAAGCGTGCAAGCATTTCAGGTGTCATGTGTTGTGCTGCAAAGTGAGCATCATTGTTAACCATATCGTAGGTTAACGGAAACCCATCCGGAGCGTATCCTTTAAGATCCTCCGCCATATCATGAAGAAAAGTAAACAGGTTCGTGTTAACTTCTTGGACGGACATTCCTCTGGATTCACCTTGACGGCGGAGCACCCAAACAGCAACGGCCGCTCTTAAAATTGCCTTATTGTATCGTTCATTGAAATCCATGAACGTATTTATTCGGCCTCGTCCCATCCATGCAAAGGACAGTCTTGTTGAAGAATAGGTCCTCGCCCAAAGAATGCCATGTCCATGTTATCCATTCGAGGACAGATGCAGTGCGGTGCACGCATCCACCAGGTGTGGTAATTCACGTCTTCCTCGAATTTCCACGCTCTCTGCATCCCGAATTCAATGCATTGTAGGGTGGCGACGCACTCCTTTAACTCACGGTCAGTGGGGTCGAGTTCACTCATGTGTTCAAACAATCGATTCATGACCACATGCAATTCAGCAATCGCGTCTATGTCTGCTTGAACCAATCCTTGCTTTTTAACTAAAATTGGATTACAAGTCTTGCAATCAAGTTGATGATCTTCGGCAAGTTCGCCCGCGACCTCTTGCTGCCTGTCACGAATACGCTGGAAGGCAGCGGCTACTGCTTCTCTTATGTCACTCATATTCTACCTCTGATTTCGTTTCAATCCAAAGTCGCGCTCCACAGGATAGTGGCTTATGCGGTCGGTATACAAATTCACTCGGACCTTTGACTTTTACCGTGTTTGCTTTAAGCGGGCCGCGACTCGTCTGAATCGTTAACGGCGCTAAATGCTCTTCGACGGGAAGCTTTCTATTTTTGGCTATGATATGCTTATCAACATGTAGCCGCTTTATTGTACCAGCTTTGATTGTTCGCATCTTTTCCTCCAGACGAATAAGGTTCACTATCGCGTGGACTGGGGGCCAGAATCAACAGACAAAAAGAAGGCGGCCGTTTGGCCGCCGAAGTAGGAGGGAGGTATCTAGTTTTACGGGCTAGATGTCACCGATCAGCTAAGTGAGGCCACCATCTACGAAAACATAGTTAGGGTCAACGCCCCAGGAATAAATAGAACAAAAGGAGTTTATATGAACTTTACGCAATTCTTGCAGGAACAGCCGGACCGACCGGAACGCCAGAAGTCCCGAAAGCCCGAGGAACAGAGACGAACTCAGACGAGGACTCGTGAGAGACCTGCCGTAGGTCCCGATCTCGGCGCATTTGACACTGATCCTAGTGCCGGTCGTCAAGCACCAGCACCGTATGAAAAACCCGAGCAGCGACATGAGCCAATTGGCGATGTTGCTCCACCAGAACTAAAACGAGCTGGGAAGCGCAAGACGGCCAGAGCAATGGGTGGAGTTGAAACGCATCCAGACGCAATGGGCAAGTTAGCTGATCTTGTCGGCTCAGGAATGCAGGATGTTATCTCGGATGAAGACGCAGCACGAATTGCCGGTGCGGATGATGCTACAGACTTGAGAACTCCAGGCTTTACGGATACCGAACCAAAGACACCTTCTAAGGATCTTGCTGTTATTGAAACGATGCCAGCTATGCTTAACAAGAAGATGGCCAAAGAGGGAATGGTTGAGCTTGAGTGGCATCAAGTAAAACATTTGCCTGGTTATATGATGTCTGCTGTACGAGCGATCGGTCGAGCCGTATTCGCTCCATTCACAGATACGCCAATCGAGAATATTCAGGTCGTAGCTGATTTGGGTAGTGGACCGAATAGTGCAAAGGAGTTGGACGCGGCTTTGAATTGGCTCCACAAGCACGCTCGTCGTGATACAGAAGCAGAGATGTGGTTTGAGGACGTGATTCCAGACTACGATGCAAAGATCATTTGTTACAAGGCATCAGGATTTACGTTCTTAGCAGTGAAGGATTTTGCGGGCAACTACATCTATTCGTGGCCGACGACTGACGAGAAGCAGTTAACTGACCAGCATTGGGATTAACTATCTGTCACCATTATTAATATCACGAGCTAATTTCTCAGTTATACAGTTAAGTATGGCGAGTAGTTCAAGACGGGTAACCTTTCCACCACACATTCTATAATTCCATGTCCCATCTTTTTTCATGTTAACGACAACACTGGCATCCATGCCTTTGGATTGTATGACAGCTTGTGAGATGGCTGATTCAAGTGACGCCGCTGCGTTCGCAAACTCTGGATGAATTCTTGAGATGTCGTCTTTCATGCTATTTTCTAGAACGTGTTTTGTACAACTATCAGAAAACCTCCGACCAGACAATAAGCGTATGTAGCCTCGTAGACGTCCACGAGAAAGTTGAACACGCGCCGAACGATTTTTTCTTCAGTTTTAGAGATCATTTGTGTATCCTCAGTATCCTCAGGACTAGGGCTGATACTTTACGCATCCACCGTCCCAGCCACATGATAATGTCCAAGAAGCCATCGGCGGCGCAAGAGCCGTCCGGGCTGACGTCCGGGTTGAATTTACTCATTAGAATCTTACTCCCCATTGACCAACGACCATTGTCACGCCGCCGTTTGGCTTGTCTTTCTCGACACCCGCACGGGCTGCATGACTTTCGTGAGTAAGTGAAAAGTCGACGAACATACCATTATCGAACGTGTGTCGATATCCACCAACAGATGCAAAGTTCCAGACTGTTCCGAGATAGGGTGTCGTGTTTCCAAGACTCACTCCCATGCCAGCATAGAAGCCATGATATGTCAGAACGGGGACAGCAGCCACCGCAACACGTTGACCACTACCTTCGTCATAGTCGTATTGGCCGAGTTGCAAGGACGTGATAACACCGGTGCCAAGACTTCGCTTTATTGGAAGCCAGTTACCGGAAACGATAATGGCGTTGTAATCACCATTGATGTCCGCTCCAGCACCACCACCAACTGACCATTCTCGTTCCCCGCAGAGAAAACAGTCGTTTGACTCTTCTGCTTGAGCCGAGTTCCAGATAAGCAGGCCAGAGACGACAAGCGCTGCGGCGAAAATTAATTTGTACATGGAAACCTCACTGTATGTATACACCCTCGTCCTGGACGATTGCGTCTCTGATCGCCTGGGCCAAAAGTAATTCGGCTGATTCGCGATCAGGCAATTCGTCTTCGTTGATAACTCGCGCTTCACATCTGAACAGTCCACCTAATTGGACCATGACGTCTGATGCTTGCTCTCGCTCTTCGAGCGTGAATATAAGTCGTGTATCGTCCTCGTTCTGCTTATGAGGCCAACCACGAACTTTTATTTGAATGAATTGGCTCATGAATTTTTTCTCATCTTTGCTCGTGCCTTATTATAATCTGTCACGGTAACAACTTCGTTGTTCGTCGTCGTTGATTTCGGCTTCTCGTAAGCAACCTGCCTAAAAAGGTTGGTCGCACCCAATAATGTCATGATGACAATCATCACTCCACCGACAAACATTCCGAAGATGAGAACGCCTTCACTCATCGCGCGGTCCGTTGACGCCCATAAACGTCTCGGCGCGTTCGACGACGTGGATGAGTACATCAGCTCGAAAGCCTTCTTTGCGAAGAGCGTCCTTGACCGAGTCGCCCATCCGCTTAGCCATCTTTGGATTAACGGCTGCGATGATTCGAGCCATTTCTCGTGAACCGCGCCGATCGTCGATTGATGTGAATCGTTTACCAATTTCGTAATTCTCGATGTTGTGGTTAACTAACCACACTTTCGGAATGTTGACGAACTGTCGGTCCCCATCAAACGAGTAGCAATGTTCTTCGACGAAAAACACCAATCCGAATCTACCGTACGTATCGGCAAGGTCGCTGTAGCGTAAAATGTCGTCGAGTGGCTTGATAAAAATTTGCATAGCTGCTCCTATTGAGGATTCAATGTGGGGTCGGGAATTTCAGGTACATCTTCGGGGTCAACTGGAGCGACGTAGTCAGGAATGAAAACACAATCACCCCAAGCTCCAATATCACCGTACCATCCGATGCATAGAACTCTTGGGTCTATCATCGAGCGTTTTTCGTAAATGCGGAGATCGTTTTGTTGAACGCGCAGTCGATATGATTCGTCAGGTACGACTGAATCAGTAGTGAGAAAAAATCCTGCGTCCCCTCGAAGAATATCAATTGGGACGTACTTTAGACCCACCCACACGATTGCGAGAACCGTTAGAATTATTGCGGCTCGTATTGCCCACTTTCTTGCGAGAGCGAGTATTGGAACCCACGTTGCGCCTACGAACAGATCCTTTAGTCTTATGTTTTTGAGCATTCCGCTTCCCCTTTGGCGGTGAATTAACGGGTTTATCAAGATACCAGACTTCAGTGAACTTGCCTTCAGCAATGATATATTTGCCGTCCGGCACAATATCCACTAACAGTCTCCGACTATCACCCAAAAACAATTTGACTTCAACTAGCGCCTGTTCACGAATGTGCGTGCCCAATGGCGCTAATGGAGATGGGGTGTGACCAGCTTTCATCGGACGGGCGTACTGGTCTCTGAACTTGATGTACAAGCCCTTGTCGTCTCTTTGAACTCTTGGCATGGTTGCTCCTAGAATGAATAGTTTGCAGTGGCACATCGGCACTTAACTTGCCATCCACTGTTACTCTTCTGTTTCTGGAGATTTCTTAATTTGCCGTTCGGATTTTTGAGGACCAATCCCTCGTTCTCTGAATTACCTTCGACTTTATCAGATGCTTCCTGAATTCCAGCCATTGTTTCTTTGAACTTACCAGTAATCAGACGCGCGAGCCAAACCTTTGGAGTAATGACGTAGTGGCTCTTCGCATGAATTCGTGTAACGCCTTCGGGAAGGTCTTTGTCAATCTCGAACAGGGTTTTCAGAATCTCCTGTCGGTCGATGAATGTCGTTCCTTCGAGATTTTCACCGTCATTAACGAGGATATCGAAAATGTAAACGGTGTCCTTAACAAGCTTTGTTTTGCTGTGAAGCACTTCACAGACGAACACGTACCATCCGTCACCAGGCATCTTTTTGAATGCATCGGTGGAACCAGAAGTTGGCTTCCACGCTTTGTGGTCGGAGTCGTGTCGGGTTTTGACGATGATATCTTTTTCAGGGGTGACGAACAGAACGGTACAAGTGCCGTTCTTCTTGAACTGACCAACCCACTTCTTCTTGGCATAGAAGCCAAGCTGACTCTTCATAATCTTGGTTTCAGGGCGGGGAGGCCAGAGATATGTGTATTTGTCGAATTTCATTGTGGCCATTATCACCTTTCCTTGCGGTGAAGTCAACCACAAAAATCAAGGGGTTAGATTAATTGATGCGCTTTCTTGGGTGAAAAACCGCGACATCCTCCCAAACACCCTTCTCCATCTCCTCGTATTCAGTCGGGGGAGCAATCCAACGCATGATAGCAATTTCTGCCTGGTCGCGTTCGTCGAAGAGAGCAATCTCGAAATGTGTTTCGGTAATAATACCGAGCTCATGTTGAGTGGTTTCAATGACGGTGTTTGGCCGCATAAGAAACTTCCATCCGTTCAACTTACCAGAAACGCCACGGTGCCGATATCGAACTCGCCACTTTTTTGCGACTTCGTTGAACTGAAGCTCGATCTCTTTAATGTTTTTCATCGCCCCACCTTAGAGGGTCATGACTTGAGGGTCAACTCTTCATCGTAGGCTATGGTAACATCAACCTCACGACTGACGGGTTGTGTGCACAGGACGCGTGGTCGAAAGAACCCAAGAGCCTTAAGTGTAGCTGTAACGGATCTCTCTACTTGCTTGGCAGACGCTGACTCCTGTAATAGAACAGTAAATTGCTTAGTCATGTTTGGAATACCTCGGTTTTAATTCCCGTTCTCGAACTTCATCTAACGAAAGAACTTCATTCTCTATAACAAACTTATCACCAACTTCCTGTCCATTATATACAACCCAGATTAATTCGTCTCCAGTGACCAAAGCAAGGTATTGAAACGCTTCCGGACATTCCGTATAGGATTCAAGGCACATATGATGGGTCAAAGGAAAGCTATGGGGAGAATAACTCTCTCCATTTTCGTCATTGCGAACCTGACAAATAATTAACACAGAATTAAAACTGCTCTTCCTCAGTTGAACCAGATAGTGCAGCCGTTGTTGACGAGCCTGTGATCGTTTGCATCACATCGTCAAAGTAGCCTGCACCGACTTCCCGCTGATGTTTGTGAGCCGTATATCCACGTCCCTCAGCTTCGAACTCTGCGTTCTGCACTTTGCTGTAAGCGGCCATTCCGCTAGCATTGTACTTACACGCTAAGTCAAACATACTATAGTTCAGGGTGTGAAATCCAGCGAGAGTTACAAATTGATATTTGTAACCAAGTGCGGCTAGGTCTTCTTGGAAGGTAGCAATCTGAACTGGAGAAAGGTTCTCGCTCCAATTGAACGAAGGAGAACAATTATAGGAAAGCATTTGGCCAGGATAGCACCGAGTAATTTCTTCTGCGAATTCTCTGGCCTGTCCGAGATCAGGTGTTCCAGTTTCAAACCACAAGAGGTCAGCATACGGAGCGTACGCAAGGCCCCGAGCAATCGCTTGTCCCATCCCACAGATAACTCGATAGAACCCCTCGACCGTTCGCTCGTTGGTTATAAACTCGGCATCGGCTGGGTCATGGTCACTTGTTAGAAGCTCCGCACTCAGAGCATCTGTTCGAGCCATGATAACTGAGTCGACACCACACACGTCAGCGGCGAGTCTTGCTGCGACAAGCTTGTTGACTGCTTCGCAGGTTGGAACGAGAACTTTGCCACCCATGTGACCGCACTTCTTCGCTGACGATAATTGGTCCTCAAAATGAACACCAGCAGCGCCAGCTTCAATCATTCCTTTCATTAGTTCGAAGGCGTTCAGCACACCACCAAAGCCGGCTTCTGCATCAGCAACGATTGGAAGCATCCAATCAACTGAGTCGTCACCTTCCTTATGTGCAATTTGGTCAGCACGCATCAAAGCATTGTTGATATTACGAACTACAGAAGGAACACTGTCGGCTGGATATAGACTTTGGTCTGGATACATCTGTCCAGCATTGTTTGCATCAGCAGCAACTTGCCACCCGCTTAAGTAGACAGCCTGAAGTCCGGCTTTTGCCATTTGAACGGCTTGATTACCTGTTAATGCCCCAAGTGATCTAATGAATGGTTCTGATGCAAGCGATCGACGAAGTCGTGCTGCTCCACGTTTGGCAAGGGTGTATTCAATATGAAAGCTACCTCTTAGCCGTTCAACATCATCGTTTGAATATGGTCGTATGATTTCTGGCATTAGTATTCCCCATAAAAGATAGATACGCGAAGTGAAACTGTCTCGATCTGTCTTACAATATCTTGTAGTTGATTCCAATCGTCAACGGGATAAGAATCGGACGCGCCGCTATGGATAGCCTCGAGGAGCAGCGAGGCCTGCTTGGCTGACATCTTAACAGGAACGGTTTTGACGTCCATGATGATCTATCCTCATTTAACGTGAGAATCAAGTGGTAGAAGTTTGCGTTCGTTACGACTGCGTGGATATTTCCACCCATATCCCCATCTCCAGGGAACCGGCCAGAACGAAGCGCCTCCTATATGAACAGCTAAGAACATTACAATCGCCCAAAAAGGATGACCGCCGTTTCCAGACTTTGGATCTGCAACACAAGCAGCGAGACGAAGATCAGCGGCAAGACGTAGAGTCCATGTGCCACCCAGCCAGTACTCATAGTCATGCTCAACGCAACACTCTTCCCAAGGCGGAGGAGTCTTAAACGCCCATCTCCAAAACTTTGACATTCCTCCCGAACACCCATCAGTATCGAAATCGTGCGGTGGAATACTCATCAGATCGAATTGACCGATCCGCGCTTTAATGAAGGCTGGAATCTTTATGTCGTCGTATTTTTTCACAATTGCTTTGTTCATAAAAGTTATTTACATTACGTACGGGCGGTGGCCTGAAAACACAGTAAATCCAGGGCGATAGTTGCCGCCGCCAGAGAAGTTATTTCAGCGTGGTCGTAAGGAGGTGAGACTTCCATTACGTCCATTCCGACAACATTGATAGAATGCTTAGCAAGTTCATAAAAGATCGATTGAATTTGATGCATGAATAACCCACCACAAACTGGTGTACCGGTTCCTGGTGCGACGCTGGGGTCGAGACAATCAATGTCAAATGTTAAGTATGCGTTCTTATCTCCGACGCGATTTCGAATCCGGTCGGCTACAAAAGATGCGGATCTGTTATGAATTAGATCTGCTGTCACCCACTCAAACCCCATTCGATCGTTGTTCTCTGTCCGAATGCCAACTTGTATCGAATGATCCGGATCAATCAACCCCTCTCGCGTAGCATGATAGAACATCGTTCCATGGTCAGCACGTTTAACCTTTTCGCTCCACGTATCTGAATGAGCGTCGAAGTGTATCAATGCTAGCGGGCCATGTGTCTCTGCGTATGCTTTTAGCAGAGAGTATGTTACGTAATGATCGCCACCTAAGACTAAGGTGGAGGCACCTGTTCGAAGTATACGCTGTACATCGACCATAATCTCTGCGCTAATTAGATTAGGACCGAATCCGCAATCTATATCGAGGTCACCGTAGTCAACAACACGAAGTATTTCGAATGGATCAATTCCCCAAGGCCATTGAGCGCCCCAAGCCAGTTGCGTGGAGGCAGCTCGAATCGCTCGCGGTCCAAATCTCGCACCAGGACGATTCGATGTTGCAAGGTCATATGGAATGCCAATTACGACAACGTCCTCACCGTCTAACTCTTTTGTGTAGTCTAGACGTAGGAATGTTGGTAGATGTGCAAATGTATTTTGCTCATACATCGGAGTCGGATTTAATTACAATCGAAGGAAGTTTAAAGTCTCCCTCTGCGATTTTTCGAAACAGCTTGAGAAGATATATTGTCCCAACTAGTACCAAGGATATTGGCAGTGTGACCGGCCACATCAGTGTGAGTACGAGAATCAAAAATGAGGCTCCGAAAATATCTTCAGTTGAATTAACGCGGTTACGAGTGAAATACGTAAACGCTCCTGCGAAAGCTAACATCGATAAAATCGCGCCTGTTACATACCACATTATTCAAATCCTCCAAGAATTAACTTATAGGTAGAAGAATAGTGGACGAGGAAAGGTTTATCAAGGGTTATAGTTTCGCGCCGGAAAAGGGAAAGGAGGTCAAAGACCTCCCCATTCCAATGAACTCAAACGACAACCGTCACAGATGTTTTTTGGTTCGAGAATTAATCCCCAACGGAAACCTCGCTATGATTCCCAAACAGTTTGCAGCTGCTTGCGTGAGGGGGCACGAGTCTTTTTGTTTCACCATGATAGCCTGCAGAGGACCCACTGCACCAGATTCTTATCGCATCGTCTGGAAGAACGGTTGCTTTTGGGCACATTTAACCCATCCTATCTTGTGCTCTAGGACTAAGCACCTCTATCACCCTAAAGGAGGGGGCCATTACGTGTGCCAATCGAGCGAAAGAAAACCATACAAGGTTTAATTCATTTGGACAACCATTACAGGCTTGCCTTGATTCTTGGCAAGCAGCACTTGAGCAGAATCCCTAAGCGTCTTTGCATCGTCGTCGCGAATTGGTCGAATGTTGTTCGTTGTTATGTCGAATCCCTTATCGTGGTTTGTCTTTTTGTCGCCAAATTCAACTGTCGCCACTCCACGTTGGTCACCCTTAAACACACCTGCTTGACGAGGTGTACCAGCTTTGTCAGCCACGATAACAATCGTCTTGTCTCTAACAGGAATTGAAGGTGCAGGTGGTGCCACTTTGGGTTTCCCACTTGCTGTACCTGGTGTCTGGTGTGCGGGTGGTTTCCGCGAGTCGGTATATCGTTGTTCAGCGGCTTGTCGCTTTGCAACGTCTGGGTCTCGACCCCATGGATCGCCCTCTAGTTCGTACAGAGAGAATTGACGCTTTTGGCGAGCGAATACCAGCGCAACACTCTCGACGAGAGCTTCTATATTCGTTATATCGGTGTGAACACGTTTCAGTAGGTCCATGGATTGCTCCTCCATTTGGACCTATTTATGAGGGCGTTTTAGAAAGCTAGACGATATGCATTCAGGTTGGTGGCGAGTTCTTGTGTAAGAATAGTGTCAAATGTGAAGGATTTGTCCTCACCGTACTCATACTTCCACATCTGTCCAGGTTGTCCGTCCATCGTTTCGAATAACGTGCTCAGTTTTGTGAATTCGTTGCAGTCGGGATTGAGGGTAATTTGGATAATTTTCGCTCCCTCCATCGTCATCGTGAAACGAATGTCTTGTTCGACGGAAATATTCAACATTACCTTGCAATTACCCTCTTCGCCCTTATACAGATAATCGCCACATCGCCATACATTCGGCAACGTGATAACTGCGTTAAGCGGATTGTCACCTATCGTGATCATTTTGAACTCTGGTCTGGCAGACACATATTCGGATCTTCGTTCAGACTGACACAACAGTATCGATTCTTATTGTGCCACATCGTTTCTTTTTTAAACCAGTTGACAGTGGCGATACATCCTCCAGCAGTTGTTGCAGGCATGCAATGAGTCTCTCGTGTCATTGAATAGTAGACGCACATTCGAACTTCCGTCTCGTGTGCGTTGACGTCGGTGAAAGCAAATACGCCACCAAACAGGAATAGTGCTCCGAGCACCCATCCTAATATACGTTTGCCTTTTGTTTCTTGTACAAGTGCTTCCCTAAAACAGAGCAGAGCGACAACCGCAAACGTGACCTTCAAAGCTATAATACTACTCAGGTCCATGATCGTGCTCTCGAGTTGTAAACCATGCCCACCAATACAACGGCCAAAGGCCGATCAGCATCACCATGCCCTTTGCATCTGATTTTTCGACGTTCATCTCTTTAGCTGCGTTATCGTACACGACCCATGTCATTAGTCCTAACAACAGATAAAGACCTATAATCCACATTATGCTCTCCCACTCCGTTTCATCCAACCCTCGTGTATGTAAGATTTGGCTCTTCTAACGGATTGACTGGCTGCAATAAGGTCACCAGATTGAAGACCTTCTAACGTCTCATACAATTCCCTTTCAGCTTCCGCTAAAAACTCAGCCGAAGTCCAGTTGACTTCATCTGTAAGGAGTTCGGTTTCTTCTTCGTCTGTCATAATGGTTTGAGCAAGCGTTGAGCAAGCTTCGTGTCTTCGTCGGGTCTGCTTTTTAATTTCAGCGATTCGCTACGTCCCCAACACTCGCCAGTCTTCACGTCTATGAATCCAGCGGAAATTGGCTTGTACCATCTTATCTGCATATCGGAGTGTGTGATGAAACCCTCGAATGCAACGATCACTTCTAGGTCGTGTGGAGATTCAAAAACGATGTACTTGGATTTCATTTTGCCTCCGGAAGAAATTTCAGGAATCGATCTTTATTATCGAGAACCCAGTCCGCTACATCAACCCATTCACCGTCCTCAGTTTCACGAACTTCATTCGCGTAAGGACGACAATAAGTTAATAGATAGATCGCAACGCCGTGATAGAAATGAAGACCTCCTTGTTCCCATTTCTGTCGATACCCGTATGCCTTGTCCCCATGACAGGTAATGATACCAACGTTCTCGTCCCAACTAACCCCACACGCCTCAAAGAAGTCCGGGAGGACCTCCTTGAGGTAGTCATAGTGGGATCGGCCGAAGACGGACATTTAGATTAGACCCACCAACCGTTTTTGCGTGACTTGATGTTCTGGTAGTAAGTCGAGCTACCCTTCTCACCAAGTTCCAGCTCGGTTTCGAATCGAGCCTTAACGGTCGTGCGGTCGAGGTTTTCAGTGCGGTCACCGTTGACCTCCTGGTAGATCTCGATCGCGCGGCGCTTCTTCGAGCCAGGACGAGGCGTCTTTGTAGTCTTCGTGACAGTGACAGTCTTCTCGCCAGGCTTTCTGACAATGGAGACAGCGTTCTTGTCACCAGACTTCGTGACGGTCGTGACGACTTCATCCGCAGGCAGCTTCTTGAAGCGGCGCGGATTGTTGGACACGAGTGCGGTTGTGGTTCCATCGTTAAGCAGAATACCGTTCTCTTCGACGGCCTCCACTGTACCGATAACGATCCCGTTAGTCAGCGCGAGTATGATGTCTGACTTACGAGGGGTATAAGCGACCTTGTCGCTCGTCTTCACTTTGGCCATGTGTTTCTCTCCTGGCGGTTTCAGTTACAATAGGTGTGGCCAATGTACAGGAAATGGGCACGAGGGTCAACGGTTTGACTATACAACTTTAGATTGTATCCGCAGATTATGCGGTTATGCGCCAGTCCACGCCAATAATTCTTTGGCAAGTTCAACATCCGCCGTGGCGCGACACTTAACCATGACATCATGGTCAGGTCCGTTGCTGACTGCAATGCCGTACTTGGACACATTAAGATAGCCAGCTGATATCAATTCATGAAACGATCCATCCCACTCATTTTCTTGAAGCGATTTGGACATATTCAGAAAGGAGAAATCCCTGCTAAAAATGAACATGCGTTCGTGTACATCCAAAGCATCTTTGATGGAACACAACATAACGATATATTTTGTATCATGTAACATTACTTCATCCTAGTTTTAGGTGGTGCAATAATTTCGCCTTCGTGCTTTTTTCTGTCCCTTATTTCCTTTTCGAGACGTGCAAGGTCGTCACAGATGCCACGAACTGGAGCATACATTTCAGCAAGGTCTGGTAGTATGAGAAGTGGTGGACCGTCGTCTAGAGCCCAAGGATGTTCTCGCGCGATTTCGATCATTGGTTGACCGAAAAGTGGAAGGGCCATTTGTCCTTCCGCATCGTACACTAACATAACAGGTTTCCCACACAACACAACGGTCCAGAAACCTTCTGTTACTTCTTCGCCATTGTATCGAATTGATTTTGGAAGGTGCCAGTTGTTTGCTCGGGAAGGTGCTTGTGGTTCGATAGCAGCTCTATCAGGTGGGCGTAATTCGGGAGCCTCTTGGGCTTGAAGATTGAACGTGAGTGTGGATAAAAGTCCGATGAATGTAAGCGTTCGCCAATTGATAGCAGACATAAAAAATCCCCTCTAATTAATTATTGACTTTAAGATTACGGGGGAATTGTAGCTAGGACAACTTAGAATTCACGGTCGCCATCGTATACGTCTCGTACACGGCCAGTCGAGGGATCTTTTATCTCACGTTTTGGCGTCATTAAAGCTGAAATGATAACTCCAACAACAAGTACAATAATTCCAATGAGTGTAGATGACATGATTTGTTCTCCTTTGTCTAAAATTTAGACAGAAGATCTCTCCGAACAACGACGGGCAAGATAATATCCCACGAGAAGTGGAATGCCGCCTGGAAGGAACAGTGCAGACGCAGTAATAGCTGTCGCTTTTACGACCGCCTTAGTATTCAGTTTGGATTTTTGCCGCGTATCTAACATACGCATATCCTTCTGTGTCAACTAAAAATGCTCCTTTGCCGGGTACGTTGACAACGAATATAGCTGGGACTTTCGACTTGCGAAAATAGTCGGAAGGACTTGGCCTTCCTTTACCCCAGAGCTCACGGACGCCGTAAAGTTTTACTTTGTCCAATTCGATGCCGTATGCGACGAGTTCACTTGGGCTAACTTCTTGCCCTTCAAACTCGTCCCAATCCATTGGTTTCTCGATAGTATAATCGTTCTGATCCAATCGATCAAACGCCCTCTCCCATTTTTGTGGGACAGGCGTGACAGAGAACTCTTTAGGTTCACTGCCTCTCGACATTTCAGATTCCAATAGAATCTCTTGTAGCAACTTCACGACCAACAATACTCCTAATTTAAAGTATTTATGGCGAGAACAATCTTTGTCAGCTTGTATTTTAGCTTCTCTCTCGAGTTTCGTCCAGGGTGATACGCATTAATGCGCAGCCTCCTTGACCTCTGCAATCCGCGCATCGAACTGATTCATCTTCGAATATAGCATGGTTTTATGCGGGCGGAATGTCGAAACATAGACACCTATAAGAGCTGCGTCTACGGCTTGGACAAAGAGAAGAAACCCTGGTTCTACATTACTTCCAGCAGCCAGGAACATAGTGCCTAATGTGACCAGTAAGGTTGTAACAAAGGCGGCATTGACAACTCTTGCAAATAGGTCGTGTTGAGGTTTCCAACTTACTAACTTGGGAAGGAATATTTCAAAGATGAAGTCCTTCTCATCGGTGAGATAATCAGGAACGACGTCCTTCGCGTAATCGTAGGCCACCTCCACTCGTTCTCGGAACACCCGGACGTCGTGCGCTATCGCAAAGAGGACAGCGCACAACCCCAAGCTAAAGAGTAAGACTGTGAGTAACATTACACGTCCCGAATTGAGCAGGCGATCGCTTTCGCTGTACTCGCATCTCGATGAGAGCGGAATGGTCCAACATCACCAACCCAGTACTGCAGCCCATTGGCCAGATAGTCATCTGATGTGGTATCGATTTCCGTAGCCATGAGGTCGTCGATATCTCGGGTACACAACTCTGGAGTTCGAAGTGCATCGATGTAACCATCGTCGTCGCCGATTTGTGAAGAATCAACTCCGACGAACAAAGGATGGATGTTGAAGTCGACATCGATATCCTCAGGATCGTATTCGTCGTCGTCCCAGAGATCGTTCGTGTTCATGTACGACCCTTCCAGCCGACGCTCGGCCTCGATCTCTTGTATAACCTCGTACTTGCAACAGCGACCTTTTGCGTTGTTGTAATCGATCGGAATCGATACGACGTCTCGCGGGTTGATCTTGATTGCGATAAGTCGTGCTCCACCAAAGCTTCTCAGGTACTCACGAGAACAGAAGTGAAGACCGGACGAGCAAGTGTTGTTGCAGTTGTCATCGACTTTGTTGCGGGTCATCGAGACCGTCACGCCGATGGCGTTGCTGATTCTGCCACTGTGACAGTCAGTCCAGTCCTGACGAACTCGCTTGTAGGCGAGAAAGCAACCGTCCTCGGTGATAGGCATTTTGCCTTTCTCGAGAAATCCGAACAACTCGTCGACTGCTCGACTGGATGGATTTTCCATCAGATTGGTGAGGAACATGCCAAGAGGCTTGACGTCGAATCCTTCCTCGACCATCTCAAGCATCCGCTCGGTCAGTTCCAGGTGGATCGGAGTGTCTTGCCAGTACACGATTCCGTTCTCGATTCGAACATCATCGATATCGACGATTGCCTGTTCGATCTCACGTGCAGGATTGCACAGTTCGCGGGCCAGTTCCCAATTGTGATCTTTGACGGCAGCTTTAATGTCGTCGAAGTTGGGGTTGTCAGCGAGGACGGTGACATGCGTATCAATATCGAACATGATTGAAAGGCCGCCATCTCGCGTAAAGATAAAAATTGGGTCCATTTTAAATGTCCTCTTCATCTATGAGTGTGATGTAAGTAAAGTACTGGCGCCATCGCGCCTGTGTCGCTAACGCTGCATTATACCCATGGCCAGTGATAAACGACAACATTGGGTAACGATTGGTCAGGTTAGAAGGCCGATAGTATGGCTGAATTGTATTAGGTGCCTTGATAAAAGACTTCAAAAGCGCGACATACTTTGACTGTTGTTGTGTGGTCACCGCGTTTCGCATCGGTTCGAGTGCGAGCTTGAATTCCGATGTGTCGGAGAGTTCATCGAGCATATCGAGGAACCACTTATCATTGAGTCTGGCTTTAACATCGAGGAAGTCTTCTGTGTTTTCGAACCGACGAATGAAGTCCAATGATGTCGCGTGTTTCTTGACATATTTCTTCGTAAGTGCGAAGGCGTTGTGCCAGTTACCATGCTTCATCACTTCTTTCATCGAGAGAGAAGGAATTGCGTAGATTTGTTTTTGCTGTTCTACTCCAATGTCCTGGGCGTGCTGATTCAGCAACTCCAACATCTGTGGAAGATACGTTTTAAGGTCTGTGTAGGACCAGTTGACGTTGTCGTCGTTCTCGTCACGAATCTGTGTACCCTTATACAAAGGGATGAAGAAGCCACCGTCCGTAACATCGACATCTGCAACAACTTCCAGCTTCTTCCACCACATTCGTTTGCGAGTATCTCGGTTTCGAGACGAATCGAACGTGAACATGACCTTCGGTCGTTTGTGTGTGGGCATTGCATTCGTGACTGTGCTGACCTGTAGAACAGTCGGCTTGCCAAGAAGGTTTTCAATTTTCTTGATTTCCTTATCGAATTCAGTCTCGGCGTGTGTGGTTTTCAGATCGCGCCGGCGATTAATGACGAGAGCTCGCTGATACGTTTTTGCGTTGTCGCTGAGCCATTGTTTGGTTCGCTTGATGCCGCCGACCTTCATATCGTTGATCATCACAGCCATTCCCTTTTCCGGCTGAACCATTCGCATTGGTTGTCGCCCGAAACCTCGTCCATTATATGCTGGACTGTAGAGGACGATGTCGTGGAGTTCGAGTTTACCTGTGTCGATTTTGTTTCGAATTCGTAAGTACTTTCTCAGTGTTGGACACTTAACATCATCCTCACTAACGTAATCGAATACGTTTCGACCAAACAGTGTTGAAGAGAGTACGCCGAGTTCGATGCTCGCTGCCCAGTAACCCAATCGATTGAATTTCCAGGCTCGCTTGTCAAGCAGTTGTGCAACCGTTCGGATGATTTCACGACACCTTGTTTCAAGTGCGGCTAACGACTTTTCGGTGTACTGAAGTTCTTCGCGTGAAGCGACGATGTCGAGTTCACCGATACCAAACTTGAGCGCCAACTGTGTTCCACGAATGAATGTCATTTCGTGCGAATTCAATCTCTTCTTCAATTGACTCGTATCGACCTTGTATGGAACGTGGCCTTGAATTGCAACCAGATCGAAGTTTTGGTGGTAGTTACCAGATCGCTTGTATGCGATCCAGCCGTCTTCCTCGACAGCCGAATCAGGCAACGCGTCGAAATTGAAATAACCATCACCTGCGTTTATTGTTGGTTTGACTGGGAAGTATTTCAGCGCCGATCTAGTTCGATCTCGAAACCGAGAGAAGTCTTCGGGCCGAATTGTCAACTTAACTTGCAGACCGTTGCACTCGTCGGTATTTGCTTCCGCGAATAACGCAACTGCTGGAATTCCTTTGTCGTTGATGAAGATCTGATAGACTCGTTTCATGCCTTCGAATCGAGACGTTACTTCGAATCGGTCCGAGTAGCTGAAAGGACTCTTCGACCCCAGACCAAACGCACCAATGAAATCATTCGAATTATCTTTTGTGCTGTCGAAGTAAGTTGTGTACAGACCCATCACATCGTCGTGACTAAGACCGATGCCGTTGTCTGTGACAGAGAAGAATGGTTCGAGTCGGTTGGGGAGATGAATGAGGAAGGGTTCGTCTTCTTTATTCGCTTCGATATGAGCATCAACAGCGTTACAAGAAAGCTCGCGAACAACAGCAAGGACCTTATCAGAATACAACCCACTCGAAAGAATTTCGAATGCCTGTGCTGAGCCCTTGATTGTGAATTCGCCTTCGGCTATGACGCCTTGCTTTTCGACGTCTTGGACGTGCGTGGTGATTTTCATTCGTAAGATATACCCTTAGTAGTATTTACAATGGATTCGGGTATTTTACGGGCTTTTTTGGTCAGGGTCAAGCGGCGATTATAGTGCGGATTCTGCGGTGAAATAGCTCGAAAATCGTGATAGGAATAAGAGATATCTTGTCGCGGCGTTCTAGGCTAGCCAACCGCTCCAGATAGTGGTTATAGACGGAGGGATATAAGTGGGCACCTCTTGCAAGGTACAAGCAACAATCATCTGCTGTGGGCATCCTGTCCCGCAACGACCGTTCCATTTTTCCTCCTTAGAATCCCTGTAGTTCGCGAAAAATCTTTCGGCCGAGTTTATCGGCTATTTTAATAGCGGCGTCTTGATCTTCCAGTCCTGGAACATCATCAAGTACGTCGAGTACTATAGCAATAACATACTTTGGGGTTAAATCCCGTCCAGGATATTGTCTGTGTAATTTTGCATTAACTATGTCGACTATTTGCTCTTCTTGATCTGGCGTGAGTGAAGTCCATTCTTCCTCACCTCGTCCGACATTATACATGCTTTCCTCTTCTTCTGCTTGCGCGCGGAAGCGAAGAGTATTCATTAGATCAGTAGGACCGCCCATCTCTGTTAACGTGCGCGCGATCTCCTCTGCGATCTCTGTATCCATGACTCCTGCTTCCATAAGCCCTTCCACAGTGTCAAGGATGGTTTTCTTTAATGGATCCCGACTCTCAACTTCTAGCTGCGAATCACGAATCATTTTAAATTTGCTCATATTGTCTTCCTTTGAAACTATTTAGGTTTCACAGCACGTGAATTGGAGAATTGCGCATGAACTGTGTTATTCTCGTATCTTAAAAAGTGAGCTCGAGCTCCTCAGCCGCCTACAGCAGGCCCAATTGAAGCTTGACCTCCATGCTCAGGCTGTCCGCGCACCACGGCGGATCCCAAACTAGTTCCACCGCCGCGGCCGTAACTCCTTCAACCTCGCGCACAGCTGCTTCCACCTGCCCAGGAAAAGTCTGGGCCACAGGGCAAGCTGGTGTCGTTAAGGTCATTCTGACTTCGACCACGCCAGCATCGTCCACATCCACTCCGTAGATGAGTCCGAGGTCGTAAATGTTCACTGGAAGTTCGGGGTCGAAAATCTTTTTGAGGCCAGCGATGACGTTCTCGCACACCACATCCCGGTCCACGGGTTCCTGATTTTCTATCTGGTCCAGCCAGTCGGTGAGATTGCTCATACATTTACTCCGTGGTGACGGAATTTCCGTCCTGCTTGAGGGCAGCTTGCAATGTGTGCCAGGCCAAGGTGGCGCATTTGACACGCATCGGATATTGTTTGACTCCACCTAATACGGTGAGCTTCCCCAGAACATCTTCGTCTGGATTATCTCCTTCCGTTAGATACTTGTGGACAGCCGCAAAGAGAGCTTCTGCTTCCGTCTCGCTTTTCCCTTTGAGTGCTTCGGTCATCAACGAGGCCGATGCCGTGGAAATGGCACAGCCAGTTCCTTCGAAGGTGATGTCTTCAATAACACCATCCACAATTCTGATATGCACCTCTATTTCATCCCCGCAAAGCGGATTGAAACCTTCCGCGGAGCAGACGTTGCCGTCCGGCTTCCGACCGAAGTTCCGCGGGCTGCGATTGTGGTCGAGGATAACTTCCTCGTAGAGCGCACGCGTATCCATTTTAGCCCGGAGCGCCTTTAGAGCCAGCCTTTGAACCCAGCATTTGGGTTATGATAGATTGAACTGTTCTTGTCATTCTCACGAGCTTCAACGCTGACTACCCAGCATCGCCCCTTCGTTCTTTTACGGAGCCATTCATCAGTCCACATGCAAAGATAATGTGCTGTACCTTCCATGCCAGGACCTAACGGCTGGGTTCGAATCATGCAAACTCCAGCTGCTTCTAGTTCACGAAACGTATCCATGAACGGATCGTTCTCATCGAGAACAAGAGTGTGGTCGTACATGAAGTCAAGATGAGCTTTCAGTTCATCAAGGTCACCATAGTCAACTGCAAATCCTTCTTTCGAAAAAGAATATATGCCAAAGACGAAACGGAAGCTTCTACTGTATCCATGAATTAGATGACAGTTTCCATCATGTCGGTATTGACGATGCGCGCACGGAAAATTGGAAAAGGTTTTGGTAGACGTAAAGTGTTCTTCCGAAGGGTCGTATGTATCAAAATCAAAATCTGGCATTTATGCTCTCCTTTTAATTAGCCCTTCATTTTAGAGTGTTCGACTTTACATTTCAACATGTTTTTGTCTTGAGCTAATTGCTCGATATTGAGCCCGAATGGTGTCAGACCCATAAGCAGTAAACCACCATGGACAAAGGCCGTGTGCAACGAGAACAATACTAGCTGTGAAAAGAGTCCAAGCTGTACCCCACGCAAACTTCATATGTCCAAAATACGTTTCATTAACCTCTTTCAGGTGTTGCATTACTCTTTTCCTCTTGTTTGATTCGTCTAACGGCTGCTTTCACAACTGGTGCGTGAAGACGACGACCCCATTGATAGAACATATCAGGTGTCATCCATTTAGTTTCTGCTGTTTCAAAATGTGGGTCACCAAATAGACTTGGGTCTTTGATTTTCACCACGTATACATGTGTACGTCCAAGCATTGTGCCTAGATCATATGTCTGCTCAATATTGTGTTGGAATAGTCCTAATTCCTCTCCGCCCTCTCGAACCGCTGTTTCGAGTGGTGTTTCTCCCTCTTCATGCTTACCCTTCGCCATCTGGAAGGCATCTCCTCCATACTTTGGGTCGGAGGGTTTCATAAACAAAATCTGAATCTCATCATCGCTGATAATATACGGGAGGATGCCGGATCTATAAATCTTCTCTTTCGCCATCCTAATTCCTTTTTATACTTGTTTCAGATATTTAGCTAACACTAAATAGTAGCATGAAACTTCTAGAGCTACAACAAATTATAGACCCAGCACAAGCACTGTTCAATTTCGGATCAATGCGTGATACGCAGGTATTAGAGGCAGTTCTCGGGCGCTCGGTCCGAGAGGAAGATTTACAGCCAGCATACCTCCGTGGTTGGAGAACGATGCAAGTTAAGGGTGAAATGTTTCCCGCGCTTGCGAAAACCGGCAATATGGATTCAATCGTAGAGGGAACACTTGCGATTAATCTGGACGAAGACGACATGCAACGAGTCGAATTTTATGAAGATGGCCTGTATGGTGTTGAAGTGCTTCCACTAGTAACAGCAGGTGGAATAGCCTATGCGCAAGTATATGCTTTCAATGCTGGTGTACTTCCTATTCAGGAAGACTGGGACTTTGATTGGTATCAGGATAACAACAAACAATACTTGGCTGACACAATCGAGTTCATGAAGGAATTCACGTGAAACTAAAAGAAGCGTTTGCAAAACCGACATATCGTGATCGTGGTCCAGAGACGTATTATGGAATTGGATATTTTGTGGACGGTAAGTTTACTTCTTTTGTGCACGATACGTTGAACCGACTTATCGCGTACGGTGATGAGGGCAGTGCGCAGGAGTGGCTTGCCCAACGAAGAGACGACCGATATACTTGGCAAGTCGTCCGCATCGAAGCGAAATATTTATCATGAAACTAGCAGAAGCATTTGCCAAGCAAACATATCGACGACGTGAAGGTGAGGGTTACTTCGCCGTAGCGCTGTATAAGCACGGTGAGTATCAAGGTCCAATGCCGGTAAATCCAGAAGGTGATCCAGCCGTGTTTGACTCAGCCATGAATGCAAAGGATTGGATGCAAGAATATGGTGAAGGTTTCATAGATGAAGATGAAGATGAAGAACTCCGTGTTGTTAAAGCCACAATAAAAATACACGCACGTTAATAAGATGACACACTTTTTCAAACAATTCTTAGAACCAGAATTAGCTGATAACGAGACCGAGTCGTTAGAGTTAATAAAAGAAGTGTTCGGCTTGAAAGATTTTAAGTCGTCCGCCGATATTTTATTTCGTAAGTATGACTTTGATGAGCACGATACTAAGAAGTATGATTGTGAAAAAGAAATGCCATGGAAGATTGAAGACCTTACGGAAGGTATCGCTCGGAGGAGTGACGATGTTCGATTCCCGTATTCTGAATATATGAAGATGCGACGCATTGTAATGAAGCCAAATAATTACTTCATCGCAACATGGAATTACAAACACGGAGAATTTCAAGTTGGAGCACCTGATCATTATCAAGAAACGTTTGATATGGTCGAACAGGATTTGCGCAAGTTGCTCAAGCGAGTGGTAGATTCGTATAATCGTGCAGATGAACACGATCACGATTTTGGTACGCCGCCGCAACCTGACGTGATTTATATTGAAGCAATTCCGCAACCGAAGAACTTTAAATGGGGTATGGCTTCTTCGCGGGTCATTGGAGTTGTCATCGCGACGCATAGTGGTCCTGAAGCATTAATCATCGAGACGCGTGATCCAACTCGTGAGGATACCAAAGAGGAAATTCGACAACATTTCGCGATGCGTGATGCAGAAGATGACGCCTACGGAGCTTGGTAATGGCTAAAGAGTATCCCCAACTTACTGTTGAACAATATAACACTATCGCCAATGGAGGGTGGGGCGAAACTGTTGATTGGGATGTTGCTAAAACGGAATTCAAAAAGCATCAAAACGCATGGAAGAAAGCGTGGAGTGACTACCATCAGAAAGATCGACCACTAAGAATTCTTGCCGTGCATGGTAGTGGCCGAGCTTACGCAGATGATTGTAACTATACCAGCAACTCTCAATACCTTTTGAAAGAAGCTCTTAAGGTAGTTCCCGAACTTGATAAGGAGATCGAGATCGATGAAGTCGTTCTTAACGAATACAATATTAACGCTTGCTACAATTGTGTGTCTATCACTAGTGCTCTCTGTGGGGCACCTTGCAGTTGCCATCCAGTGGACGACATGCAACAATTGTACCCTAAGCTCCTACGTGCAGATGTACATCTGTTCTCAACTGGAGTCAACCAATCTATGCCCTCGTCGCGACTCAAATTAATGTTCGACCGAATGATCTCGTTGGACGGAGGCGTCACACACGGATTACCAGAAGATAAAATG
>SDBT01003409.1_pt1 | contig 27540 bp, 19 predicted proteins | sample 2277101 | NCBI WGS metagenome assembly SDBT01 (sample SAMN10404973, study PRJNA504765) | marine sediment metagenome | isolation source: marine sediment core GS10_PC15, 103 cmbsf | place: Arctic Ocean: Southern Knipovich Ridge | collected 2010 | reverse complement strand
CGTTGCGCTTGATTCGAGTGCTTGACGTACTGCACGAGTACGCCTGCACACTCGAACCGGCGCGCGCCTTGTCCTTGCGACCCTTGCACCCGCTCGCTTCGCGACCCGTTGAGAAACCCGGGCTAGAGTGCCTTGCCGTGTGGCACCCGCAGGGCGAGCGCGGCCAGCGTGCTGGCAAACGCCAGGGCCATCAAATAATAGGCCGGCGCGGCAATGTCGCCAGTCGCGCGAATCAGCAAGGTGCTGACCAACGGTGCGGTGCCGCCGAATACCGCCATGGAGATGTTGTAGCCTATCGCCACGCCGCTGAAACGGGTCTTTGTCGGAAACATCTCGACCATGGCCGCCGGCATCGGCCCCTGGATCCCGGCCGACAGCACGGCGAAGATCAACTGGCAGGCGAGCGCCGCGAGCATGACGCTATGGTCGGTGATCACAAACAGCGGGTAGGCGACGATAGCGAACGCCAGATGCGAGACGATCAGGACCTTCTTGCGCCCGAATCGATCGGAAGCGAGGCCGGCGACCGGGATCAGGGCGGTCAGCGCCCTAGCGGGCCTGCACGCCCTTGATCGCTCCTTCGATCAGGTTGTGTGCCGCCTTTAACGACAGGCCATCGGGATCGCGCTCGTCATAGGGTGTGGAGGCGATCCCCAGAGCCGCGGCCTTGTTGTACTTGAACATCTCGGTCAGCGCCGCGGCGAGCTCCATGCTGGTCGGTCCGTCCGCCACCGCCAGCCCGTGCCCCGGAACCTCCCTGGGATCGAGCACATCCATGTCGATGTGGATGTAAATGATGTCGGTGAGCTCCGACAGACGCTTCATCTGAGCGTGAAGGTTGTCCGACAGCGTCCGGATATCGTTGGTCGTGATGTGCTCGATATCGGAACGATCGATGATCTCCTGTTCCAGGGGATCCGTGTCACGCACCCCGGCCATCACGATGTAGCGCGTCGGCAGCGCCGGGTCGAGCCCGGACTTCAGGCGCAAGTTGGTCAGGCACATGCCTGCCGAGACGGCCACCGGCATTCCACCGAGCATCCCGCTGAGCGTTGTCTCCGGCGTGTTGATGTCACCGTGGGCATCGATCCAAACGAGCCCGACCTTGAGCGGCCGTCGCCCTCGGCCGGCATGCTGCACGCCGCCGAGCATGCCCATGAGGGCATTGCAGTTCGAGTGCAGTCCTACGGTGAAGTATCCCTTCTTTTCGTTTGCGGCGACGATATCGGCGAGATGCCCGTTGGCCAGGCCGAGGCGGTGCCATTCGCCGTAGTCGCCTTCCTCTTCAGGTGCCAAAGCCACGGTCTCGGCTGGCTCGAGCGCGACGTCCATGCCCTCGAGCAGCTCGATGAGGCCTCCCTGCTCGATGTATGTAGGGTTGCCCGATAGCTCGGCCACATTACGGGAGCCGGAGTAGAGCATCTTGACCAGGGCGACCCGCACGCGGCCGTCCTCATCGAGGTACCGGTGCGGATCCTGAGGGGCGCTCGCTGAGGCAACAGCAGCCGCCGCGCCAGCGGCCCCCGCCGAAGCAGCGGCCGGCGCCGATGCGGCGGCGAGCGTGACAATCGCACAGAGTACGGCGATCGCAATCAGGGAAGGTGCAACGCGTGCAGCTTTCCGTGCAGTTTTCATAGTCTGTCAGCGCCTTTCCCGCTTCTGCTCCTCGACCATCTCGGCTACCTCGGCGAGCAGTTCCTTCGCGTCATAGACGATGCCGTCCTTGATCGTGTACTTGATTCCGCCGACACGCTCGATCTGGCCAGTCTCGTCATTGAGCTTCACGGCGCCGGTGCCGTAGAGCACCTTGAAGTTTGCCAGGGGGTTCTCGTCAACGATTACCATGTCGGCCAGCAGCCCGGGGCGCACGACCCCGAACTGAATGTCCTCACCCTTCGGTTCGAACAACGTCAGCGCCCCGTTCATCGTTGCCGACTGGATGACTTCCAGCGGGTGGAAACCGGCCTCCTGCAGCATCTCGAGCTCGAGGATGTAGCCGAACCCGTAGGTCTGGTAGATAAAGCCGCTGTCCGATCCGGTCGTCACGCGGCCGCCCATCTTCTTGTAGTCGTTCATCATCTGCATCCAGCGGATGTAGAAGTTACGCCACGCGATCTCGTCCTGAGTGGTCCAGTAGTACCAGTAGGAGCCATGATCAGTGCGGCTGGCCCGGTAGTAGTCCATGAGCGAGGGCAGCGTGTACTTGCCGTGCCACTCGGCTTCGCGCATGCGCATGACATCGCGACCGGCCGAGTAGATGGTCATGGTCGGATCGAAGATGGTGCCGAGCTCGAGATGCTCCTTCAGATACGCTTTCCACTCGGGGCTGCCCGGCTCGTAGATCTTGTCCCACAGGCGCGCCACCTGGCCGAACCGGTCCTGCTCGTCGCTGTTGTTCTGATCGACAGGCCAGGGCTGCACCACGTAGTCCTTCAGCAACGACTCGAAGTGACCGTAGAAGTGGGTGACGGTGCCGAGGCCGAGGCGGGCGGCGTCGATGGCATTCATCTGCGCAACGCCCGTTTGGCCGAGGTGGGCGGTGGATCCGAGCCCGAGCTTTTGGGCCTCGTCGAGGAGCGCGGCCATGATTTCCGGTCGCTCGGCGACGAGCTTCAACCCATCGACAGGCCTCTCGGAGACAAAACGCACCCAAGCACGAGCTTGCTCGGGCGTGTCGACGGGGCCTTGGTCCCAGCCGCTGCCGGGCCGCTGGTAGTTGAAGATGCGGGGCGCGACGATCTCGTTGCGCTCGCTCCGTTCCTTCTCGTTGATGGTCCAATCGAAGGGGCCGAGTGCGACGCCGCGCACCGTGGTGACGCCGTGTGCCAGCCACAGCTTGTAGGCGTACTCGACCTCGGGGTTCTTGGGCGGCCCGCCACCGTGCACGTGCACATCCACGAAGCCCGGCATCAGGTACATGCCGGTGGCGTCGATGACGTGGTCGGCATCCTCCGGTACCCGGCCGCCGACCCGCGCAATGCGGTTGCCCTCGACGGTGATGTTGGTCGGTCCACGCGGCGGACCACCGGTGCCGTCGATGAGCATGACGCCCTGAATCACGAGCGTGTCGAAGGGTCCGAGCCCCTCGTCGGGGCGCCGGTCGGGCGCGCCGATGACGCTCTGGGCCGAGGCGCTGGAGCCAACGCCAACGGAAAGCGTCAGAGCCAGAGCCACAACGACCGCCAATATGGAATGAGAGATCCGCATGATTCCTCCGAGGTTGAATGACAAAGCTGAGATCCTGCGAGCTACGACAGACACTCGCGTTTATCGACGTCAGAGGACCCTAACTTACCCCCGACCCCGGGTGGGAACAACAAAACCGCGGGCGGTCAACGGCCGGAAGAGATTACCAATCTGAGCGAGGCGTTCAAGCGGGCGAGAATCGGCTCGAGTTGACAGCACCAAGCTAGGGATCGCCCAGCGCCCGAATCCGCTCCGCCGCGACCGTCTCATGGAAGAAGAGACCTTCACAGCCGACCCTTCCGTTGGACACCGATGCCCGAAATATCGCGCTTCTTCGGCATTGTCATCGCAATGTACTATTAGGAATCATGCGCCCCCGCATTTTCATGCCAGGTACGCGGGGCACGACGTTACCGTGCGCATCCGCGACGGACTCGTTTCCGGAAGATTCCCACCGCGTCCCCTCGGCCTGGTGCTCGAATGGTACATTCAACATCGAGAAGAGCTGGCTGAGAATTGGGAGCTGGCACGCCAGCGCAAGCCGCTCCGCAGCATCGATCCGCTGGAATGAGCCAATGACACCGAAGCTCGAATCCGCTGAGTACGTGAGCCGCTACACGATTCACGTGCGATTCTCCGATGGCATCGAGGGGGACGTTGATCTCGAGGGCGAGCTGTGGGGCGAAGTGTTCGAGCCGTTGAAGAACCTCGCGGTCTTCCGCGACTTCCAACTCGATGCGGAGCTCAACACGGTGACGTGGCCCTCCGGCGCCGACCTTGCGCCGGAGTTTCTTCACGAGAAGGCGGCGCAGCGATCGGGCTCCGGCAGCGCCACCCGCCGCCACTGACCGGACCTCGCCGCTCAGCAGCCCATAATCGATCTACTTGACAGTACCCTCGTGAAGGCAAAGAAGCTCAGAGGTCTCGAATGACCTCGGTGGGGGACAAGCGCGCCGCGCGTAATGCCGGGACGAAGGTGGCAAGAGCCGCTGCGGCACACAGCGACACGGCGACGATGAGACCACTCACTGGGTCCACCGCCGCAACCTCGTAGAGCTGGCCCTCGATCCAGCGGCTGATGAGTAGAAAGCCGGCATGGCCGATCACCAGGCCGAGAAGGGTGAGTCGCAGCCCGCTGGCTGTCACCAGCCGGAAGACGTCGCCAACCTGGGCGCCGAGGGCCCTGCGAATGCCGATCTCGCGGGAGCGGTCGGCGACGCTGAAGGCGACGACGCCGTAGAGGCCGCTGATCGTGAGCAGCAGAGCTACCGAGGCGAAAATCCCGACCAGCATCAACGCCAGGCGACGATCCCCGAGCGACTCCATGACGCGATCGGCCATGGGACGAACCTGGATGCGCTCGAGTTGGTCGTCCACGCTTTCCACCACCGAAGGGATCGCCTCGCCTACGGCGGGGTTCGCTCCCGTTGTCCGAATCGTGTACGAGCCGCCTTCGACGGGGAACTGGCTCATCGACAGATAGATCTCGGGGCGAGGCGACTCTTCGAGACTGAGCTGGCGCGTGTCGCCGACGATACCGACGATCACCCAGAGGCTGTCCGCCGGATGGAGCTCGCTGCGCCAGCTCAGCGTCAACCGCCTGCCGAGGGTCTCATCGCCCTGCAGATGGGCGTTGGCGAAGGCCTGGTTCACCAGAATGACGCGCGGCTGATCCGGGGAGTCACGCCAGTTGAAGGCGCGCCCCGCGACGACCGGGATGCCCATCGAGGCAAAGTACCCCGGGCTGGCGACGTTGATCGCCGTGCGCGGCCGCTGCTCGCGTGGCAGGGAGGTTCCTTCAGGCAAGAACCAAGCGGTGAATCCACCCCCGCCGAGCGGCAGCCTGGCAATCGCCCCGGCGGCCTCGACACCCGATAAGTCCTCGAGTGCCGCGGTGAGCTCCTCGTGGAATCCGATGAGCTTGAGCTCGGTATCGTAGCGCTGCTCGGGCAAGCCGATGCCGAAGCGCAGGACCTGGGTGCTGTCGAAGCCCGGATCGGTGGTCACGAGGAGAAGGAAGCTGCGCAACAACAGCACGGCGCTGAGTGTCAGGACCACGCTTAAGCTCACTTGCGCCACCACCAGGCCACTGCGGAAGCGGGTTCTCGCACCGCTCCCGATGCCACCACCTAGTCCGCGGGCGAGGTCCAAGCGCCGAGCGAGCATCGCCGGCGCCAGTGCGAAGACGAGCCCCGTGGCGACCGTCAGCACGAGGGCGAACGCCAAAGCGTTGGTGTCGAGTTGCAGAAGATCGATCCTCTGCCCGCCGACGGGCGAAACACCACCCACGATCGGCAAGGCCAGAGGCAAGGACGCGAGACAACCACGCGCCACGAGCAGACCGATGCTCGACCCTAGAACACTGACCACAATGCCCTCCGCCAGGTAGTGGCCGACGAGCTGTCCGGTGGTGGCACCAATGGCGATGCGGATGGAGGCTTCCCGGGAATGAAGCAGAAAGCGCTCGAGGAAGAGGTTGGCCACGTTGGCGCAGGTGATCAGCAGCAGAATGAGCGCCGCCCCAGCCAGCAGCAGCAGGGGCGAGCGGTTGGCGCCACGTAAATTCCCGTGCAAGTCGCGTAGGTCGGCACCGATCTCGGCATTCGTGGCTGGATGGGCCTGCGCCAGTTGCGCCGCCGTCCCCTGTAGCTCGCCGCGTGCGGCGTCGTGAGAGACGTCGGTGCCGAGTCGGGCGACGACCTCGAGGGAACGTGTTCCCCGTGAGCCTCCATAGTCCGCGTGGCTGATGGGAATGTAAGCATCCGGGATCCGCCCGCGAATGGGAAACTCGAAGCCTGCGGGCAGAACGCCGACTACCGTTCTTGACGCCTCGTTCAGCAGTACCGTCTCGCCGATGATCCTCGGATCGCCGCCGAGCTGTGTGCGCCATACGTGGTCGCTCAGCACGATCACTGCCGCGTCCTCCACTTCTTCCTGCTCGCTGAAGGAACGCCCCAGGGTCGGCTCGATCCCCAAAACCATGAAAAGGTCAGCCGTTACCATGCCGACCTGAATCACCGTGGGTTGGGGATCCTCTTCTGTACCGCGCCGCAACCCGAAGCTGCGCAGGCGGTAGCCAGCCATGCTCTCGAAGCCCTCGAGGCGAGCTTTCCAATCCCGCAGGTCCAACAGAGAAACCTGGTGCAGGCTGCCGTCGGCCCCGGTCTCGGAGAGGGCGACCAGCCGCTCCGGCTCCTCGTACGGCAGCGGTGCCAGCAGCAACGTGTAGGTGGCCGAAAACATCGCCGTATTGGCACCGACGCCGAGCGCCAGAGTCAGCAGAACGGTGACGGTGAACGCCGGCGAGCGACGCAGGGCGCGCAACGCGAAGCGGATCTCGTTGAAGAACTCGGGCATCGAGCGATGCTACTCCTGTGCGCCAGGCGGAATCATGTGGCCGAGCGCGGCCAGGATGCCGATGTTGTCTTGTGGGCCGCGAGCGTGGCGTCATCGCACATCAAACACCTCCTGAGGGCAGACTATCTTTGTCTGCCCGGCAGACTCCCAGTGGCATGCGAAGTAGGCACAAACTGGCAGACAAAGCGGTTTCTGTGTGGACAATAGGACTCTAGCGCTGTCCAGCGATGGCGACAATAGAGTCTCTCCTGCTTGATTTGAATTCCGGGCAAGGCAGAATGTGGGGAATTACTCGCCTGCATCCGACAGCTACAGTTCCCTCGAGAAGCTGCGCAAAAGAGCAGCGCAAAGAACCCCGAGGTGCCCGTGCCCATAGCGAGCTCAGCCGACAATCCTCCGAAGACGCCGGCCAATCTGAGCCAGACAAAGACGATCGAGCGTCACATCCTCGACCAGCAGAGCCTTCATCCGGATGCGGGGGGCCGCTTCACCAACATCATGTACGTGATTGCGCTAACCGCGAAGCTGGTGCAGCGCGAGGTGAGCAAGGCGGGCCTGGTCGACATCCTTGGCCTGACCGGGTCCGTCAACATTCAAGGGGAAGAGGTCCAGAAGCTCGACGAGTTCGCCCACCAGTGCTTCTTCAACCGCTTCGACCACACCGGCCTCCTGTGCGGCATGGCCAGCGAGGAAGAAGAGGGCATCATCGAGATCCCGGAGGACTTCGCCCTCGGCTCCTACGTCCTGCTCTTCGACCCACTCGATGGCTCCTCCAACATCGACGCCGACGTATCGATTGGCTCGATCTGGGCGCTCTATCGCAAGAAGAGCAGGGGCAGGGCGGCGATCATGGACGATTTCTTGCGGCAGGGCTATGAGCAGGCTGCCGCCGGCTACGTTCTCTACGGCTCCAGCACCATCATGGTCTACACGACCGGCGACGGGGTCTACGGTTTTACACTCGACCCCAGCATCGGCGAGTTTCTGCTTTCGCACGAGCGCATGCAGATCCCCAAGAAGGGCACGATCTATAGCTGCAACGAGGGCTACCGCAGCCATATGAGTGAGGGCACGCGCCGCTACATCGAGTACCTTCAGGAAGAAGACAAGGAGACCGGCCGTCCCTACTCGTCGCGCTACATCGGTTCCATGGTCGCCGATGTGCACCGCACCCTGCTGTACGGCGGCATCTTCATGTATCCGGCCACAACGAAAGCCCCGAACGGCAAGCTGCGCCTGATGTACGAGGCCAACCCGATGGCCTTCATCATGGAGCAGGCCGGAGGAATGGCCACCGACGGCAAGCAGCGCATCATGGAGGTCCAGGCTACTGCGCTGCACCAGCGGACGCCGCTCTATATGGGCAGTGAAGAGGACATGAAGCTGGCGATGGAATTCGAGTCAGGTGCGAGGTAATCTGAGAGTTAACGCGGACATTTGAAAGCCCACGCGGACGTCAAAAACCCAACGAGGACGGCCCAGTTCTCATCCCCGCCGGCCTCGGCGCCGCGGAAAATCCCCGATTCATATTCAAGGAGCTTCACGATGGAAATCGTTTCCCAGAAAGTGCACGCATTCGAGGCCGCCAAGCAGGTAGGGCGCGAGCCATACAAGGTCGCGGACCTCTCGCTCGCCGAGCGCGGCAGAAAAGAGATCAACCTCGCCGAGCACGAGATGCCCGGCTTGATGGAGCTACGGCGGCGCTACCGCGACGACAAGCCTCTGGCCGGCTCAAAGATCATGGGCAGCTTGCACATGACCGTGCAGACGGCCGTGCTCATCGAGACCCTCGAGGAGCTCGGAGCCGACGTGCGCTGGGTGTCGTGCAACATCTTCAGTACGCAGGACCATGCGGCGGCGGCGGCAGTCGTGGGGCGTGACGAGCTCGGCGGCAGCGTCGATGATCCTCGTGGCACGCCCGTGTACGCCTGGAAGGGGGAAACCCTCGAGGAGTACTGGTGGTGCACGAACGAGGCCCTGAGGTGGCCCGACGGCAGCGGCCCGGACCTCATTGTCGATGACGGCGGGGACGCCACCCTGGTGGTGCATCGCGGCTACGAGTTCGAAGAGGCGGGCTCGGTTCCCGATTTCGATCCGGACAACGACCCCGAGGAGTGGGGCGTTATCCTGGACCTGCTGCGTGCCGAGATGGGCAAAGACCCGCAGCGCTGGCACGGTGTGGCGGATGGAATCAAGGGCGTCAGCGAGGAGACCACGACGGGCGTGAACCGCTTGGCGCAGATGGCGAAGGCCGGAACGCTCCTTTTTCCCGCCATCAACGTCAACGACTCGGTCACCAAGTCGAAGTTCGACAATATCTACGGCTGCCGCCACTCGGTTGTCGACGGCCTGAACCGCGCCACCGACGTCATGATGGGCGGCAAGGTCGCCGTAGTCTGTGGTTTCGGCGAGGTCGGCAAGGGTTGTGCTCAGGCTCTGCGTGGGCAGGGAGCACGGGTCATCGTCACGGAGATCGACCCCATCTGCGCGCTGCAGGCGGCGATGGAGGGCTACGAGGTTCGGCAGCTCGAAAGTGTCGTGGAGACGGCCGACATCTTCGTCACGACCACGGGCAACAAGGACATCATCACCGCCGATCAAATGGCGCGGATGAAGGACAAGGCAATCGTTTCGAACATCGGCCATTTCGACAACGAGATCGACATGGCCGGCCTCGCCAAGATCCCCGGGATCACGAAGAACAACATCAAGCCGCAGTACGACGAGTGGATCTTCGCGGACGGCCACAGCATCTTGGTGCTCGCGGAAGGACGGTTGATGAACCTCGGCTGTGCCACGGGACACCCGAGCTTCGTCATGTCGGCCTCGTTCACTAATCAGGTGCTGGCGCAGATCGACCTCTGGCAGAAGGGTGACGGGTACGACAAGCAGCTCTCCGTGTTGGACAAAGAGCTCGACGAGGAAGTGGCTCGTCTACACCTGCCGCACCTGGGCGTCGAACTCACCGAGCTGTCGCAGGAGCAGGCCGACTACCTCGGCATCCCGGTCGAGGGGCCGTACAAACCGGATCATTATCGGTACTAGGCCTGTTCTGCTAGGGCTGGGGTGCCAAGGCTCTCTCTGGCCGTGTAGCTCCTCCTCGGCTCAGGGGGAGTTCTCCCGAAAGTCACGCGATGGGTAGAAAATGTCAGCCAGGGTACTGCAAAGTGCCGGCCGGATCGGTTAGATTTCGACTAACTTCACGTGACCCGAGGGAGGGCCACGTGGCGGCTCCGCAGGGTCTTTGGGCGGCTCCGGGGCCGGGCGGGTTGGGACCTGCCGAATGCGGACGCGCCCAGGAAGGGGGTGATCCAGTGAAATCTGACAAACACGGCTTAGTGGAGGTGGCGGCCCCGTAGGGGTACCTCCAGAGCTCGTGTGGCACAGAGTAGGAATCATCTGGACACCTGCTCACGGGAGGCCCCGAAGATCGGGGAAACCCACCGCCACCAAGACTGACCATTCTGGCCCCGGTTCCCTGCTCAGGGAGCCGGGGCCTTTCTGGGTTTAGCTCACATCAGAGATGTGGGCGCTAGAGAATCTGAACCCAGGGGCAGTCGACTCGGATCTTCCTCCACAGGCGCCGGTCGGCGGTTATCAGGTCACATCCCAGCTCTCTCGCAAGAACCACGAATGCGGCGTCGTAGGGAGACACGTCGAAGCGATAGGCGAAGCTCAGAGCCTGGGGTAACAGCTCCTCCCAGTCGCTGACCAAGAGGGGAAGCCGTCTTATGTCGCTCCAGATTGCGGCGGCGGTCCTCTCGGTCATGCCAGTCTGGCGTCGGCGCCACAGGACGCTGGCGAGCTCGTAGAAGAAGGATGACGGCACAGCCACTCTGTCGCCGCCTTCCAGCGCATCGAGGAACCGCTCAGCCGCATCGCTTCCCTCCTCCTCGAGGAACCATTTGGCGACCACGCTGGTGTCCAGGACCCAGATCACCAGCCGCGATCCCGGTCTTTGCGCACGATTTCCGTGCTGTCAGGCATTTTGCCGAGCGCTTTCCGGCGGCGCCGGATCCGAGCAACGACTTCACGGATGTCGCTTTCCGACCCGAGCTCTTTGGCAAGGAGCCTGCGGACGAGATCCGACATGCTGGTCTTCTCTTTGTGTGCCCTCATCTTGAGTTTCCGATGGAGCTCTTCGTCGAGCATTAGGTTGACTCTCTTCAAAGAGACGGCCATGGAGCTCACCTTTCCCATGAATGAACGCGACCAACATATTACACACTATACACACTAATGGGTGTGGTCCAACAGTTCATGGGTAAGGACGTGGCAGTCGATGAGAAGTCCGGGCCAGGGGCGGTTGCCCTGTTGGTGGTGACTTCAACTCACGTGCGGGTTGCCACGCAGGAAGAAGCGCAGGGGCTTGTGCTGCCATTCCTCGGCGTAGGCGATGCCGATGCGCGGGCCGGCGATGATCGAGGCCGTGGGGAGCGAGCGGCTACGAGCGTGCTCGATGAAGAGAAACTCGCCCTCGATAAGGTCTTCGCCGTCGTGGTCGCGTGTGATGCCAAGTGCCTGGCAGAGCTTCGAGGGTCCGGAACAGAGGTCGGTGGGGCGCTGGGCTTTCATACGCTTGGTGAACATGAGATCCAAGCCGGCGTCGGGCTCCAAGGCGCGGATCAGCACCGCCATCGGGTCATTGCTGCGGCCGGCCACGACGTTCACGCAGTGGTGCATGCCGTAGACGAAGTAGACGTAGGCGTAGCCGCCGTCGCCCCACATCGTCTCGTTGCGCGGGGTGTGGCGGCCGCCGTAGGTGTGCGCGCCTTTGTCAGCAATGCCGAGGTAGGCTTCGGTTTCGACGATGATGCCGGATGTGCGTTTCCCGCCGATCCGGCTGACCAGTCGATGGCCGAGGAGTCCGCGTGCCACCGCGACGGGGTCGCGCCGGTAGAAGGAGCGCGATAGCCGCGGGGCTGCCTCCTGGGCTGTCATGTGGCGCGGGCCTCGCCGGGCCTGTAGCAGGGGTGGGGCACGAAAGGCGGGCTATGCTTGCCAGGCATCGAGCTCTTCCTCGACGCGCTTTTCGATCTCCCGCCTGCGGGCCTCGTCCTCCGCGGTTACCTGCGGCTGAGCTGCGGCCTGGGCCTCGCCGGCCTCGCCCGTGTCGCCAGTCTGGGCTTGCGGCTTCGTGTTGCGCCGCATGTAGCCGCCGACCCAAACGGCCCCGAGGATCAGCGCGGCTCCGGGCGCCAGCCAGGCGAGCAGCCCGAAGCCGGAGAACTCCGGGGCGCTACGAATCCACTCGCCGTACTCACCCGCCAACTCGTCAACAATCCATTCGGCGCGACGCCCCTCTTCGAGCCAAGTGTGGATACGTTCACGCAGGGCCACGGCGCCGCTTGTCGGGCAGTCGGCGAGCGTCAAGCCCTGGCAGTAGGGGCTCATGATGCTGGTCTGCAGGCGCCGGAAGGTATCCTCGAGCTCCTCGGGCGTGTACTGAACCCGGGCTTCCTCGCCAGCTTGCACGGTGGCCTGGGCGGGCGGCGTCAGTAGAGCGCCCATGGCCAGACTGGCCAAAAAGCAGGCGGTGACGAGAGGCAGGACGAGCCTTGCTGGGGCGAGCTCTTGCGTGCGCTTCATGGCTGGTTCAATCCTCGACTTCACTCTGCGCCAGTGGGCAGCAGAGCAATCTTTCGTGGCTCCGTACCGGCCGGGTGCCAGGCTAGCTACCCTTGAGGTTAGCAGCCTCGGTTCTTCTTCTTCGAGCCGCCGCTCTAAATCATCGGCGGCGGCGCCTGCACTGCCGAGCTCTGCACCGCGGCCTGCTAGAGGGCTATTTCGAGTTGCTGGACTGGGCGAGCTGCCGGATGATCGGGTCGCGGTCGTTGGCGAGCTGTTGGAGCAGCGCTGCGGCACGCGGGTGCTCGATCTGCCTGAGGGCGATGACCGCCGTGGCACGGACCTGCCCGTCCCACCGCCGACCCATGATCAGAAAGCTCTTCTGGCTCAGCACTTTCTCGAGCGGCTCGACGCCGGTGGGATTCCCGATCTGTCCCAATGCCTGGCAGCATGCGACGGCGAGCTCCGGCTCCTTGGTGGATTCCAGAATCGACACCACGGCCTGGACAGCCAGCGGCGAGTGCAAGTTGGCCAGACTGCGGATGGTGCCCTTGGCGACGTTCGGATCTTCATCCCGTACGAAGGGGATGAGGATCTCGATGAGGTCATCGTCGTTCAGCCGCTCAGCCAACCGGAAGGCCGCACGACGGATCTTCGGGTTAACGTCGCCGAGGCAATAGGTCAGCTCGTCGCGCAGGTCGCGGGTCACCGTGTCGATGACCTCGAGAATGTGAAACCTCTGCTCGATGGTTACTTCGAGCGCCAGCGCACGCTTGATCTCCTTGTCCGCCTGCAGGCCCATATCCGCCAGCAAGCTTGCTGCGAGCTGCCGAACACGCAGATCCTTCTCCTGCTTGATGACCTCGACCAGAATAGGGATGCCCTGCGCTTCCAGGCTACCTAGAACCTGTGCGCCCTTTTCCTGCCGAGACGTCTCGCCCGAGCGCAGGTCCTCGACCAGGAGCTCTCGCACCGCCTGGTCAAGCTCTAGGTCCAGTGCACTGGCGGCTGTCCTGATCTCGGCTTCTTCGGCGTGCTCCAACTCGATCTTACGCGCGGCTATTGCGCCGTAGATTCGACTTGCCATCTGATAGTTGGAGAACTGCACGGAAAACCCGGCCATCCGGTGTAACAGTCGTACCATCTCGGCGAGGATGTCGGCGTCGTTCTCCTCCGCGAGCGCGGCGAGCAATGAATCCGCCGCCAAATCGGAGAACTTGTGTTGAAGGGCCAGAATCAACCGGTCCAAAAGAGTCGAACACGAAAGCAACAGATCGCGGCGCGATCCCGGATCCTGCTCTGCGTAGTCGTCGAAGAGCCGCCGTAGGAGTTGACGGAAGACCTTGTTGTCACCCCGCAGGAGAAGGTCCTTGCCGAACTTCGAGATGGCGTCGGCAGGTACATCCGGCGTGTCCTCGGGCATCTCCTCCCCACCTTCGTCAACTTCATCTCCCACGCCTACAACGAGACCAGCGCCGGGCGCGACCTGCGTGAGTCCGTCCGGCTGGGGCGTCGCTTGCTCTTGCGGGACGGGGCCGCCAGTGAGAATGCCGCCTGCCCCATCACCCTCCATCAGCTCTTCGCCCGTCGTTTCGAAGGGAGCCGCCTCGAGCGCGCCGCTCATGATGCGACCCATCCTCACTTCATACTGGCGATCGTTGAACGAAAGGTTCGCGAGCTTGCTCTGAGCGGCGAAATCGACCCAAAACTCCGGTTCTGTGCCCGTGCCAGGCAGGTCACGCAGGGCGGCCAAGAAGGTCTCGATCTCCGAGGCGCTGACGCCGGAGGAAAAGGTGAGACTCCAGAGACCTACGGAGCGCAGCAGCTCCAGGAAGCTGGTAGCCAAGGTCTCGTAGTCAACAGTCTTCGCCTTGCGTCCGTTGGCCAGCAGGAACTCGTCGATGCCGGCCAGGCTGAGAAGCTCGTGTCGAGAGAGAATGCCCTGCACGGAGGCGTGGGCGTCCTTCACAGCATTCGTCACGGGTTTGCTGCCGATCGGGTACAGTCGCACGCTCTTCGCGGCACCGAGAAGGGCTCGCAGGATGTTGGGGATTTCGAGGAGATCCTCATCCGAGAGGGCGTCCTCCTGGAGGCGTGGTTGCACCACGCGGTCCTCAGCATCTTGCCCGCTGTCGCGCACCGCCGTGTAGCGCACTTGCCTCAACTGGATGTTCTCGAGACCTTGTTCCACCGCGAACTGCTTCCAGAAGCCCGGCACGATGTGCTCGGGCTTCAGGCCAGCTAGGCACTCGAGGAACTTCCGAAGCTCACCGTCCTCGAGCCCGCCGGAGAAAACCAGCGTTCGCAGGTCGACACGAATGAGCAAGTCGACAAAGGAGCTCACCAGCGTTTTGAGCTCGGCCGTGTCGATCTCATCGCCGTTGACGCTGAGACTGCGCTGCTGCAATGAGATATTGAGTCTTTCGAACCCCTCGACTACGGCAACGATTGCCTCGCGAGCCTGTCTCCTGGCCTTGACGATGGCATCGCTCTCTGGCGGATAGAGTTGGATGCTGCGGACCGCAGTCAGAAGGGCACGAAAGACGGCTGGAAGGATACGCAACCCATCGTCGTCGAGAGCTATCCCGATCTCCGGCTCTTGCTCGCCGGGCTCACCGGTGTAGCCTGCCGCCTCATTGGCATTGAAGACCGTCTGCTGGTATTCAATCTGCATCTGCTCATAGCGACGAGCCTTCTCCTGATCGGCCGACCGCTTGAAGTGATACGCGAGAAGCGAGGCCGAGGGCAGGAGGCGCTGCTGATAGAGGCCTTCCTGATACGTTCCGGCGCGCTGGTGCAACTCCTGCCGTCGTTCTTCGTCGATCGTGCCGTAGCTGATCTCCATAACGCGCTTGCCAAGGAAGCGCATGATCTCGTCGTTTACCTGAAAATCGAGCTTCACCAATCCCAGTGCCTCAGCGCGATCGAGAAACTCCAGGACCTTCGTTTCCTCAACCTCGGTGCTACCGGTGAGAACACTGAGGGAAACATCCTCACCCAACGCGGATGCTTGCTCGAGGATGTGCCGGCCCTCGACGTCGAGCTCGCTGATCTTCTGCAGAACGATTTCCTCGAGCGAGCGCGGAAGGTAGTCTTGATCGAGCGGCAAGAGCGTCCATGTCTGCCCGGTGAACGTGATCATCTGCTCGGTGATCAGCTTGCGAACGATTTCGCCGATGAACAGCGGGTTTCCCTGAGTGATTTCCGCGAGATCTTGCTCGAAGCCACTGGGAACCTCCAGGCCAGGGAACACCCCCTGCAGGTGGCTGGTGATGTCCTCCTTGGAAAGAGGTTGAAGCTTGATGCGCTGGGTGCCCAGGTCCCTTTGATACTCCGCCAGAAACCGTTCCAGCGGAGGGGCTTCCTCCCCACCGCCTACCTCGAGTGACTCCAGCGAAGCACCACATACAAGGACCGACAGCTCATCCCGCTGCACGAGGATTCTCAGGAGAAGCAGGCTGGCCTCGTCGGCGAACTGTAGGTCGTCGAGGAGCAAGACCAGCGGACGAGCGCCGGCGACCTTGGGGATGAACTGCACCAGCGTGGTGAAAATTCCTTCCCGTGTCAGGCTTTCGTCTGCTGAGGGCCGCGGCGCCCCCTCGGGCATCTCTTCAGCAGCGCCTGGCTCTACCTCCTCGAGGCGAGGAAGCACGTGGGCAAGATAAGCCCTCTCAGTGTCGGACAGATTCTCGAGGATCTCCGCTCCGCCGTCCTCCATCTCGTGCAGCAGCACCATGAGAATCCGAGCTGCGAGGTAGTACGGACGATAGGATTCCTGCTGCACGCCGGAGATGTGGACGAGGTTGAACTCGTCGAGACCGATGAGGTGGTCGTGAATGGCGTCGAGGAAGGAGGTTTTTCCCATTCCGGGGGTTCCCTCCACGACGAGGAACTTGCTCTCGCCCGCTCTGAGATTCTCCAGGGCTTCCGAGACGACGCCGAACTCCTCCTTGCGTCCCGATAAACCGGTTGCATCCAGCTTGTGGAGAGCCGTCTTTTCGAAAACCTCCTCCAGGTCGATCTCCCACGCTGTGGAGACCTGATTTCTACCTGAGCGCTTGGCGTGGTAGAGAGCCGTGTCCGCAGCCTGGAAGAGGCCGGTGCTGCTGGCGGCGTCTTTGGGGGCCGAGGCGACGCCGATACTGATCGTTATCGGCAGCTTGGTGCCCTCCTGACGAAGCCTGAAAGGGTGATCGCGAGTTTGCTGGAGAAGTGCGTAGGCAACTTGCTGCGCCCCGTCGCGGCTAACCCCCGGCAGGAGCAGCATGAACTCGTCACCCCCGTAGCGGATTGGAAACCAGGATTCGCCGGCGGCATCGGTTAATAGGGCCGCTAGCCAGGTGAGAACCTGGTCACCGGCTTCGTGCCCGTGACGATCGTTGACGAGCTTGAACTCATCGAGATCGGTGATGAGGAGCGAGATGGGGAAGTCCTCGCCGCTTTTCCAGTCCACCTTCTGATCCAGGTAGCTGAGCAGGAAGCGGCGATTGTTGATACCTGTGAGCTCGTCCTCGAAGACAAGGCGCGACGGATCCTTCCCCACGTGTTGCAGGAAGTCGGCGAGCTCTCGGTATTTCGCTCTTCGATTGGTCCCCATATCCCTCCAGGCTCCGGTCCGGCGAGTAATTGCCCGGAATGCCAGCTACTAACGTAAAACGTGCCGCATGAAGAAAAAATACCTATTCGCACATTCCTCGACACGCTCTTGCTGTCGACCCGCCGCAACACATCCGGAAGGAAGACTGCAGACGACCTAGGCGGCGGCCCTGAAGTATCCGAGGAGTGCCGCGATGATGATCAGGAGAAGGACCGTCACAATGAGCCCGATGGAGACCCAATTCCACCAGCGCAGGCGTACCGGCTTTGCTTCCAGTCCGTGTTCGCGCACGGCCTCCAGGAGCTGATCGGCGCAGTCCTGGCACTCCTTGCAGTGCTCGAGAATGCGCTCCTGCTTCTTCTTGCCGAGCCTCTCCTGGGCAAAATTGAGAAAATCGGTTGGCTCCAGGTGCTTCAACTCTGGCTCGCCCCCCGCTTCAAGGCATCAGCACGCGCAACCACGGGGTCGGTGACTCGCTGCAGCAGGACCAGGCCGATCAGAAAGAAAGCACCCACTGCCAGCACAGCGGCGCGCTGATTGCCGGCCAGCGCATACGAGACCACGCCGAAGAGCAGAGGACCCAGCACCGACGAGGACTTGCCACAGAACGCGTAGAAGCCGAACATCTCGGCCTCTTTACCCTTCGGAATGAGCGCCGCCATCATGGCGCGGCTGGCCGCCTGCACAGCCCCCAGGCCGAAGCCGGCCAGAACCGCGACCACGAAGAAACCCGACTTCGAGTAGATGAAGAAAGTGGCGACGGTGAGCGAGGTCCACAGCAAGAGGGTCAAGGTGATGACTCTCTTGGGTCCCCAGACGTCGGTCGGTTTCGCCAGCCCCAGCGCTCCCACCAGGGCTGAGATCTGCACGACGAGAAAGAGCATGATGCGCTCGGTGGCGCCGAAGCCGAGTGTTTTCTCGGCATAGGGTCCGGCGACGAGGATCACGGTGAGCACGCCATCGATGTAGAAGAAGAACGCGAGCAGAAAGCGGCGCAGCTCACGCTCACGCAGCACCTCTTCGACAAGGCCGCGAAAACCGACGACGCCCTCGTACGCGGCCCGTAGCAAGGTCTTCTCCCCGGGCTGATCCTTGGGGAGAAAGAGAAAGCTGGGGATGGAAAAGACGGCGAAGAAGGCGGCTACCGACAGCCAGGTGAGGTCGTAGTGTCCTCGAGCAAGCAGCGGGTAGGCGATCAGCAGCGCCGCGATCGACCCGGCGTAGCCGACGCCGAATCCTAGACCGGAGACGAAGCCTCGTCGCTCCGGGGGTGCCAGGTCGGGTAGGTAGGCGTTGTAGAAGACCATCGCCCCTTCGAAGCCGACGTTGGCGAGCATGGCGAGCAGGAAGCCCCAAACGACCATTCCTGGCTCGATAGTGACGAACAGGGAAACAAACACCACGCACATGATCGTGTACAGGAACAGCATCTTCTTGCGCACGCCGGCGCGGTCGGCCACCGATCCGAGAGCGGGCGACGAGACGGCCACTATGAGCACCGACAGGGACATGGCGCGGGTCCACCAGAGGTCCCCCAGGCCACTTTCGTTGCCGACAACGGTGTTCGCGTAATAGGCTCCGAAAATCGCCGCAGAGATCACCGCGGGATACGCGGAGTTAGCGAAGTCGAAGAGAGCCCAGGCTGCGACCTGTTTACGGTTCATGAATCGAGGCACAAGGTGGAGAGGCATTCCAAGGCGGAAAGGCATTCCAAGACGGAAAGGCATTCCGCGGCGGTCATTCTATCCTCTTTCCGCTAGCAGGCCGTGGTGAAAGTGTGATGGGTCTGGGAAGTGGGACTTGCGGGCGAGGGCAAGGAGGGACGACGAGGAGATGCTGGCGCCATCGCGGAGGAGTTCCGACGAAGCCATTCGCCCGCAACTCCCACTTCCCCGGAGGGTTACGCCGCCAAGGGCGCATCTGCTGCGTTGCCGCTCCTCGACGATGCGCAATGGCATCGCCTACGTCGCGGCGCCTTGCATCTGCACCCTTGGCGGTGTAACCAGACCCATTACACTTTCACCACGGCCTGCTAGGTCAACCCAAGCATAGGAGCGGGCATTGAAAAAAGCCGGACGATTTGGCTCGAGTTTTGGCAATTTCCCACGGATCGCCATTTGCGCCCTGGCGGGAGCCGGTGCACTCGTGGCCCCGTTGGTCCTCTCGACTCCGCCTTTGGCGACTGCTGCTTCCAGTGCGCAGATGCAGCGGGATCCGCAGGAGGCGATGGCGTACTTCGAGTCCGACATCGACCGCTGGGCCAACGGTCCCGTCCAGTACCTCATGCTCAATGAAGAGCGAAAGATGTGGCGCGATCTCAATGGCGACGAGGAGCGGCAGCGCTACATCGACTGGTTCTGGACCCGCCGCGATCCCGACACGCGTGATGATGCTCATCCGTTCAAGGAAGGCTTCTACCAGCGGGTCGCGATGGCCAACCAGAGGTTTCCCGATTTTCCGCGAGGGTGGAGGTCGGACCGCGGTCGCGTTTGGATCATCATCGGCAAGCCCGACAACATCCGAACGGACATGGCCACCGAGATGACCATCTGGACCTACTACACGGTGGGAACGGGGCTGGGGTTTGCTAGCACAATGGGCGAGATGCACGTCTTTTTCGACCAGGTCGACGTATCGACGTATGAGATCTACGGCGGTCTCGGGTCGGGCACATGGCCGGCCTACGTCATACAGGCCTTCGACTACGTCAATCGCGCCGTCATCAACAACGGCGACCCGCATCTCGAGTTCAAGTAGGCAGGTCGCTGGCCATCGAAAGGACTGATCGGGTTCCATTGAGCGAACCCCGTCACAGATGCCGCCGGGGGCTGGCTGACAGGGTCTCCAGCGGGTGGCAGATTTCTGTTCGGGAACCCCCCGAAATGGAAAACGCGACGTCGGTATCGTGTTACAGTTTTTCTCACCTGTAGATCCTTCCGGCTCGATTCACGGGCCGGGCGTAACCCCCCTCAAGGGGTCGAGACAGCCCTTTCTATTAGGAGGAGTTCGATGGCGTCATTCGTTGAAGGAATCTTGGCTGACGTCAAGGCAAAGAACCCGGCCGAGCCCGAGTTCCATCAGGCGGTACACGAGGTTGTCGAGTCGCTCGAGTTGGTTCTGGAGCGCCGGCCGGAGTATCGCAAGCTCAAGATCGTCGAGCGGATCATCGAGCCCGAGCGGGTTCTCATGTTCCGGGTCCCGTGGATGGATGACTCGGGCGAGGTCCACGTCAATCGTGGCTTCCGCATCGAGATGAACAGCGCCATCGGTCCCTACAAGGGCGGCCTGCGCTTCCATCCGTCGGTCAACCTCGGGATTCTGAAGTTCTTGGCCTTCGAGCAGGTCTTCAAGAACGCGCTCACCACGCTGCCCATGGGCGGCGGCAAGGGTGGGTCGGACTTCGACCCCAAGGGCAAGAGCGATTTTGAAGTCATGCGCTTCTGCCAGAGCTTCATGACCGAGCTCCAGCGTCACATCGGCCCGAACACCGACGTGCCCGCTGGCGACATCGGCGTCGGCGGCCGTGAGATCGGCTTCATGTTCGGCCAGTACAAGCGGCTGCGCAACGAGTTCACCGGGGTGCTCACGGGCAAGGGCCTCAACTGGGGCGGCTCGCTGATTCGTCCCGAGGCCACCGGCTACGGTGCTGTCTACTTCGCGGCCGAGATGCTTGCAACCCGCGACGAGACTCTCGAGGGCAAGACCTGCCTGGTGTCGGGCTCCGGTAACGTTGCCCAGTACGCCACCGAGAAGGTCCTCGACCTCGGCGGCAAGGTTGTCACGCTGTCCGACTCCGGTGGCTTCATCTACGACGGGGAAGGCATCGACCGCGACAAGCTCGCTTGGGTCATGGAGCTCAAGGAAGTGCGCCGCGGCCGCATTAGCGAGTACGTCGACCAGTACCCGAACGCGGTCTACACGGCCGCCGACCGGAGCCTCGACCATAACCCGCTGTGGGACATCAAGGCCGATGTCGCCTTCCCGAGCGCCACGCAGAACGAGGTCAATGCCATCGACGCCGCCAACCTGCTGAAGAACGGCGTCTACGTGGTCTCTGAAGGCGCCAACATGCCGACCGTGATCGAGGGCGTCAACCAGTTCATCGACGCCGGCATCCTCTACGGTCCGGGTAAGGCGGCCAACGCCGGTGGCGTTTCGGTCTCCGGCCTCGAGATGTCGCAGAACAGCCTGCGCCTGAGCTGGACGCGCGAGGAAGTCGACGAGCGGCTGAAGAACATCATGAAGGCCATCCACAAGGCCTCCTATGAGACGGCCGAGGAATTCGGCACGCCGGGCAACTATGTGAACGGTGCCAACATCGCTGGCTTCCTGAAGGTCGCCGACACGATGATCGATCAGGGCCTGGTCTAGGAATTCGCCAGTCCTGATCCTGTAGAATCGCCGGGTGCGGGGGATCCGAGATCTCCCGCACCCGGTTTTTCTTGTTCCGCTCAGTACAAGACGAGCTCATGCTCTCAGGACTAGCCTGGATTTTTCAACGGGTCGCGGCCGCGCGTGCGCGATGGAACGCGATGACTGCGTTGCGCTTGATTCGAGTGCTCGACGTACTGCACGAGCACGCCTTCGCGCTCGAACCTGCGCGCGCCTTGTCCTCGCGTCCCTCACGCCCGCTCGCTTCACGACCCGTTGAGAAACCCAGGCTAGCCAACGTCCTGCGAAGATCCGCACGCTAACGATGAACGACGAGACTGCCTCGAGTAGCCAGCCAAAAGCCACCATGGATCGAGTCGGCCACTTCCGTGGCTATCAGGACCTCATGTTGTGGCGGGTCGAGAATATCGTCTTGGTTTCGAGCCTCTACGACAGCTTCGTCCTGGCCGAGGGCGGTCATGTCACCGAGCTCATTCTGGCCGAGTTCCTCGGCATGAACCTGCACCACATCCCCAACATCATGAGGGTGTCGACCGGGGCCGAAGCTCTGGAATTCGTCCGGCACCATCAAGGCAACAACCTCATCATCACCGCGCCTTACGTCGGCGACATGGACGCGGCTGAGCTGGCGCGGGAAATGAAGAACGAGGGCAGGCAGATTCCGGTGGTGATGCTCGCGTACGACAATCGCGAGCTCTCGGACTTCATCAAGAAGTACGGTCTGGCTGATGTCGACCGCGCCTTCCTCTGGCAGGGAGACAGCCGAATCCTGCTGGCCATCGTCAAGTACATCGAAGATCTGATGAACGTGGCCCACGACGTCGAGGTCATGGGCGTGCAGGTGATCCTCGTCATCGAGGACAACATTCGCAACTACTCGGCGTTACTGCCCGCAATCTACACGGAGGTTGTCGAGCACATGCGCAGCCTGGTGCCGGAGGCAGTGAACATCTCCCACAAGCTGCTGCGCATCAAGGCACGTCCGAAGATCCTCCTTTGTGACACCTATGAGGAAGCCTGGCAGTCCTTCACGGACTACCAGCAGAATGTCCTCGGGGTGCTCTCCGACGTTCAGTTCAAGAAGAACGGCGAGAGCTGTCCCGATGCGGGCGTGCAGTTCGCTCGGAAGGTGCTGGACATGCAGACAGATGTTCCCGTATTGCTGCATTCCAGCAAGCAGGAGAACGAGCGGCTCGCGCGCGAGCTCGGCGTGCCGTTCCTGCTCAAGCGCTCCCCGACAATGCTGAGCGACCTGCGGCAATTCATGCTCGACAACTTCGGCTTCGGAGACTTCATTTTCAGGCGAGCCGATGGCCGGGAGGTGGCTCGTGCCCACGACCTGAGATCACTGGAGGAACAGCTTCATCACGTTCCCGCCGAGAGCATCGCCCACCATGCCGCCCGCAACCACTTCTCCGTCTGGCTCAAGGCCCACACCGAGTTCGCCGTGGCGTATCGCCTACGGCCCCGCAAGCTCGAGGATTTTGCGACCTTGGAGGATTTGCGCCAGGACCTCATCTACAACATTCGTCTGCATCGCCTGCAACGGACGCGGGCCACGGTCACCGATTTCGATCCCGAGAGCTACGATCCGACCCGAGGGTTCGCGCGTATCGGTGGAGGCTCCGTCGGTGGAAAGGCGCGTGGCCTGGCGTTCGCCAATCTCCTACTGACGGAATTCGACATCGACGACAGCTTTCCCGATGTGCGGATCTTCGTGCCTCCCTGCGTTGTTCTGGCTACCGACATCTTCGACGAGTTCATCGAGCAAAACGACCTGTTGGACTTCGCCATGAGCTGCGCTGACGACGCGACCTTGAAGGAGAGATTCCTCGCGGCGGAATTCCCCGAGGGTGCGCGTGACTCCCTGCGCGCTTTCCTCGAGTTGGCCGATTATCCGCTGGCCGTGCGTTCCTCCAGCCTGCTCGAGGACTCCAAATACCAGCCCTTCGCAGGCATCTATGAAACCCATATGCTCCCCAACAACCATCCGGAGGTCGAGATGCGGCTCGAGCACCTCCTTCGAGCCGTCAAACAGGTCTATGCCTCTACCTTTTGCGAGCGTGCCAAGCTGCACGTTGTCTCCACTCCCTACCGGCTGGAAGAGGAGAAGATGGCGGTCATCATGCAACAGCTCGCTGGCAGCCGGCACGGCGACCGCTTCTACCCCGAATTCGCCGGCGCGGCGCTGTCACAGAACTTCTACCCGACCGGAAAAATGAAGCCGGAAGACGGCATCGTCGCCGTGGCGCTGGGACTCGGGCCCACGGTAGTCGAGGGAGAGCAGTGCCTACGCTTCAGCCCGGCGTACCCCGAGCACATCGTGCAGTTCTCGTCGGTCAAGGACACCTTGAAGAACTCTCAGCGTGAGTTTTATGCGCTGCAACTTCCGGATGCCGGCGCCGGCGCGGATGCTTTCCCCGGATCGCTCGACGTCGAGCTCCGTAGGCTCGACCTGCACGAGGCCGAGTTGGACGGAACTCTCACCTTCCTGGGCTCCACCTACTCTCCGGAGAACGACGCGATCTTCGATGGCATTTCCAGGCCGGGCGTGCGGCTCGTGACGTTTGCACCGATCCTGAAATACGATGGTTTTCCGCTCGCGGAGATTCTGCAACGGCTCCTCGAAATTGGCGCCTACGCCAGCGGTGTCCCGGTCGAGATCGAGTTTGCCGTAAACCTGTCGACGCCAACAGGAGAGCCGAAGGAGTTCGCCTTCTTGCAGCTCCGGCCGGTGGCCCGTGCCGGCGACCTGGCTCCGCCCGATCTCGGCGAGTTGGATGAGAGTCAGCTCGTCTGCCATAGCCAGAGCGTGCTTGGTAACGGCATCATCGACGACGTCCGGGACATCGTGGTCGTCGACTACCATCGCTTCGAACGCGCGCAGAGCCATCAGGTCGCACAGGAGGTCGCGCGTTTCAACTTCCAGCTCCAAGCGGCCGAGGTTCCATACATCCTCATCGGGGTAGGGCGCTGGGGGTCGCGCGAGCCGCTGCTCGGAATTCCAGTTTCCTGGGATCAAATTTCGAATGCCAGGGTCATCGTCGAGACTGGCTTCAGGGACTTCAAGGTTACTCCCTCCCAGGGCACGCACTTCTTTCAGAATCTGATCTCGCACAATGTCGGTTACTTCACGGTCAATCCCGAGCTCGGGGAAGGGTTCGTCGATTGGTTCTATCTAACCGCGCAACCGTCGGTGTCAGAGACGCAGTTTGTCCGCCATCTGCATTTTGATGAGCCCGTCGTTGTGAAGATGGACGGAAGCCGTAACAAAGGCATCATCATCAAACCGCCCGACTAGGAACATGACGAATAGACCGCATGGCTGATCCCACCTATCGTGCTGATGTCGTCATCATCGGCGGTGGGCTCGCTGGCATTGTCACGGCGCTCGAGCTCATCGATCAGCGCAAGAGCGTCGTCATTCTGGAGCGCAACGGCGAGCCCAAGTTCGGTGGCCTAGCGCGGGTGTCGTTTGGCGGGATCTTCGTGGTTGGTTCCAAGGAGCAGAGGTGGGCCGGGTTCCGCGACAATGTCGACCTGGCCCTGTCCGATTGGATCGCCCACGGGGAGCTCAGCGAAGCCGATGTGTTGCCGCGACAGTGGGCGGAAGCCTACGTGACGCAATGCCACGACGAGGTTTACCGCTGGCTACGACGGCAGGGGATCAGGTTTTTCCCGGTGGTGCATTGGGTGGAGCGCGGTGTCAACACGCCGGGCAACTCGGTGCCGCGTTTCCACATTGTTTGGGGAACGGGCGAGGGCCTGGTTCTGGGACTTCTCGAGAAGCTCGAGGCTCATCCTCGCCGCTCTCTGGTACAGGTGTGCCTCGGTCACCGGGTGACCGGGCTGACTCGATCAGCGGGCCGGTTTTCGGGCTGCGCCGGCATCAACGAGGAAACGGGCGAGGGGTTTGAGGTTGAGGCCGGTTGTGTGGTGGTCGCCTCGGGCGGGATCATGGGAGATCTCGACAGGGTGCGGCGTCACTGGCCGGAATCGCTCGGGGCGCCCCCGGAATACTTTCTGAGCGGGGCGCAGCCCACCGCCGACGGCAACATGCACGACCTCGTCGAAGCGCACGGCGCCAACCTGACCCACTTGGACCGCATGTGGCTCTATGCGGCCGGAGTGCATCACTAGCGGCCGGACCACGAGTTGCATGGGCTGTCGATCGTGCCTTCAAGGTCGGCGCTTTGGCTCAACTATCGCGGCGAGCGCATGGGGCCGCCGGCGGTCATGGGCTCGTACGATGCGCGCTACGCGGTGGAAACGATTTGTCGGCAGCAGCGGCGGTACTCGTGGCAGATCATGAATCAGCGCATTGCCCGGCGGGAGCTCTCGATTTCCGGCTCGGAGTTCAACCACGCGGTGCGTGAGAAGAAGCTCTTCCGCTTCATCTTCGGAGTGTTGCGGGGCAACCCGGGACTCGTGCGGGAGTTCGTCGAGAACTGTAGCGATTTTGTGGTTGCCGATACTGTTCCCGAGCTGGCAGAGAAGATGAACGCGCTGGTGGGGAACGACGAAGTCGACCCCGAGCTCCTGGCTGAACAGATCCGTCGCTACGACGAACAGGTAGCACGTGGCCCGGTTGCCGGCGGCGACGATCAAGTTCTGCGCATCGCCGAGACGCGCAAATACAGGGGAGACAAGTTGAGAACCTGCAAGTTCACGAAGATCGACGACCCGCGCGCATTGCCCCTCATCGCCATCCGCTCGCACCTGCTCACGCGCAAGAGCCTGGGCGGAATCCAAACCGATTTGCAGTCCCGCGCGCTCGACCTTGGCGGCGATCCGCTACCCGGTCTGTATGCCGTCGGTGAGGCGGCCGGGTTCGGGGGTGGTGGGATCCACGGAATCCGGTCGCTCGAGGGCACCTTTCTCGGCGGTTGTGTTCTGGGCGGGAGGCTCGCGGCACGCTCGATTGCGAGGGGCCAATGAAGCGAAGCGGAGGTTGGCTGGCGGTCCAGGCACTCGAGCAGCTCGGCGTCGAGTACACCTTCGGTATTCCCGGTGTGCACAACACTGAGCTCTACGACGCGCTAGCGGATTCCGAGCAAATCACGCCGATCCTAGTTACCCACGAGGGCGGCGCCGCCTTCATGGCCGACGCCGTGAGCCGCACCACCGACACTATTGGTTGCGCCGCAATCGTGCCTGCCGCGGGCATGACGCACGCGATGAGCGGCATTGGTGAAGCGTATCTGGCGGGAATTCCACTGCTCGTGATCTCGGGGGGCATCCGGCGCGACACCGGCAAGCACTACCAGCTCCACGGTGTCGATCAGCAGCGGATCCTCGAAGGCATCGTCAAGGCCGCCTACCTGGTTGATCGCCACGAAGATGTCATGCCGACGATTTTCGCGGCCTACGAGGCCGCGACTTCCGGAGAGCCGGGGCCTGTCTTCGTCGAGATCTCCGGCGAGGTCCTCATCTTTTCGGGCACCGTCGGTGAGTTGCCGGTGTACGAGCGGCGCTGGCGCCCGCCGCTGCCGGATGAAGGCCAGATCCAGGCTGCCGTCGACCTTCTAGAGGCTGCCAGCCAGCCGGGGCTCTATCTGGGCTGGGGTGCGCGTGATGCCACCCCGGTGGCAGTCGAGTTGGCGCAGCGCATCGGTGCTCCGGTGGCCACAACGCTTCAAGGGGTCAGCGTCTATCCCGCCGATCATCCTCTGCACACGGGTATGGGTTTCGGCCCATCGGCCGTGCCTGCTGCCAGGCAGGCCTTTTCAGACTGCGATTGCCTCGTTGCCGTGGGCGCTCGCTTCAGTGAGATCGCCACTGCCAGCTACGGCATGAAGATCCCAGAGACTCTTATTCACATCGACATCAACCCGGCGGTCTTCAACAAGAACTACCCGGCGACGGTAACCCTTGAGGCCGATGCCGGCGACGCCATGCAGGCCTTGAATGCCGAGCTTTCCCGCCGTGCCACCGTCCGCCCTGCTGTGGCCGAACGCACTCGGGCGCTGACCGAACTGATCCGCCGAGAAAAGGACTCATTCCGCGAATCCTGGACGGCACAGCCCAGCGACGCTCTCGTTAGCCCCGGCATCTTCTTCCAAGAGCTCAGGGCGCGCCTGGCCGCCGACGCCTACATGGTTGTCGACGACGGCAACCACACGTTTCTCGCCATCGAGCAGTTCCCCGTGCTGCGCTCCAAGCACTTCCTGTCACCCAGCGACTTCAACTGCATGGGCTACTGCGTGCCGGCGGCGATCGGCGTCCAGCTTACCCACCCGGACCAACAGGTGGTTGCCGTGGTCGGTGACGGTGGCCTGCTGATGACCGGGCTGGAGATCCTCACCGCTGCCACCTACGGCCTCGGCGCCATCTTTTTCGTCTTTCACGATGGTGAGCTGGCCCAGATTTCCCAGTTCCAGGAAATCCCTTTGAATCGCAAAACGTGCAGCGTGCTCGGCAATCTCAGGGTCGAGGGTATC
>SDBT01003408.1_pt1 | contig 27541 bp, 22 predicted proteins | sample 2277101 | NCBI WGS metagenome assembly SDBT01 (sample SAMN10404973, study PRJNA504765) | marine sediment metagenome | isolation source: marine sediment core GS10_PC15, 103 cmbsf | place: Arctic Ocean: Southern Knipovich Ridge | collected 2010 | reverse complement strand
ATCAGCCAGTTTTCCAGCCAGCGCCAGAAACAGCAGAAACGGAACCACAAACACAGCCCCCGCCAACGCCGTGACATTGCTCACCTGCCCCTGGCCCCGCACTCCAATCAAAAACAATATCACAAGCAGCTTGAAAAGATTGTCGTTAAACGCACCTAAAAACTGCGTCGCGTTAAGCCACCTAAAAGAAGCACTAAGTTTTGTTTTTGCGGTGTCCATAACAAATCTCTTATAAATCAAAACCAAGTCAAGTACTTTTTTCCCTTGCCATGAGCTATTGAATCAAAACAGAGGTCACGGCAATAATACTTACATCAGCTACTATATGGGACAACAGTGGAACTACCAGGCCTTCAAGCTTAGAAGCTATATATCTCCAGAGGTATGCTGCTACAATTAATACAACAAATGCTATTACCAACCAGGGCAGTTTTATAAACCATGCTAAAACAAAAATGTGATATCCGGCAAACGCGAAATCCGTCCATGAAAAATATTTGCGATTATTTTCAAGATAGCCTCGCCAATACAGTTCCTCTAAAAAAGGCTGTACTGTCGAAAAATATATCATAAAGAAAAACCATGAAGTCCCATGCAACCCAAAATTCGCCAGTGCTGACTTCAAAGGCATGCTCTCCAACTGCATTTGTCCCCAGAAGAAAAAGATAATCGGGAAAATCATTACAGACATTACTATGCCAACCGTGGCCATTGTAGAGTTCCAGCCCGTGCAAACTCTTTTTAGCAAACTGTTTCTATCACCAGCAATTAAAAACACTATTATGCCAAAGTGATAAAGCCCAATAGCAATCCATGCGTTCTTCAAAACGTAAAGACCAATCAAAACCGCAACATAAGGTACTAAAGCTGAGATTAGTTTGAGCCGTGCAGTCTTCATTTGGTTTCCAGGTAATGGTTTATCTGCGAAAATACCTCTTTTCGTATATCAACAGCCTCGTTGAACATCTCGTGGCCGCAGTGTTTTATCAGGCTGACCTCAACATCACTGAATTTGCTCTTTAGGAATTTAATATTGTATCGCCAGGCCACCGTCGTGTCGTGTGTACCCTGGATGATTTTCACAGCTCTTTCGCAAGGCCGGGCAGAAGAAATACTGTCACTCCATTTATAAAAGGCCTTGATCCAGGTCAAAGGCACTATTTTTATCCGCAAAGGCTCTTGTCTGACAAACTTCAAAAACTCTTTGTCAGCGGTGTTATGGCGATATACCCGCGGGACATCCTGCATGAAAGGCCGGTCCAATCCAAACGCTATTTTCGAAGCGCGGTAAAGAACGCTGCGTACCAAAGGGCCTGCCAGAATCACCTTATCAAAAATATCTTCCTGTCCTGTGAGCAGATAATCTATTACAGCCGTACCTCCCGTGCTGTGGCCGATTATATGATACGGCCCGTGCAGTTTGGGCCTGGCTTCATTGGCAAAGTCGCGCAAAGCATCGCGGTATTGTGAAAAATCCTCAATCCCCGCCCGCTGCCCACTCGATAAACCATGTCCCGGCAAATCAAGACCCGCAACGGCATAGCCGCCACTTGCCAGAAATTCGATTATCTTTTTAAGCAGCCCGCAATGGCCAAGAAATCCATGCAGTAAAAAAACCGTTGCCTTATAATCAGCAGGCTCAAACACCTGTCCCGCCAACTCATAGCCATTCGATTTAAACCTAAGGAGTTGATGCCCGATTTTTTTACCTTCAAAATCCAGTCCATAGTACCGAAGATAGCTTTCAATCGAATCAAAATAGTTGTCGCCGCCAAACATATCTAACCGCCTCTCGCTTTCTGTGACCCCTGCCCCATTATACTGCTTTACCCTAAAATATCATATTATCCGCCTTGTTTCTGTAACTTTTTCAGCCACCAGCAAAGTATATTACAAACCCCGACTGCCGCAAACGCCCAGAACAGCCACAAAAGCCGTTCGCCTGCAAATGGAATTATGCCAACCAGTATCACGATGCCGCTGACAAGCTGATTCCACAGGGCCAAACCTAAGCCGACTAAGGTTGCAAGAAGGCTCACAAAAAGAAACAGTTCTCTTGCCGTCAGTTCAAACGGATTGGGCGGCCCTTCACCGATAAATATTACCAGGACCAGACCCAGCACTGCCAACCCCGCTCCTTTCACCAACCAGCAAAAAATCCTCGTCCCGTATGTCTTTAATTTTTGTGTATTATTCATTTTGCTCTCTCCCATTTACCATAGGCCTGGCGTTTTTCAGTCTTTCTTGTCCCCCAACTGTTCACCTAAAGCCTTGATTAGCACAGTCGTACAATCTTCGGTTGTCTTAGGCTTTGCCTCGGCGAAAACTTTATGATGCGAGTTCAGCAATACTGCAAGGGCGACTCGGCCATCGGCATCGAGCAGGTAACAATGTATCCCGCCTGCAGCCTGACCACCGGATGGTACCGGCGTTATAAGGTATTCTGCCAGCAGTGCGTAATCGGTGTCGATGGGATTGTCTTTCAGATATGACTGAAACAGTCTCAGGCTCTGCTTAAACAGCTTCCACTGAACCATATGCAGCTTACCCGCAAGGCAGGCCCTTTGCTCCGATGTTTTCACCGATGCCATACCTTCGGTCTCAAGATATCCGGCGATGTCTTTAGCTGATGCCCGGTCATATACTGGGCCACCGACTCTCCAGACAAAAGTCGGATACACTGTCACCGAGACCTTCCCAAAGTTCTGCTTTAACTTAGCATTAGCCGCCGAATCCACCACACGCCCACAACCCGCAACTCCAACGACAACCAAACACACCAAAACCAGAATAATCCTTCTCTTTGCCATTTTCTTCCCCTTTCATTTATATATTAACAGTTAATGTACGAATTATTTCATTAAAAAAATAACTTTTCTAACATACTCTTGATTTTGTTATCACAGCTATCACCCAAGTTTGCTGCGAACCTTTTCGAGAATCGTAATCAGCTTTTTTGTCTCAGCCGTGGTCAAAGGCGCCATCACTTCGCCGATCTGATTCACATACATCGGCTCAACCTTGGCAAACAGCTTCTTTCCCTTGTCGGTCATCTTAATTATGTTGTATCTTCTGTCACCCGCCGCCGCTGTGCGAACCGCAAGTCTTGCCTTTTCCATCCTGTCTATAAGCGAGGTAATATTGGCTCGATTGACAAGCATCATTTCGCCAAGTTGGGCCTGGCTAATACCCCCTTCGGGCTCGGCCTGGTGACACAGAAGCGCCAAAACATTGAACTGAACGTCGGTCAGGCCGAACTGCCGAAAAAAAACATAAGCCTTTTTCTTAACCTGCCAGGCCGTATAGTAAATACTCAGTATCGCCTCGTGCTCTGGCCCCCTAAAACCACTCTTTAATCCAAGTTCTTGCTGAAGACCCATAACTATCCTTTCATCTCTAATAAATACTGTTTATATATGAACCATACACATATTAACAGATTTGTCAAGGCTTTTTTCAAAAAAACTTAAAAAATTTTACCCCTCTCGAGCTCCGCTGTATACTGACAGCCGCCCGCAAACCGCCAAATACTGCTGAGATAACAACTTAAAAAAAGGTTGCATTTAACCAGCCACCGATTATATTAAGCTATGGAAAAGGACTTTCGAGGGTATATATGACAGCCAGAGTTCCAAGTGTGGTTGTAGTGGGCGGCACCTATGTTGATGTAGCGATAAGGTGCGACAACATTCCCTATCCAGGCCAAAATGTCAGCGGCTCGGGCCTTTCATACTCAGCCACCGGCCCAGGCACCAACCAGGCTGTACAGGCGGCCCTGTGTGGCTGCCGGGTCCATCTTATCAGCAAAGTCGGCGGCGACCCCTTTGGCCAGATGGTAAAAGCCGGCCTTGCCGGTTTCGGCGTCAATACTGATTTCGTTTACACCGCAGAGGCCAAAAACACTGGAACCGTCATTACACTGGTCAATTCAGAAGGCGAAAATGCCACCTGTACCTGTACCGGCGCCAACAGTGCGCTGCTGGCAACCGACATTGACGAAGCCGCCGATACCATCTCTGACGCCGAGGTCTGCTTGATTCATGGCTGCTTGCCCCGCGATGCGATTACAACAGCTATCCGCTGTGCAAAACTTGGCCGAACAAAGGTCATCCTAAATCCTGCAAAGCCGATAGACCATCACCCGGGCCCGAATAATGACCTGCCAATCGAGTATTTTACCGACAATATTCTAATCCCGAATCTTTACGAGGCCGCCGATATCGTCGAACACTCCGCTACCAATATTCGAGCCGCAAAGCTCATCGGCTCAGACCTTGTTGCACGAGGCGCCGAAGCCGCAATAATAACAATGAGCGGTCGCGGCTGTATGGTCGTCGACAGAAACAGTGCCGACCATATATCCGCTTTCGAAATCGAACTCGTCGATAAGACCTGCACCGGCGATGCCTTTGCCGGTGCCCTGGCCGCCTCTTGCGCTGTGGGTGACGATATAAGAATCGCGGTCAAATTCGCTTCGGCGGCGGGGGCTTTAACATGCACAAAGTTTGGCTCAGTCGAGGCCCTGCCCACAAAGGCCGAGATTATCGAGCTGTTACAAAAAGAAGACACCGATTAACTATTCTTTTTTGGAGGTTTACCGTGGCAAATATTAAAGTACGTCTATTCTTGTTGTCTCTGCTGACAATTGTTTTGGCAAGCTGCAATGAGCCGGCAAAGCAGGAAAGCAAAACGCAAAGAATCCCCGTCTATAAAAATTCCAAAGCACCAATCGAGGACCGGGTTAATGACCTTCTTTCGAAGATGACCCTTGAGGAAAAAGTTGCTCAATTAGGAGGCAACAGGACAGGGTTTGCAACCTCCGACAACGACCGTCTCGGCATACCCGGCTTTACAATGGCCGATGGCCCGCACGGCGTCCGCAAGGGAAAAGCAACCTGTTTTCCGGGCTCGCTCGCACAGGCCGCAAGCTGGGACAGAGACCTGATTGGCCGAATCGGCATCGCTCTTGGCAAAGAATTCAGAGCTAAAGGCTGTTACGTAGGACTTGGCCCATGCATCAATATCATTCGTGACCCAAGAGGCGGCAGAAGCTTTGAGACCATGGGCGAAGACCCTTATCTGATTGCGCAACTGGCAACAGAGTACGTCAAAGGGGTCCAGAGTCAAAAGGTCATCACCACACCAAAGCATTTTGTCTGCAACAACCAGGAAAACGAACGATTCCAAAATGATGTTCAGGTTCCCGAACGCAGTCTGCAGGAGATGTACCTTCCTGCCTTTAAGGCCTGTGTCGTCGATGGCGGGGCACTCGGAATTATGTCTGCATATAACAAAGTTCGCGGAAAATTCTGTTCGCAAAACCCCTGCCTTCTCAATGATATATTGAAAAACCAATGGCAATTCAAAGGTTTCGTGGTCTCCGACTGGGGAGCATGTCACTCCACCGTCGAATCGATAAATGCCGGACTCGATGTCGAAATGCCAAGAGCAAATTTCTACAGCAAGCCACTTTCCGAAGCTGTCGAAAAAGGACAGGTCTCGGAGCGGACAGTTGACGAAGCGGTCCGAAGAATCCTGCGCACCAAATTCTGGGCAGGGGTCTTCGATAAGCCGCCGGTTGCGGACGAGAGTCGTGTCAATACACCCGAGCATCAGGCACTGGCACTGGAAGCTGCCAGAAAGGCAATCGTCTTATTGAAAAATAGCGATAATCTTTTGCCACTGGACAAAAATAAAATCAAGCGAATTGCCCTGATTGGTCCCAACGCCGCTATCGCAAGACCTACCGGCGGCGGCAGCAGCCGGGTCAATCCTTATTATGCCGTATCACCTATGGATGGACTGAAAAACAAGCTCGGCGACTCTGTCGAAATTAATTACGTCAAGGGCTGCAGCCTAAAAGGCGAAGATGCCCTTTATACTATTAAGTCTTCGAACTTAAGGCCTAAGAACGGCCGGCCCGGACAAACCGGTCTTTCGGCCCAATATTACAACAATATGGAATTGGAAGGTCCGGCTGTCGTTAAAAGAATTGATGCCGAAATCGATTTCGACTGGAAAGATGGCTCACCCGCTCCGGATGTTAACGTAGATCGCTTTTCCGCAATCTGGCAGGGCAGCCTTGTGCCGGACGATACAGGCCAGTATAAAATCGGTATAACCGCAGACGATTCGATGCGGTTGTTTCTTGACGGCAAACTGCTCTTTAAACACTGGCGAAGCCGAGGCAAAAGAACACGCATGACCAAAGTAAATCTGGAAGCCGGCCGAGAGTATGATATCCGCATCGAATACTACGAAGCCGGCAGAGGTGCGATGATAAAATTAGGCTGGGATGGTCCCGGCCATCAGCCTCCGCCGTTCCTCGAAGCACGCCAGGCCGCCGTAAACGCCGACGTTGCTGTCGTCGTTGTTGGCAACAGTCTCAAGGAAGAATCCGAAGGCGACGATAGGCCGCACTTGGATTTACCCGGCCAACAGAACAATCTCATCATCGCTGTCACCGAGGCAAATCCTAAAACAATCGTGATACTGGTCAACGGCTCTGCCGTACTTATGGACAAATGGATACGCAAAGCTCCAGCCGTGCTTGAAGCCTGGTTCGCCGGACAGGAAGTCGGCAACGCTATCGCCGATTGTCTTTTCGGAGACTACAACCCCGCGGCAAAACTGCCTGTCACCTTCCCAATGGCAGAGGAGCAGTTGCCGCCCTTTAACAACAATTACGAACAAGTTGGTGAAGGAAGAGGCTACAGGTACTACGATAAGAAAAACCTCAAACCGCTCTTTCCTTTCGGTCATGGCCTGAGCTACACAACATTTGAATACAGCAATATCGAAGTCAGTCCGCAAAAGTCCGGCATAAAAAAGCCTGTAATCGTCAGCCTCGATGTCACCAACACCGGCAGCCGCACAGGGGACGAAATTGTCCAGTTGTATGTGCACGATATACAAACCAGCCTCGATAGACCAATAAAGGAACTGAAAGGATTTACAAGGCTTACGTTAAAGCCCGGCCAGACCAAAAAAGCGGTCTTCGGTCTGAAAAAAGACGCACTTGCTTTCTATGACACGTGCGCAGGAGAATTTGTTGTCGAACCCGGGGAATTCGAGATACTCGTCGGTGCTTCTTCCAGAGACATTCGGCTAAGCGCCAGACTGCAAAAACAGTAAATCAGACCGATAACTATAAACACAAGTCATATAACTCCGAGTTTGATGATAAAAGTCGGTGAACTCGGTACATCAAAAATGCCGATATATATTTAGTCTGCGGTAATACCACAGGTTCTGGCCCGCAAAATTATAGTTTATATACGTAGTGTTGTCAGAAAAAGAATATGTTTCAAAGAGAAAAACAAAACGTATCGGCAGGCCAGTTACTTCAGGCCCTTGTCGACGGCGACGAAATCCGCCTCAGTAACTGCACAGTTACTGGCCCCCTTGATATAAATCGACTTTTTGATTCGGCAGAGAAATTCCAAACCGAAAAACTTGACATAACAAAAAATCAGGACAGCAGAACGTTAACACTTTCTCAAGTGATAGTTTTTGAAAAATGCGTTTTTGAGGAGGACGTTGTTTTTACCGGCCCGTGGGACCAGCCCGAAAGCGTGACAGTCGAATTCAAATCTGACGTTATGTGCAACAGCTCGACATTCAAGGCACAGGCACGGTTCAAAAACGCCGTATTTGGCGGTATGGTCGGCTTCGATGGCTGTGTGTTCGGTGGTGTCAATACCTTTAAAAACGCCGTGTTCAAAAAAGACACAAAATTCAGAACCGTATCTTTTAAAGGTTACAGTTTATTCGGAAACGCCGTCTTCGAAGCTTCAGCCAGATTCACAAATTCACATTTCGTCAAGGGTGTTAATTTTTCAGGGGTCAGGTTTTTAAGCGCCTCTGACTTCGGCGGCGTCTATTCATCCAGCAAGGCGGTTCCTACCTGTGATTCAACATTTTTCAGCCGACGTAAATACGGCGAAGATGAAAGCTTTTGGCGTTTCGTCAAGCAGTCGGCACAGGAAGCCGGCTACTACCGACAGGCGGGAGAATATTTTTACAAGGAAAGATGTGCCCGCCTTTGGCAAAAAGTCCGAGGCGCAGGTTACAGTAACACCCTGTCACCTGCAGATAAAATAAGGCGTTTGATTTGGTCCGTCAGGCTGTTACCCGAAGTTGTTTTCGGAAGACTCCTTTTCGGTTACGGCGAAAGACCCGTCAGAGTACTGATTACAGGTGCGTTGATTATTATCATCTGCGCATTTTTCTATTCCCAGCCTGACCTGCTTGTCTATCGCGGCCAGCCAACCGAATCATCCTTCTTCCAGGGCCTGTATTTCAGCACCATAACCTTTACCACACTCGGCTACGGAGACCTCCACCCCGCCATCATCGGGCCTTGTCGATATGTAGCTATGGTAGAAGCTGCCGCCGGCGGATGCATGATGGCACTGTTCGTTGTCTGTCTGGCAAAGCGATTCTCAAGAGGCTAATACAACCCCACAACCACACTCAGTGACACCATCGACAGCAGCACACTTAAAACCACAATCGCCGCCGACAGACCTTTGTCCCCACCAAGCTGGTCAGCCAACACATAAGACGAAATTGCTGTTGGGCAAGCTAAAAACAATAACGCAATTCTTGTCTCACCCGGCCCCAGACCAAGCAACCGGGCCACTGCCAAACCCGTTGCCGGTGCCACAACCACCTTGATTACAGAAGACCCCAAAGCCAAAAACCCCTGCCCAAACGCAAACACCCTTTTCTCCACCAGCGTTGCCCCGATTCCAAGCAGTGCCAACGGAAGCGCCATCTGCCCCACCGCTGCACAAGTCCTGCTGACAGCTTGCGGCAATCCTGGAAACACCACCGAGTATAAAATGCCCGCGATACATGCCAGAAGAAGCGGGTTTGTCACTATCGGCCGCAGTGTTTTAACAAGCGCCTCACGCCCGATTTTATGCCGGCTGGCAAGTAAAATCACGACCGCCGCGATGTTGTATAACGGCACGATAAACGCCAGCACCAGCACCGCTATCGTCTCCATCTGCCCGACATCGAAGCCGCCTGAGTCCGTGAAACTGTAAATGATTATAGTAAGCCCCACGTACATGAGATTACCGCGAAACGCGCCCTGAACAAAGGTACCGATGGCCCTGCCTTCAACTCGCAGCAAAAATGCTGCGACATACCCCGCAATGATGCAGGCAATCATCCCGCTAAGAACTACAAGAAAAGTTTTGCCCGCCGCCTGATAATCGTATGACGCCCCCGCTGTCTTATAGAACAACAGGCACGGCAGACCAACCCAGTAAACAAGCCGCATCAGCCTCTTTACAAATTCAGCCGACAGAAAGCCCATCCTGCGAAGTATCGCCCCGACCGCCATCACTAAAAACACCGGAGCAATTGTATTGATAACATTCATAACGAACCAAAGTTTATCAAAAAACAAGCCACTTGTCGAATACCTATCTTGGCTTGCTATTATGCCTGCCGAATGATAAGCTATTATACTGATCTCAATTGAATTTTCCCGTTTATCCGTGGGTAAGTAACTTAAAAATAACCAATTACGGTTTTATTCGCGGACATTTATTACCCTTAAGGGTATAGTTGGTACGATTCTAAACAACGCTGAGGGATATAAAGATGAAACCCGAGCTTCTCGCGCCGGCAGGAAATCTTGAAAAATTGAAATGGGCCGTTCGCTACGGCGCAGATGCCGTCTATTTCGGCTGTGAGTTCGGTTCCCTGCGAAGCTTCGCCGGCAACTTCACCATCGAAGACGCCGCAAAAGGCCTGGATTTCCTCCACACCCACGGGAAAGCCGGCTACGTCACGCTGAATATATATCCGTTCTCAGACGAATACGACAAAATCATCGAAACCGCAAAAACACTCGATTCAGCCGGTGCCGACGCCCTTATAGTATCCGATTTAGGCGTACTAACCGAACTTGCCAAACTCAACTTAAATACCGACCTGCACATCAGCACCCAGGCAAACACCACAAGCTGCCAGACCGTGCTGGCTTATAAAAAACTCGGCGCAAAAAGAGTAAACCTCGCAAGAGAACTTTCCTTCGACCAGATAAAACAAATCGCCCAAAAAGCAAAAGACCAGATAGAAACCGAAGTCTTCATTCACGGCTCGGTCTGCTTCTCCTATTCCGGCCGATGCGCAATCAGCGATTACCTCACCGGCTACCGCGCAAATCGCGGCCAATGCAAACACCCCTGCAGATGGAAATACGCCCTTGTCGAAGAAAAACGTCCCGGCCAATATATGCCCGTCGCAGAAGACGAACGCGGCCTGTACCTGTTCAACTCAAAAGAGCTTGCTCTTTTTGAATTTGTTCCCAAACTGGCGCAAGCAGGCGTGACCTCTTTCAAGATAGAAGGCAGAATGAAATCCATTCATTACATCGCCTCAGTAGTCTCATTCTACAGACAGGTCATCGACGGCAAAGAATTTACTCAGGCCTTGGGCACTGAATTATTAAACAGGGTCCCCAACAGAGGCTATTCTACCGGCTTTATGAAAGGCGCTATCGGCCCTGACGATTACAGTACCGGCCAAAGCAAGTCAAACGCCCAATCGATTTTCGTAGGCAATGTCACCGAAGAAAAACACAACGGCCGGTGTGTTCTTGAGGTAAGAAACAAAATCCACGCCGCCGAAAAACTCGAAGTCCTGACCCCCGACGGCAAGTTATCGCAAACGATTTTGCCCGACCCTTTGACAACTACCGATGGCCAAACCGTTGAGTTCGCGAACAACTCTCAATTCGTTTTGTTAAACGACCCCCTGCCAACCCACACAATCCTAAGAAGAATCAAAAAATAGCTATCCAAAACAAAAAATAAAATTGTTTGTTTAGTCATTCCGAGCGCCAGAGTTTATCCTGAGCCTGTCGAAGGACGGCAATCTCAATCATTAATCATTATCATTTAAAAGCCCTTGTGCCATAGGTAATTGTAAATTCAAAGCGCTGCGAAAAGAAGATGGAGAGCTTCATTTAGTCAAAAATTTGCCACATGGGCTTGGCTTGTAAAAACTACGAGTTGAAAAATAGAATATACAAATTTTTCAGGTTTTTTCCCTTCACTGGGGACTTTTCTCGAAAAATAGTGGTCCTACAGGCGAAATTCGCCGATAAGTATATTACTTAGAATAATATAATAAAAAAATATGTTTTAAAAAATATTATTCTTGTAATACTAAAATTAATATATTATCTTAAGGTATATAGTCAGACGTGAAGAGATCACAAAAAAAGAATGAAAAAAAGCCTGGCAGGAACGTTCTGATCAGGGGCAACAGATGCCATCGGTGCAAGCATGAATGGAAGCCCAATGACATCGGTTTGGGCTGCAAAGTTTGCCCGAAGTGCAAATCTCCTTATTGGGACAGGGAAAGAATGAAAAGGAAGGATAATACTAACAGGTAAGGTCAAAATATCATCAATGTTCGCCGATTGTCAAATTTCTATAGGCTGTGAAAAAAGGAGCCTATAATATGACAAAAAAAGTTATATTTACGCTTATAGTATTAGGGATTCTATTGTTTGGCGTGATTGTACTCCATGTCCTTTCGATACTTTCTTCATTTACACTGTTCGGACTCGAAGAAGAACAATACAAGGCTCTTGTGTCGGACGCAATATTGGTATTGGCCTTTGGCTTTGCTCTGGTTCCTCTCTTCCAAGCATCGCAGAACACAAGGAAACTCGGACGAGAATTGAAAGACATAAAGGAGCAATTCCAAAAAGAACATGGAATTCAGTCTTTCCCTATACAGCAAAAGGGAGAAGACGATTTAGAGTGGATGCTCCCACATTACCAACAGGCAGGGTGTGTGACCATTTTTGCGGGATCCTTCGACTGGCTCGGAGACAACGAACAAATAAAACAAAGAATACGCCAATTAGCCACAGAAGATCACCTAGAATTGGTCAGTTATAAGACGGAAGGGGAAGTTGAGGAAGCTTTCCGTGCTAAAAACCAAGTAGAAATGTTCCAAACATTAAAGGGGAATTTTAAGTTTGAAAGCAAGCTTAAGGATGTGACGTGCACGTTTATTCAGAAATCGGCGGTGGACTGGGAGTTTCTTTATAAATCACGTGCCGATGATAAAAGAAATGATTTCAATGTATGCGTTCTAAGTGACACGGATAGGAGCAGAGAGTTGTTGCATGTTCTGAGCGAGTTAACGAAAGCTGAGCATTGGGGTATCTCTGCTGGTGATTCGAGTTCTGCCGAACAAGGTTGATTTTTATGAGTAAAAATGGTATAATAATTTTGAGGTGGGTGTGATGGAAACTATGGCCAGTCAAATTGAGGCCGTAATAGGCGTTTGGTTTGAGAATGGGCGGGCATTTTATGTGAAACGCTCGAAGGAGATGGAGAATTATCCAAATGCGTGGAGCTTGCTGTCCATTCAGTTCACACCAGATGAGTTTCCGGATTTCACCGATTTGGCCGCAGCCCAGAAACTGATGGAGAAAATGTCGCAGGAGCGCCTTGGAGGAGTTCAGGTCACATTGAATCGATATTTAAAATCCGCCCGATGTTCTGACAATCCTATGCAGGTCCCTGTAACGCTGCATCTTTATCAAATTGAACTGGCCGGTACACCTGAACTAAACCCACGATACTATGTGGACTCAGCATGGCTTACTGTGGAAGAATATCTTGCGGTTTCTGCTAATTCCACCTGCGGTCTTTGCATGAGAATGTGGTCGGATTATTGTTATGAAGCGGGACTTAGCGATATTCGTTTCGCTCCAAGCGTAAAATAGAACTATGAGTCACTCTAAAACAATCCAAACAGATAAAACAAACATAGTTGACTCCGCTTGTTTGGAAGTATGGCCTAAGACCACCAAGACCTACTCACTGTTAATCTCGAATCAGAGCCGAGACTCCCATTATTTGAGGATACACGGGTTAAAACCTAATCTTCTTCATATAATTGGAAATTGTCGCAAGGTACGGCTTTTGGATATCGGGTGTGGCAATGGATGGCTGTTGGACGAAACAAAACCACATGAAGGCTATGCCTGCGATATTGTCGAACAACATGACATTAATCCTAAATGGAAATTCCAGATTCAAGATGCTCGTGACTTGTCTTATCAAGACGATTTTTTTGACATTACTGTTGCCAGTTTAGTATTGATTTGGTTTAAGGAATTAGGTGCCGCTGTAGAACAAATGCACCGTGTAACTAAACCAGGTGGAAAAGCAGTTATAGTTATAGTACATCCTTATTTTTATAGGGTAGGCAACCCAGATAATAATGGAAACTTCATAATTTCAAAAAACTTGTCAAAACCATTCAAAATACAAGACCTCAAAATAGGTGGTATCGCAGGGCCGTTGACTTATTACTATCGTCCATTTGTGGACTACTTGAACATTTGTATCAATACTGGTTTCCGTATCCGGCAGGTATTTGATTGGTTTGTTAACATGGAAGATTATGTACAAAATACCAAGAATGGCATGGATTCAAGTATTGTGCGAACAGATAAAGTTCCCATGTATTCGTTTATCGAGTGTGAGAAGGAGTAACTCATGTTTCGAATAGGCTTGTCAGGCACCAATTGGACAGGAAAAAGCAAAACTATAAGTACATTCATTAAGAAGCATCCAAAGCTTAGTATTGAAACAATTTCCTTATCAACACTTGTTGCTCAATGTCCATTTCCTATGATCAAAGACCAGATTCTTGAAGGTTCACAGTGGATGGTTGAACAAGTTAGAATTATATTAGATAATTCTAATGGAGAGATTCAACTTTTTGATAGGACTCCACTAGATATTCTTGCGTTCACTCTATATGCAGAAAGTCAGACAAACCAAAAAGACTTTAACGTAATCGATGATATTCTTGACCTATTCAAGTATTTCGATGCCATCTTCTATCTTCAACCATCAGATAAATGGCCCATTAATGTACACACCACACAGGATGAAATTAGGTTTGCTTTACAGCTTGACGACTATATGTGTAAGGCAATAAACCAGTTTGCAATTGAAGTAGTGACGTTACCTTGGGAACTTGCAGAACGTCAACATTTGCTTTCTGAGTATTTATTGGGTTCGCCAAGTATCTGAAAGAACCAGCAATGAACAGGTCTAAAAAGTGTGTCTTCATTTCTCATTGTTTACTTGCTCAAGTTATCGTCGCTAAAGGTTTGGCAAAAGTTTCTCCGGCCATTGTAAAACCGATCACACAATTTTGTTTGAGTAATGATATTAATATTTTCCAGATGCCTTGCCCCGAAGTTCTCTGTGAAATGGGAGGCTTAGAGCGACAGTTACATGGCAAAATGTGGTATGAAAATAACGGGCTTCGAAAAATAAGCACTCGAATTGCCAAGGAACAGGTAGACTATATGAAAAAATTGATTAATGCCGGATTAGACATATTAGCAATTATTGGTGTAGAATTCTCACCAGCATGTGCTCCTACATATCTTAATAAAGGACGGTCTGTTATTAAAGACAAAGGCATTTATATTGAAGAATTACAACAAGAGCTTAAACTTCAGGAATTGCAAATTCCCTTTATTGGGATAAATCAACGTTGGCACAAAAAATTAGAGAAGCAACTTAATGGAATTTTAAGATAAGCATAATCCACACGAATACAACGGTCAACTAAACGACAACTCTCTCGCACAGAGTTAGTATCTCGTGAAGCGAACTCAAAACTAAAAATTCGCATAGGCGGCTCAATCAAATGCGCCGATTCTCAAAATGAGAGACCAAAATCACCCCAATTCTCCCCCGTTTTTTCCTTGATTTTATTTAAAAATATGCTATAATACCCCCCTGTTCGCTTGTCCCTTAGGGGCCAGAAGGCGAACGAACCGCCAGAAGGCACCGCCGCAGGGTCAGCAGACCCAGTCAAATTTAATCGTTAGGAAATGATCGATGGCCAATAACTACGAACTACTGGCAACTGTCTTCTGCCCTCTACCTTTGTCGAGAGCCCTCTACAGATTCACACCCTTTTATGCAAAACAAACCCAATTTATACGTTTTTTGGGCCGTAAGTGGCGATTGTGAAGAAAAACAAACCCAATTCAAACCCAATTCAAAGCCAATTCAAACCCAATCAAACCCAATCAAACCCAATCTCCCCACCACTTTGCTTACCTATTTTAACACTGTGGCTTTTACTTTCTACTTTTCACTTTTTACCTTTTTCAACGGCGTACGGTCATAATTTACACCCAGATATTCAAGACGCTCGTAGTGCTGTTGTACGCGATTATAAAATTCATCAAAATCTCTACCTTCGGCGGGTGACCATAAAACTTCAATCAGCGACAACAATCGCGGGAAAACCTTTCTGTCTATCTCTTCCTGCGGAATGTATTCCGTCCACAAACAGGCCTCTGACCCTAACAGCAGTTTCGCCTGTTCGGCCGTGCAGTCGGCCGGGGTCGGCTCAAAGGAATAAACCTTTGGCAGTGACACTACACGCTTGTGCCAAAAGAAAGGATAGTTCGGATCAGCGTTTATCTCTTCCTCAGACGAGTAATAATTCAGATAGCAATACTCATTCAATGAATGAACACATTCGTGCCCCATCTGTTTTACGGCAATCTCATCTTCGCCCGAATGCCACGCCTGTACGATCTGCCCGGCGCCGGCGCCATGCTCCATATTTTTGTCAGCCCAGGCCATACTGCGGCGGTTGCGTTCGATAAGAAAATTATTGATACGCTGCATAAACCAGCTTTGAAGATGCGCCTCGTCTTTCAGCCCTTCTTTCTTAATCCGTGCCTGGCACTTCGGACACTTCTGCCAGCGGTCTTTCGGACACTCATCACCGCCGACATGGATGTAAGGCGCATCAAAAAGTTCTATAACTTCCGAAAGCACGCCTTTGAGCACTTCAAAAGTCTGGTCATTGCCGGCACAAAAAACGTCATGTGCCGTTTCCCATGTGGTCATAACCGCAAACGGCCCGCCCGTACAAGATAGCTCCGGATAGGCCGTCAAGGCCGCTATGCAGTGGCCCGGCATCTCGATTTCAGGAATGACCATAATGTGTCGGCTTTTTGCATACGCAACCACCTCCTTAATATCTTCCTGGGTGTGATATCCGCCATACCGGTTTTCGCCTTCGCCACGCCACGCCCCGACCTCTGTAAGTTTAGGATGTTTTTTGATTTCGATTCGCCAGCCCTGATTGTCGGTCAGGTGCCAGTGGAATCGGTTCATCTTATGATACGCCAACAGGTCAATGAAGCGTTTGACAAATTCCTTAGTCTGGAAGTGTCGGCTGCTGTCGAGCATAAAACCTCGCCACGGAAACCGCGGCTTATCTTCAATCTTGACCTGTGGTATACCCCAGGCAACGCCCTCAATTTTTTGTTTGCTCTCTATAGCCGCCGGCAGCAGTTGACGCAGCGTCTGGATACCGTAGAAAACCCCTCTCTCCGTGGGTGCTTCAATAAGAACCCTGTTCTTGGTCACCTTGAGGTCATAGCCTTCCGGGCCCAGGCGGTCATTGGCCCAGATATTCCACAAAACAATACAGTTGACCGAGTTGTCCTCGGGCACCGATTTCCTGACCTGCAGGTCAAAGCCGGTGGCCGGCGCTAACAACCCAGCAAGGTATTGGCCGAGACCGGCAGTGTCATTACTAACAACAATCGTTGTTTTTGGAGTAAGCGTGAAAACACCGTCTCGTAGTTCCATCTTCACTGGCTTGGGAATAATGGCGGGCCCACCAACGTCTGAAGTTTTAACAGCAGCGCAACCCCCTATAGCCAAAAGATAAATTACAGCAACTCCCAGTACCAGAATTTGTGTCTGCTTTCTCATTTTTTAATTCCTCAGAAAATTTACCAATGCTTATTCTACGCCTGATATGATTACACACTTTTTGCGCGTTTGTGTCAATAGTCTGTAAGGCCGATTGCCGCAGTTACGTGAGTTTGTCGATTTGAACTTAGGACTGGTAAAGAAATTAGGTTTCGTTTTTGACTGAGCGAGGACAAGGCTGGCAAGGAAGCAAAACGCAGGCCTACTGGTTGGTAGTCCGAGTTTTGCTGACACCGCCAGCTGAAGCCACAGCCTGCCAAAAATGGAAGATAATTTATTTACAAGTCCTTAGAGTCTGTTGATATGGATTTTGCCGGCTGGCGGCTCACCGCTGCCACATCCCGTCCGGCCGAACGGCAAGCACGCCCGTGTCACGATAGAAGTTCAACGTAGCAATCGTATAATCTACCACGGCCACTGTTGCTGCGTTCTGAGCATCAAACAAATCCTCCTGGGCATCCAGCACGTCCCGCGTATTAGCCCGGCCGTACTGAAGCAAAAGCATTGTGTTTTCAAAGCGCTTCTTCGCTAATTCAAGGTTGTCTAATTGAATCTGGTGACGCTCTGCCGCCTCATTAAGGTCTCGCCACGCCCCGCGAACTTCCAGCTTCACCAAATCAACCGCCTCCTCATAGAACCGCTGTTGCTGAGAACGCAATATCAACGTCTTGCGATAAATATTCTGTTCGGCAACCCTGTCTAAAGGCAGGCTGCCTTCAAGACCAACGAAAGCCTCCCGCTCCAGTTCTTTGAGCGAGATTAAATCGGTCCGCCTCTTCGAGGGATCACTTATACCGCCTACCAGATTCAGGTCTGCGCCAAACCCGTCAGCTGCGACGACCACCTTGCGCTCCGCGTCATCAACCGCGTCCCTGCTGTTGGCCAAATCAAGACGACGTGCCAACGCTGTCTCAAGCACCTCAACTTCAGAAAAATCGGGCATTATTTGGCCCATCGCACTCAAGGCCGCAAGCCCACTTCTTAAATCGCCTGTAAGAATCTCAACCCACGCTAAAGTGACATTGGTACTGATTAACGCACCATCTGCCAGCAACTGCATAAAACCGGCGCTGCCTTGACCACCTACTGCTTCGTCGTCATCGTTTTTATTGTATCCGCCGAACCCGTGACCAAAAAACTGCCGTTCGAAATCGTGCCTTGACAAGCGAAGATCCAAAGCCATTGTGTAAAGCAATTCTTTTTCTGTCTGATATTGACGATTATGCGCCGTTGCCAGCGCCACCGCCTGCGGCAGTGTCAATATCCCCGAAGCAGGTACCGCCTTTTCAACCTTCAGGGCATTTGGCGCCGGTTCGGTGTCACTTATCTTATAATTGACCTTGCTGCCGAAATCTTTGCTCCATTTCTTATCGATGATATTATAAACCTGCTTATCGGCCTCGACCTTATATTCCTCGGGGCTCCTGCAGCCGGCCAGAACACACAGGCAAACAAGCCAGCACAAAAGCAAACAAATCAACTTCTTGTCGAGGTTATAAATCATGGTTTTCCCATCAGCCCCCTGAAGACATGATTAACACAGCCTTATTTAGTACAATCCCTTTATTCCAACCGTCTGGCCCGGCGTCAGTTTCAAATTCGGCGGAATCTTGATTATCATAGGGCGCCCCCATTCAGCCACATTCGGCCTTCGCCACAAACGCTGCGGCATCGGCTCCATCGTCGGGCCGATATATGCAATCTGTGAATTTACAATCTGTGGCCGAGAACCGCCCTTGACCAGTTTCACTGCCATCCTTTCACGAACACCACTCGCCTGCGCCTCGTTGACGTAGGCGACAATCTCTGTAGGCTCGGCTTCGGCAACAACCAGTATCGTCTGGCCTGCAAGAACAACTTCGCCCGGAAGACCCAATAGCGACTCACCTGGCCGACGCAAAGCAGCCTGATTTCTGTCAGTCTGAATCTGAACTATTACACCATCAGTCGGCGACTTAATTGTCAGTGACTTTCGTTGCACCAGTAACTGGTCTATCAGTTTTTCCTGAACGGTGATTTGCTTGCGTATAGGTTCCAGGGCGCTGTCTATAGACCGATTATAGGGTTGTTGCCGGGCAAACTCCTCCAGCCGACCCTGGGCATGCTTCAGGTCTTTTTCAAACTGCGCCATCAGGTACTCGTTCTCTTCAATCTTTTTTGGGCTTTAAAAATGCCATACTCACTTTCCTGCCACGAACAGCCTAAATTACAACTAAATCAGCGATAACGCCTTGATTTATGGGATTTTATAACGCCTTGCTCTATTCGCTCACGCTTTTTTTCGCGCAGCCGTCCAGGGCTTGACATAATCTGAGAACTTCTTGCAACCTTTGTTGTGACCGGCTATATTAACACCGGTTTAAGACCAATGAACGTTTTGATTTAGAATTTACGATAAAGGAGTTTCGCCAGTGTCAGTATACCGTTGCCCGCATAATCCCATAATTAAGCCCGGCCAAGTCAAACCGTTCGAGACAGGCTTCGAAGTTATCGGCGTCTTCAATGCCGGCGTCACCAGGCTTGCCGACGAGATTGTCTTGTTGCTTCGCGTTGCCGAAAGACCCATCAGCCCGCACCCCGATCTTGAATTAACCGCTGTTTATGACCCAGCCGAAGACCAGGTTGTAATAAAAGAGTTTTCAAAAGATGACCCCAAAATAGATTTCTCAGACCCCCGAATGACTACAACACCCACCGGCAAATATCTGACGTCACTTTCTCATCTGAGAGTTGCGCGAAGTAAGGACGGCATCAATTTCAAAATCGAAGAGGCCCCTGCCATCTTTCCCGCAACTGAGTACGAAACCTTCGGCCTCGAAGACCCCAGAATCACATACATCAACGATACATATTACATAACTTATATTGCTGTCTCGCCTCTCGGTATTACGACATCTCTTGCCTCGACAAAAGACTTCAAATCTTTTCAGCGTCACGGCCTCATATTCTGTCCCGACAATAAAGACGTTGTGCTTTTCCCCGAAAAAATCGAAGACCAATACTACGCTCTGCACAGGCCGGTGACTTCGCTGTTCGAAAAATACGAAATGTGGGTTGCCAACTCACCTGACTTCATCCATTGGGGCAACCACCAGTATCTTGCCGGTGCCGCCCCCGGCCTGTGGGACTGCGCACGGATAGGCGCAAGTGCCGCACCATTCAAAATAGACCAGGGCTGGCTCGAGGTCTATCACGGCGTAGACCACAACAACCGCTATTGCCTCGGCGCAATACTGCTGGATTCCGAACAACCCTGCAAGGTCATCGCAAGAACAAAAAAACCAATCCTCGAACCTCAGACCGATTACGAAATCGAAGGCTTCTTCGGCAACGTCGTATTCAATTGCGGCCTGCTCTACGAACAGGAAAAACTGAAAATCTATTACGGCGTCGCGGACACCTCCATCGCCTACGCAGAAATTCCACTCGCCGACGTCCTGAAAAACCTGAACCTATAAAACTTTCCTGTTTTTATTTTTCCCATCTGATATATTTAACATGCATGTGGAAACTTATCTTGCTATCGACCGCAATCTTTAGTATTTTGATGCGCAATGGATAAAACAAAGCCACACCCTGGCTTAAAGTATAAAGGCCCTGGCCCCTCTCGCCGCGCATATAACCTCCTGGCCAGACGCGCTTACACCGCCATTATGCTCGGCACCCTTTTCTGCACGCTCGCCGCAAAGTTCTTTCATGCATATCGAATGAATCTGCTCAATGAATATCCGGGCTGGATTACTGCCGACATCGTGGTCCTGATGACGGTCGAACTTGTTTTGGCCCTGGTTTGTTTTCGCGGGCACTTGCGCCATCTCATCCGGACCGCAATGATAATCGCCGCTGTCATTTGCACATGGTCGGTCATAAACGCAGCCTGGCTGATAAGAATGGGAAGACAAATCCTGCCTTCGGTACTCCTGCCGCTGTTCCGTGACCCCCTGAATTCTTTGGGTATTATCAGCGTCAATCTCGCCAAAATGCCCGCCACCGCCGTCATCCTGCTGGCGCCAAGTGCCATCGCCCTGACCTTTTTCTTTTTCGCTCTTGCCGCAGCCATGCCGCCCAACTATAACCGCAAACGCTTTACCGTCAGAATCCTTGCCTCTGTTGTTATTATCGCCTTCGCCGCCCTTGCCCATGGCACAATGACCACTAATGGTTCAAGCCGGATAGTATCGGCTCACCTGCGATACAACTGTCAATTAAAGGCCTTAACGAGCGTCTTCCCATCTAAATCCAATCGCAAAACAAAGATAGACTTTGCAAACGCCAAGAGAAAAGTACCCACCGCCGACCAACTGAAAATCGCGATTTCTCCGGCACCGCAGCGAATAAACCACAACCTCGTCATCGTTGTCCTCGAAGGCATCCAGTACAACTATACTTCACTGGCCGACGAGCAAAGCAACCTCACACCCCATCTGGCAACCCTGGCGAATAAAGGCGTCGAGTTCACAAACTTCCGTTCTTCACTTACCCACACAACCAAGGCACTGTTTGCCCTCTTGACCGGCCGACTCCCTTCTGTCTTTCACGACATCGCAGAAGCCGTTCCCACCGAAAAACCCTATGCCGGCGCCACTACAATTCTAAAACAACACCTCGATTTCAAAACCGCCTTCTTCCAGTCCGCCAAAGGCAACTTCGAATGCAGGCCCGCCTTCGTAAACAATCTCGGCTTCGATAAGTTCTGGGCAAGAGAAGATTTGAACGACCCCAACGCCTTTATCGGCTATCTTGCCAGCGACGAATTCTTAATGTTAAAACCCATTACCGAATGGATAAAAGCCGACCAAAAGCCGTTCTTCCTTGTAGTCCTGTGCTCGGTCACCCACGACCCCTATCAGGTTCCTGACTGGTTCGCCGAACCCGCCAAAGACCCCATCGAGCGTTATCGGCAGGCAATTTCCTATACCGACAAATTCATAGCCGCACTTGACGTCGAACTTACCAAATTGAATCTGACAGACAAGACCATCTTCTGCGTTGTTGGCGATCACGGCGAAGCGTTCGGCGAGCATGGCCTGCTCGGCCACGAACGAATCGCCTTCGACGAAGTCCTCCACGTACCCTGGGTCATTCGGGCGCCCTTCTTAGTTCAGCCCAAAACAAAAGTTACTTGCCCGGTCAGCTCGATTGATTTAACGCCAACCCTGCTGTCACTTCTGGGCTTTGACAGCGGCACCGCCGACTTCAACGGCGCAAATGCCCTGGCAGATGTCCCGAGCGACCGCAAGGTCTTTTTCTCCGGCTGGCTCCAGCAAAGCCCCGCCGGCTTCATACAAGCCAATCAAAAATTTGTCTACAGCCCAACAACCAAACTCGTCTCTGTCTATGATTTAGCCGCCGACCCACTCGAGCAGAACAGAATCGAACCGGACCAGCCCAGCGCCGACCAGATTATCGAAGAGATTATCACCTGGCGAAGGAGCACCATTTTCAAACTTGCCCAAAAACGCTTTGGCAAACGAACCATCTTCGACAACTGGCTGTGCCGATGGACAGACCGGACCTCGTCCGCAAAATACAAACCAAAACAGGTAAAGTAGAAACCATAGCGTAAAAGTTAAAAGTGTATTTTGCCACGGATTTCACTGATTTCGCGGGGATTTTTGCTGATTTGTCCAATTTTTTGTGAAATTCAACCGAAAAAATGTTTTTCCCATACTAAAATGCCGCCGTTAATCGTTGTATTAATAGCAGTGAATTCATCCTTGTATAATAGAGAGAGTGTTTTTGTGCAAAAACAGCGTCTAAACGCGTTTAATATAGGATTATATGGGTCTGAAAGCGAAAATTCTATGGACGGAGCTATGAGATTTTGGTATAATTGATATTAACCTTACCGAAAGGAGGCGGGAAAAGGGGCGTGCCTGTGGACAAGAAAGCACTGACAAGAAAAGGGGCAGTTGCCGCTTTACAATTTAGAAAGGGGAAAAATGAAAAAGAAAATACCAAAAATTGTGGTTCTGTTATTTTTAACATCAACGATATGTTCTGCAACGATTGTTGATGTAAGTGTAGCAACAGATAAGTCTACATATCAGTTAGGAGAGGAAGTGGCGATTTCTGTTACCGCCTACAATCCAAATACTGAGGCGGTAACGTTGACATGCGGATTTTACGAAACTTCATACATAATGGACGGAGTTTATGATTGGGCTGAAGGACGAAGTGGGCCGGCAGTAATTATCTATGTTACAATCGAACCGGATGATTTTGTAACATGGGAGCTTAATCATGGTACCAACGAGATGCAGGAATATCCTTTAAGTGTTGGTATTCACAGTCTTGTTGGTGAAGTGTTAGCAGGAGAACTGTTAGATATTGGACAAAGTAAAAGCTCCCCTATCGAGTTTGAAGTTGTGCCGGAGCCGGTAAGTATTTTGCTTTTGGGAATGGGAGTGATTGGGATTCGAGTAAACAGACACAAAACGTATAACCAATGTTAACATACAACAGGGATATTGAACGAGAATAAACGAAACAAATCTAAAAATCAATGAAAGGAGTCATTGTGTCTAAAAGAATTATCTCTTTATGCAGTATAATATTAATAGGTCTATCCAGTCTTGCTCAAGCGAACGATTTGGATTATAAACCGGGCGAATTGCTTGTGCGTTTTGCACCGAAAACAAATGGTTTGCAGCGAACAAAGGCTGAACAAAACGAGATTTTGACCTCGATTAACGCAGGCAGTGTGAAACATTCATACAAACTTGTTTCCGGTTTGACTGTAGTTAAATTGCCTACCAACCGAACAGTTAAAAATACTGTTGGGGCATTTAAGGGTATGAGCGGAATTCTGTATGCTCATCCTAACTATAAAATTAAGTTACTATCAACAGGGCCGAACGATACTAACTTTGATGACCTATGGGGAATGCATAACACGGGTCAGACTGGCGGTACTCCCGATGCAGACATTGACGCACCGGAAGCGTGGAATATCAAGACCGATGCAGGTGATATTATTGTAGCCGTTCTCGATACAGGTATTGACTATGAACATACTGATCTGGCGGGTAATATGTGGGTCAATGAGGTTGAATTAAACGGCACTGCTGATGTCGATGACGACGACAATGGTTATATAGATGATATTTATGGTTGGGACTTTGCTGACGATGATAACAACCCAACTGATTATTATGGTCATGGAACACACTGCGCTGGAACCATCGGTGCAGTCGGCAACAATGATGAGGGCGTAGCAGGTGTCTGCTGGGATGTTAAGATTATGACTGTAAAAATCTTTCCTAACTATGGAGAGGAAACATTTATCAGTGGTGCGATTGATGCTATCGAATATGCTGTTGATAATGGTGCGGATATTTTAAACAATTCGTGGGGAGGCGGTGATCCTAACCAAGCTCTTGAGGATGTAATAGAGGCTGTCGGGGATGCAGGCGTGCTTTTTATCGTAGCGGCAGGCAACTATCCACAATCGCCCTGGTTTGACAATGATGTTACACCGTTCTACCCGGCAAATTATAATTGCAATAATATAATTTCAGTAATGGCGACTGACCATGACGACGACATGTCAAGTTTCTCGCACTACGGGGCCAATTCGGTTGATTTGGCTGCGCCCGGCAGTGGCATACTCAGCTGTGTTCCTGGAAATGATTATGAATCCTGGAGCGGCACCTCGATGGCAACTCCACACGTGGCGGGTGCTTGTGCTCTTGTCTGGGCGGCAAATCCGCAACTTACACATCTTGAGGTAAAAGATTACATCTTACAGGGCGTAGATAAGCTGGATTCATTGGAGGGCAAGTGTGTCAGTGAAGGCAGGCTTAATCTCTATCGAGCGGTAAAGGGTAAGACAGCTTTTCCTTATTTGACTCTTAGCAAAGATGTTAATGACGTAAACTGCGTTTACCCTTTTGAACCGTTTATTGGAAATTATCTGACCTATGATATCTGTTATGATGCAAACGGCTCGGCTGATACCAATGCGGTTATCGTTGACTATCTGCCTGATGAAGTTGAGTATTATACATCTGACTCTAACGGTACATACGACCCGAACAAGCACACAGTTACCTGGAGGGACATCGGTGACATAAGCGAAGAAGATTCAGACTGCGTAACAGTGACAGTGAAAGTAACCGCCGCTGCCGACCCCGGCGGTAGCATTATAAATACCTGCGAAATAGAAGGCGATAACTACATCGCTACTGATTCTAAGGTCAGTTGTGTCGAGTGCTGGGCAGGTGACCTCCTCTATGTTGACGCCGACGCCAACGATGGAGGTGATGGCTTTTCGTGGGATAGTGCCTACAATGACCTGCAAGAGGCCATTGATACCGCACGCACATATGACTGCTACACAGCCATCTGGGTTGCAGAAGGAAACTATCCGCCTGTTGAAAGTACCGATGTTGAAAATTACAAGGATTATTCTTTTGAACTTCTCGAAAACGTAGCATTGTTTGGTCATTTTGGCGGTATCGGCACTTATGAATATAATGTCAGTCAGCGTGACTTTGCTGACGCGAACAACGAAACTATCCTTGAAGGTCAAATCGGTGCTAATGACGATGACGCGGTTGAAGATATCATTACTGCTAAGGATATTAATGGTGTTGTAGATGGTTTCACTATACAGAATAGTTACCGTGGAGCAGGTATATATCTCAGCGAATCAGACGTTGACATTTTGAACTGTAAATTTAAGAACAATTCCAACTATGGTGTTGAAGCCTTCTATTACTCTGAACCGAATATACACAACTGTTTGTTTATGGATAATACAGAGCAAGGAGTAAAAGCCACTTCAGACTGCAAGCCGACGGTGTCTTATTGTATCTTTGACGGCAATGGTACTACATACGATGGAATTTACATGGCAAGCAATTGCGATATGGCGGTTAGTGATTGTGTATTCAAAAAGCATACCAAGTATGGAATAGAAAGTAGGAATAGCACCTTGACAGTAACCGATTGCAACTTTGATGACAATAAATCCGGTTTATATTTAAGTGATGTCGACACAACAATCACCAATTGCTCCATAAAAAACTCAGACTACTATGGTATGCGTTGTCATAATTCTGTTTTGACCGTAGAGCATAGTGTTATCGCCAAAAATGGCACCAACGGATTGTATACGGGTGACGACTGCGAATTGACTCTCAAAAATAGCGTTATCCGTGACAGCGGCCGTGCAGGACTTGATTTACGCGACAATTCAGCTACGACCCTTACTAACAACTGGATACACAATAATGGGACTGACCAGAGCCCGCTCAGATGTGCTGGAATTTACTTCTACACTAAGGAGACTGGTTCTGTGCCCCTTGTTAGAAACAACACTATTTACGGCAATTACACTTACGGTATACAAGTAAATAAGCAAGATATTTACGACGTTGCCCCGAACGTAATCAACTGTATCATTTACGGCAACGGTAGTAATGATTTCTTTAGAAACACTGGTACTTTTGACACTGTGAATTATTGTTGTCTTGAGGATGGCCATGATGGTACTGGAAACATAACTACTCCACCTACCTTTAAGACGACCGATCCAAATGATTTTCATCTTGATGAAACTGATGAAACTCCACAGTGCAAAGATTTCGGTGACCTCAATGGCGACTATGGTGATGAGACGGACATTGACGGCGAGGAACGTATCAAATATGGCCGGGTTGATATAGGCGGCGATGAATACTATTACAGTCCTGCTGATTTTAACGACAGCGGCAATGTCGACTTCATAGATTATGCAATGTTAGCTGGAGCGTGGCAAACAACTCCTAATGATGTTAATGATTACAATGATATCTTTGATCTGCAGGATAACAATAGTATTGACTTTGATGACCTTGCGTTGTTCTGTGAAGACTGGCTGTGGGAGAAGGGCTGGGGTGATGAAGGCTGGATGATGTGTATGGGTGGCGGCGGTATGGGCTTTGGTTTTGAGGGCTTAGAAAGCGGCGAACTGATGATGCTTGATATGGAGACCATTCTTGCGACACGGCCTGAGAGGTTAGTTGCCAAGAGTCAGAAGTTCTATGATATTACGCCAGAGACAACGATATCAGCCAGGCAAAAAGCGTTAGATGCTCAGGAAGTTGACATCGAACAGATTATCAAGGAAATTCTTGAATGGCTTGATGGAATCTGGCTCGATGGTGACCTGAAGGAAATTATGACCGAAGAACAATACCTGGAATTCAGGAGAACTATCGAAGAATTCTTGAAATAAAGAGCAAGTTGGAATGAAAAAAAGGCTGGCTATGTGTTCTTAGCCAGCCTTTTTTATAAACTCGCTCAGGGCAGGCGAGGGGATTTAATTTACAATTTTCTATACCCGATTTACTATTCTTTTTCTCTGCGGTCTCTGTGCCCTTCTCTGTGGCAAATTGTCTTTTGTTTTTTCCGCAATACGCGATACGCATCACGCAATACTAACTTAAATCCACGGTTTCAAAGGTTAAAAAAATCACTTTACTTTTTACTTATTTTATGGTATAATACCTCCCTGTTCGCTTGTCCCTTAGGGGCCAGAAGGCGAACGCACTGCCAGAAGGCACCGCCGCACCGTCAGCAGACAAAGTCAAAGCTTGTCCCCGAATGTCGTAGTCGGGGATTTAATCGTTAGGGAATGATCGATGGCCAATAACTACGAATTACTGGCAACTGATAACTGGCAACTGTCTTCTGCCCTCTACCTTTGTCGAGAGCCCTCTACAGATTCACACCCTTTT
>SDBT01003407.1_pt1 | contig 27544 bp, 35 predicted proteins | sample 2277101 | NCBI WGS metagenome assembly SDBT01 (sample SAMN10404973, study PRJNA504765) | marine sediment metagenome | isolation source: marine sediment core GS10_PC15, 103 cmbsf | place: Arctic Ocean: Southern Knipovich Ridge | collected 2010 | reverse complement strand
TTAAGCATAAAATATATATTATTATAATAGTAAATTTTATACATATAATTTATCATGTCTATTGATGTATCAAATCAAGGGAAATTTGTCTTTTATGTAAATTTTCGCGAGGTTGGAGACGGGAAGGATTTCGCAGAAGCTGAACAAGTATTTAAATTCTCAGAATTAATTGACGATGCTTCAAAATATATTATTTCTATTGAGCGTTTTAAAATCCCTATACAAAGTATTCCGATGGTACCGAATATACAAAATGCTATACAGTTAATACCTAAAACGGCCGTCCCACCTGCAAATATGGCATAATTATGACCCCCACCTCACTGTGAGCTACGGTATATATAGAGGTATTCGCAGTAGATGTACCGAGGTATGAGTGAATTTCTAAAAAGGGGCGTGAGCGGGACTGAGACCTACCGGTTGGGGTAATTGTATGCTATCTCACGGCCCCAGAATTTTTGATGCGGATATGGAGTGAACCTCGCTACCGAGAGGCGGTTCCTGTGGGTATGGAGCAGAGAGGCGCGAGGCCCGAGGGATGTGGAGACTGGCTCCAGCAGACGGCTCTGGAGCTGTCGGGGTGTAGCCACACTGTCCTAAACGTCGGGCCTTCGGCGGGTCAGGGGTGGTGTCCGAAGTGCAGGGAGTGGTACGTGGCCCTGGGCCGCGCTCGGAAGGAGGGGATGCGGGTCGCGCTGCGCGTCTTCCGGCTCCTCGTCCGGCGCACACCCGAGGGTGGGTTGACGGACGCGCTGGAGTATGCGACGACGCTTGAAAAGCTGATCTCCCCGGAGTAGACTGTGTGTGGGCCGCGGCCACCATTTTTTTGGCAGGGACCGGGGCCAGCTGTAAGCTCGCCTCCACGGAGGAGAGGGCCTCGATCCTTGTCGGCTATTTTATGAGTGAAACCTGTCCCCACTGCAAAGGCCGCCGGGAGGAGATCGGCTGCCGCCTCTGCCCGAAAGACGCCAAGAAGAAGTGCTGGGAGTGCTGGGGGAAGTGCGCGTCGATCTTCTACGAGTGCAAGAGGATGAAGAAGAGGTGGGCGCGCCGGAGCTGAGGGCGCATAGCTCAATGGTAGAGCCGGTCACTTATAGCGGCTTGACCCAGGTTCGATTCCTGGTGCGCCTATATTTTTTTCTTCCGATGTCACGTCTTTGGTGTTGACAACCCCGGGTGTTTCATGTAGTCTCCTGGGGTGACGACTGCGAGAGAGGTTCAACAGATGACCGAGATCCGAGTTCTGGATCTGTTTTCAGGAATAGGGGGAATCAGCCTTGGACTCAGGAAAGCCGGGGGATTCCGAACAGTCTGCTACGTCGAAATCGAGGCGTACTGCCAAGAAGTTCTCCTCCATCGGATGGAAGACGGGTCGCTGGATCCTGCCCCCATCTTTGAAGACATCACTCGAGTCCAAGGGCATCACTGGAAGGAGAGGGTTGATCTCATTTGTGGCGGGTTCCCCTGCCAGGATCTCTCCGTTGCTGGCAAGCGGGAAGGAATCGACGGAGCGCGATCCGGACTCTGGTCAGAGTTTGCGCGGATCATTGGCGAGGTTCGACCGCGAGTCGTCCTCGTGGAGAACGTCTCAGGTCTCCTTATTCGGGGGCTTGGAAGAGTTATCGGGGACTTGGCCTCGCTCGGGTACGACGCGGAATGGGACTGCATTCCAGCTTCCGCCGTTGGCGCCCATCACCAGAGGGATCGGGTCTGGATTGTTGCCTACCCCCAGAGCAATCTACGGGGAGCATCCGGGAATGAAGGATCCGAGTCATCTGACGGGAGCAATCCACCAGTGGCCAACCCCACGTGCGAACGAACGAAGCCAGCACAACAGCAGAGACGAAGGGGTAGCACTGAGCAAAGCTGTGAAGATGTGGGCGACTCCCCAAGCCCACGACTGCCACAAGGGGGACGCAAAGAGGGTGGGTCGATACGGGACGAAGCACGGGGCCAGGAACCTGAACGACGAGGTGGCGAAGTGGCCGACACCGACAGCTCCAGGATCTCATCAAGTAGGCCGGATAGAAGAATGGGGAGGAAGCAAGAATCCATTACGAGCTTCGCCGCAGAAACCAGTCAGTGGGATGTTGAACCCGACGTGGGTCGAGTGGCTCATGGGGTTCCCTCTCGGGTGGACCGCCTTAAAGGACTCGGCAATGCAGTCGTCCCGCAAGTCGTCGAGTGGATCGGACGAAGAATCAGGAGGTTGATGTGAGCGAGGGGGATCGAGTCGTAGAGCGCGAGATCATCGAAGCGGCCACGGGCGCCGCACCCTCCATGCGAACCAAAGAATGGCTGGGTCTCCCGGGCTGTCTGAATCTCATCTGCGGTGGTGTCGAGCGGGGCGGGAACATCGTCGCGATGGCGGAGGAGCGTGGACTGTCCTACGGGGAGATCGCGGCGTGGCTGGTAGGGGATCCCGATCGGAAAGAGCGATACGAGGCGGCGTGTGTTCTGAGAGATGAGCGCCTCAAGCAGAAGATTCTGGACGAGGTGGAGCGGTTGTCGCTGGTGGATCCGGGAAGGGCGTTTGATCCGGTGACAGGCGCCATGATCGAGCCGCACCTCCTGGACGAAGAGACCCGGCGGGCACTGGTGTCGATCAAGAGTCGGGAAGGGAAGTACGGACCGGAGTTTGCGCTCCGGTTTTCCGACAAGTTGAAGGCGCTGGAACTGATGGGCCGCGAGCTGGGGATGTTCGCGCAGAAGGTGGAGCTGGAGGCGAAGACGTTGGGCGAACTTGTGAATGCGAGCTACTCCATACGGGAGGCAGAAAAGGATGGTGTTCAACCCGATGAAACCGGAAACCGAGGCACTGCTGATCGTGCTGGCGCACAGTCAGGCGACGGTGATGGCGGAGATCAGCAATCAGACGAACGAACCTCCGACGGAGGAAGTGGTGGGGCAGCTGGTGGAGCTGATCTACCCGCAGCTGCTGAAGACGTGGAAGGAGACGATGGGGCTGCTGATGGAAAAGCTGTCGGAGGCGAAGAAGAAGCAACGGGGGGAGCTGTGGAAACCGGGCCGCCAGTAGAGGATCCGATTTGATGACCGTCCAAAGCGTGGGCTACCAATGATGGGAATTCAACTTGACCGACAGACCGGGGAAGTCACCGTAATCTGTCACATCTGCAAGTGGACGACTTCTAGCACGATTCCCAAGAAACTTCTCAAGGCAAAGTGCGAGTGTTGTGGCGGGGGCGACATGGAGCTTCTTCCTGTGTCCATGAAGTGCCCACAGTGCGGGGTGAAGATCAAGGAAGGTGAATGAAATGAAAATCAACGTAACGGCGGAGCACATCAAGAAGGGGAAGCGCGGAGACTGCAATCTGTGTCCGGTGGCGCTGGCGATTCTGGAGGAGTTTAAGAGGCGAGACATTAAGCCGCCGGCGGTCGATGTTTGCGAGGAGTACGTTCGGATCTACGACGCCTTCATGAGAACCCACTTGATCGACTTCTCCTGTAGAGTGACCGAGTTCATCGAGAAGTTTGACATGAAGGAAACCGTCAAACCCTTCGCGTTCCTGCTGCCGCACAAGGAGAAGAAATGAGCGACCTAAGCATTCTGGAAACGGTAGTTCACATAGAAGAATTTGTACCGGCAAAAGAAGTCCCGAATGAACTTCTCGCTTACTTGGAAGGCATGGTGATGGAGTTGGAATCCAAAGGACATAAGCCGGCACAATGGTGCTGGAGGATCATGGCGTATCCGCCAGACCATCCGCTGTCAATTGAAGCAAAGAAGGCAGGGGGCAATCCCCTGAAATACGATGAGCGACCTGGACCGTAGAGGATTCTTCCGGCTGCTGGCGGGCGCCGTTGCTGTTGCGGCGCATGCCGGGGTTCCGGATCTCTTCCTCCGGCACGTGACGTATTACTCGGACCGGCTCATTGTGGGCAATGGCCCGAATCTGATCGACGGCGGAGGGATATCGACGGATAGGCCCTGTCCTATTACGATGGCCGACTTTGCCAAGAGGGCGGGGCTTCCTGACCGCGTTACGGATTCCATGTTTGGATTTGGTAGAGGTGAGGAATGAGTGACCTTGACCGGCGAACCTTCTTCCGCTGCTTGGCCGGCGCCGCGGCGATGGCGGTGATGCCGATCCCGATTCCTTTGTCGCCGGCCGATGATGTCTGGATGACCGGGCCAGCTTGGCGCCATCTTCCGGAACGGGATTGGCGGTGGTGTACAAGGATGGCCGGTATAGACATCAGCGATTTCGTGGTTGCGCGCAACGAGATGGCCAAGTCGGTGTTTCAGGAGAAGCCGCTATGATCCAGAGACTGATCGCGACGGTCGGCCTGCCCCGGAGCGGGAAGACTACTTGGGTCCACGAATACCGCGACGGGTGCAGGAAAGAGTTGATGTTTAGCCCGCCGATCGTCAGCCCGGACGCGATTCGGTTGGCGATGACGGGACAGCGATACGTGGCGGAGACGGAGCGGATGGTTTGGGCGACGGCGACCTACATGGTCCGGGCGCTGTTCCTGGCCGGCCACGAGATGGTGATTTTCGATTCGACGTCGATCATGCGGAAGCACCGGGACGCTCTCCAGCCGCACACGAATGATCCGTGGGAGGAGACGGTCTTCGCGGTGATCGACACGCCGCACGAGAAGTGTATGGCCCGTGCTGCCCTGGACGGTCTGATCCCGGTGATCGAGCGGATGGTGAAGGAGTACGAGCCGCTGCAAGAGGACGAGAAGACGTTGGAGGAGGTGTTCTCTTGATTTTGATCGTCACGATGTGCTGCGTGTTGACGGCGTGGTCGATGTGGGCGGCGTTCTGGCTGCGCGCGAAGGTGCGCAAAGCGTTCGACATGAGGAACCGGTTTGTGCTCCAGAATCTGGAGAATGAGGCTCACCCGATTATCCGAAACGACGGTGCTTTCTTTCCTGAAACCCAGGAGGTGGAGCACCAGTACCGGAGGATGCGGACGCAGGTGACGATTGAAGGCTCTCACGACGGAGTGAATTGGGCTGAGATAAACCGATAAGGGAGTGTGTGACATGCTGATTGCGCTGTTGAGAATTCCGTGGGCGGTGCTGCGAGTGCTGCGGGGCTGGTTGTACGCCCTGGCGGTGGCGGGATTCTATTGCCCGATTGTTTCTCTGCGGCTCGTGTGGAAATACGAGCGGGCCTGCTACCGGGAGCGAAAGGCCGCGAAGGCTTTTAAGAAGGCGAGGAAGAAGGTCGAGGCGCTGGAGGCCAAGGAGAAGAAGCGGCTCGCGGAGCTGGCCGAGGAAGCGGAGATCAAACGGAACAACGAGTGCGAGCACGGCTGGGACAAGATCACGGCGGCCCACAAGTGCCCGAAGTGTATCGCGATCATGCTGGCCGCCACCCGAAAGGAGTTTGGGGAGGTTGAGGAGAAACCGAATTGCGAGCAGTGCGTCCTCCTGGAGAAGTGCATCTGCCCGGGACCGGAGTGCAACGAATGTGCGGAGACGCTGGACGGCTGTATCTGCTTCGACGAGGAAACGCCTTGCGACAAATGTGACGACTGCCCGTGCTGCGATGAGTGTGAGTGCCGGGAGGAGGAGAAGTCCGCGATCCATGACGGAACGAGCGACTGCCCGTGCATGGAATGCGGCCTCGCGGAACCGGCCAAGAGCTACAAGGAGATCAGCGACGAGCGGCAGATACTGGGTCGCCAAGACCACCCCTGTCCCGACTGTGGTGTGGTGGTTGGGGAGAAATTCCACCGCTGTTGGCCCTGTCACGACAAGATGATGGGCGTTCCAACGAAGTTCGACGTCGGCTCCTGGGTTCGCGCCGAGGTGGGTCATCTGAACGAGAAGCTGGGGAAGATCGTGGGCTTCACGAAGGACGGAATGTATCTGATCGAGGCAAAATGTTGCGGCTATAACCGTGGAAACCTGCACATCAACCACGTCGTCAAGGAGGACAACATCGAACTCGCCGTCCCGCACAAGGGCGAGACCTGGAGACATTCGACGTGCGGCGATAGTTTGGGCGCAGAGTTCGTCTGGGCTGATAGCGTTTGTGAAATGCCTCCCAACGGCAAGGAGAAGGAGTGTCTGCGGAATGGCTGTCTGGTTCCGGTGAACTTCGGAAAGGGGACGAAGCCGGACCCTACGACTGCGGGTGGCACTATCCGCCCGACGACTGCAACCGCCTCGACTTTCCGTGAGGATCAATGGGTTCGGGACACCAAAGACGGAACGCTTGGGCAGATTACCGGTTTTTCTCTCGGTGATTGCGTCGAATGGAGAAACAGATACCATGTTCGCAGTGGCACAGTTCAACGTGTGGAGCCACGATTCCTTGAGCCGGCCGTTCCACATCGCCACGAACATTGGCGCCACTCGATCTGTTTCTACGACAACGGCGCAGTGTTCATCTGGGGCGACAAGTATGTTGGACCGTACATCGGCCCGAATGATAAAGAGAAGAAGTGCCTGGAAGCAGGTTGTCTGGTTCCGGTGAATTTCGGCACGGGTTCTCCGAAGGACACAATTCCCTATTGATAGTTTCCCCCTCTCGGGGGCTGGGATACTCCCGTGTCCCGGCCCCCGCATATTTTTAAGGAGAGAGCGATGGCAGTACACAGGAAAAGATCCAGCGGCAGCAGCCACAGGGCGAAGCCAAGGGGCCGCAAGCCGAAACCGAAGAAGAGGAGAAGCCGATGAGCGACCTGACCGAGATCATTTGTGTAGTGGACCGCTCCTCGTCGATGCAAAGCATCCGCGAGAAGTCGATCGAGGCATTCAACTCGTTCCTGCAGGAACAGAAAAAGCTGGATCTGCCGGCGAAGTTGACGCTGACGCTGTTCAACACGGAGTATGAGATCGTCCACAACGGCCACGATCTGAAGGACGTGCCCCCGCTGACCGACGAGACGTACGTTCCAGGCGGCATGACCGCGCTCCTGGACGCGATCGGCAAGACGATCGACGAGGTGAAGGAACGGCTGGCGAAGAAGTGCGGCGAGCACAAGCCGAAACAGATCCTGTTCGTGATCCTGACGGACGGGCAGGAGAACTCCAGCAAGGAGTACGACTACGCGACGGTGAAGAAGAAGATCGAGGAGACCGGGTGGGAGTTCGTGTTCCTGTCTGCGGGTCTCGATGCAGCGAAGGAAGCGGGGAATCTGGGGATTCGCGCCGCGAACAACTACGTGTATGCGTCTCAGGATGCGGCGCAGCACACGGCCGGCATGAGCAACTTCAGCGCGAACGTCGCGGAGGTGAGGACAAGCGGAGGAGTCATCATGCCGGACTGGTCGAAGCTCCGCCCGGAAGTGAAGGCGAAGATGAAAGAGGACAAGAAAAAGGAGGGCAAGTAATGGACACGACCGGAATCGGTTGGGCGGTGAAGCATCTTCAGAACGGTCAGAAGGTGTGTCGTAGCGGCTGGAACGGCAAGGGGATGTGGCTGGAGTTGCAACGCCCGGACGAGAACTCCAAGATGACGGAGCCGTACGTCTACATGAAGACGGCGCAGGATGGACTCATCCCGTGGCTGTGCTCTCAGGCGGATCTGCTCGCGACGGATTGGGAACTTGCGTCGTAAGGCTCCCAAGAACTACCGACATGATTGGCACGGGGCTGTCGTGGCCCCGTGCCACAGCAGGAGGAAGGGGAAATGCTCCTAGAACCTTTGGATTGCGGGGACAATTCCTGTTGGTTCGCGCTGGAGATCACGGGCCAGCGGACGAACGGCGGGTGCCGATGTCTGAAGTCGTTGCCCGAGCAGTTTCGACACCAGATTCATATCGCGTTCCAGCAGCACAAGAAGGCGGAGCGCGAACAATGCGCCAGGCTGGTGGAGCAATCCGGCTTGATCGACACCCCATATAACGAGCAACTCGCCGCCCAGATCAGGAAAGGGCGGTGAACATTGGCGACATCCACTTTTTAGAGATCGTTCGGGGGTTTGTCATCAAGGCCCGCCGGCCGTTGAGTCCGGGGAAGTTGGCGAAAAGGCTGGACGTACCCCCGGAAGACGTGGAAGCAGCCATGATTCATCTGAAGTCCAAGGGTGAGCTTACCTGGGCGAAGCGGAAACGTCGCTGATCCTGTCTACGGAGATGCACAAATGAAACGTACGTGCTACGACTGCCGGGCTCTTTCGCAAAGAGGGCAATTTGATATTAGGTGCGCCTTGAACAAACACCCGAAACTGGTTCGGCGGCATATCGAAAAGGGACTCTGGGTTGACATCCCGACTCCCACAGAAGAATGTCCGAAGCCAAAGACATACAAGGCGTACTTCGCTGCTCTGGAGGTATACGCCGACCAGAGGGCTCAGTAGTGCAGAAAGGTGAAGGAATGAAGCTAACAGCAGTCAGCGAACAGCAGCCACCACCTCATTGCCGGTACATGGTGCAACGAGGTGACTGTACTTTCGTCGCCACGCCGTGTTACGGGCTGCACCTGCCTTGGTGGGTGCCAATGGGACCGGAAGGAGAAGGGGACCCTGTGGCCCTTGAGAAGGGCGACCAGTGGATCGCCATAAGTGAAATCATTCCCGAAATCTGAGTATGAAGACGCTCAAAAGAATGTGGTGCTGGGTCGTGGGGCACAAGCTTGGCTATTGGCGTTGGATGGGCATGTGTCGGCGTTGTGGATTATGGCTTGGTAATCGCTGATGTGCAAATTGTGTCTCGACGAACACTTGGAAGATCGGCACCCAGAAGGGTGCGATTGCGAATGCCACCTTAGCTAAGGAAAGGGAGTCACAGATGAAACTGAACGACGGAGACGTTCGAGTGCTGGCCAGCAAGATTCAAGAAGCCCTCTGGCTGGACCTGTCAGACCGCAAGGGAGTTGGGGACGAATTGGATGGATGCGACGAAGAGGTTCGTGCCGAGATGCAGAAGACCCACAAGAATCTCATCGCATCTGAGGTCAAGAAGTTCTTCGCCTAATCGTGCTTTGGAGACGAGTTGAAGTGCTACCTACGACCGCGAGTAATGCACTGAAACCGGCTGGCCTCGCGTGGGCAGAGTGGGCTTCCCCGGTCAACCCGTCTCCCTATATTTGATGAAAGACACACAGATAAAAGAGCGGCCGATCCTGTTCAGCGGTCCGATGGTCCGCGCGATCCTGGAGGGGCGGAAGACGCAGACGCGGCGGGTGGCGAAGTTCACCGGAGGCGGGCATGTGCGCCTCGGGAAAAGACGGTGGCATCCTGGAGATCCCGAGGCCGTGCTCGCGTGCCCCTACGGCCAGCCCGGCGCCCGGCTCTGGGTTCGGGAGACCTGGCAGCATGAGAACGGATCCTGCGAAAACCACAAGTGCGGCCAGCCGACGCACATCTACTACAAGGCGACCGAGGTCTATCCGGAGAGCATGATCTGGCGGCCGTCGACCTTCATGCCCAGATGGGCGAGCAGGATTGATCTGGAGATTGAGGGCGTCCGCGTCGAGCGGTTGCAGGAGATCAACGACGCCGATATACGGTCCGAAGGCGTGACAGCGGAACCGCTCCGTTGGAGAGCAGAAAGAGCCCGCCGCGCGATCTTTCCACAGTTGTGGGATTCCCTCAACGCCAAGCGCGGATTCGGCTGGGACAAGAACCCGTGGGTCTGGGTGGTGGAATTCCGAAAGGTCAATCTCTGAATAGATGAACTGAGATGGAATACATACATAGAAAATTTGGCAAGGTGAATCACATTGCGGATCCGACGAAGGCGGGGACACTCTGCGGTCGGTCTGATTTTTTGATGGAACGGGTGCAATACCGCGACACTGGAAATAGACCGCTCTGTACCAGATGCGAGCAACGAGCCGCAAAGCAGACTCAGAAGAAATGAAAGACGAGGCTCAGATGGACAAATGCCCAACTTGTGGTTGCAGGAAATGCCAGTGCCCGAAGAGGCTTAGATGAAAGGAACGAACGAAGTCGAGTGCGTTGAGGCCGTCCACAAATGCCAGCGATGCGGCAAGGAATACGAATGCCTTGGCTGCAACCGAGAAGAATTGATTTGTTGGGTGTGTGACCCACTGTAGAAGTGAAAGCAGCCTGCCACCTAAACAAAGACCGATTCAGCGTTGGTCAATGGGCGGCAGGCTCCCAATATGATAGCATGAGACCGGAGTGAAGGACGCCCGGATTATCAGGGAGTGGAGGGAGCACCCGGAGAAGATGGTGCGGGACTTGTTCGGCGTCGAGCCGGACCCGTGGCAAGAGGAGGCGCTGAAGGTCTTCCCGAGTCAGCAGCGTCTCGCGATGAAAGCCTGCAAGGGTCCGGGGAAGACCTGCCTCCTGGCGTGGCTCATCATCAACTTCATGCTCACCCGTCCGTTCCCGAAGGTCATCGCCACATCCATCACGGCGGAGAATCTGTCGGACAACCTGTGGCCGGAGATCGCGAAGTGGCAGGGACGATCGGAGCTGCTCCGCGAGATGTTCCTCTGGACAAAGACCCGGTTCGTTGCAAAGGATCATCCAGAGACGTGGTTCTGTAGCGCGCGGACGTGGCCCAAGCACGGCGACAAGCAGAAGCAGGCCGATTCGCTCGCCGGCGTCCATGCGGATTACGTCATGTTCCTGCTGGACGAATCCGGTGGAATTCCCGATGCGGTCATGGCCAGTGCGGAAGCGGCGCTCGCCACGGGCTACGAGTGCAAGCTGGTGCAGGCCGGCAACCCGACTCACCTGGAAGGACCGCTCTGGCGCGCGGTGACTTCGGAGCGGGATCTCTGGTACGTGGTGGAGATTACCGGCGACCCGGACGATCCGAAACGATCGACCCGCATCGACAAGCAGTGGGCGCGGGACCAGATCGACAAGTATGGCCGCGACAATCCGTGGGTGCTGGTCAACGTGTTCGGCAAGTTCCCGCCGGCGTCGATGAATACGCTCTTGGGACCGGACGAGGTGGAAGCGGCGATGAGGCGGAAGCTCTCCCCCGACGACTACAAGTTCCGGCAGAAGCGGCTGGGGCTGGACATGGCGCGGTTCGGTGACGATTCGACTGTGCTATTTGCGCGGCAGGGGTTGGCGTCGTTCCGGCCTCACGAGATGCGGAATCTGCGGACCGAAGAGATTGCGGCCCAGGTCGCGGTCTCGCACAAGAAATTCGGCGCGGAGCTGGTGTTTATCGACTCGACCGGCGGGCACCATGTCGGCGTGGAAGACGCGCTTCGGATGGCCGGCATCACGGTGATCCCGATCGCCTTCAACAGCAAGGCCGGAGATCCGCGGTACTTCAACCGGCGCGCGGAGATGTGGTTCGAGATGGCCGATCACGTGAAGAAGGGCGGCGCGCTCCCGCCCGATCCGAATCTGAAGAAGGAACTCACGACGCCCCTTTACTGGTTTGAAAAAGGCCGTTTGCGCCTGGAGGAGAAGGAGCAGATCAAGAGCCGGCTGGGATTCAGCCCGGACCGTGCGGACGCCCTGGCGCTCACCTTCGCGATCCCGGATATGGAGGCGGCGCCGGACCATCCGTATCTCCGAAACCAGCGCGAGAAGATCCTGTCGGAGTACGATCCGTACGAGGAAGGGAGGGACTGATGCCGACGATGGGCGCACGTACCTTGACAGGGTGGTCAGAATGGGGCAAAATTCGGTCGTAGTCCGAGAAGCGAGAGAGGGCGATGTATCGTGGATTCTGGAAGAACTTCAGGCTTTCGATGCGGTCATGGCAACAGACCGCTCCTTCATGCCCAGCGACCCGGAAGTCCGACGTTCCAGGCTCCACGAGTTCATGGCGGATCAGCTGTTCCTCGTCGCCGTCCGGGGGGAGGAGCGCCTTGGGTTCGTCCTGGGAGTCTACGCGAACCATCTCCTCAACCCCGAAACGCTTTGTATCTACGAGCAACTCTACTGGGTCTCTCACCGGCACCGCGGGAGCGCAGCTGGGCTGGTTCTCCTCGATTCGTTTATTGCGATCGCCTCTCGTTCGGTGGATTGGATATTCTTCTCGAAACAGCCGTGGACGCGCATGGCGGATCGGCATCTGGATCGCCGGGGTTTCAAGCCCGTAGATCATACGTTTCTCCTGGAAGTCGCGGAGGACTGAAATGGCAGCTGTAGCCGCGATTGCGTCTCTCGTGACTGCCGGCGTTGCCGTGAAGCAGACGATCGAGGCGCGGAAACAGCGGAAGAAGGCCCAGCAGGAACGGAAGAAGGCCGAGACTCGTCAGGCCACGCTCTTGGCCGAAGAGGAATCCGAGGAAGAACGGCTTCGTCGGCGGGATGAAGATCGTCGCCGGCAGCGCCAGCGCGCCGTTCGTCAAGGCGGCCAGCGGGCGACTCTTCTGACCGGACCGTTGGGATTGCCGAGCGAGCGGCAGACAAGCGGCAAGACTCTGTTGGGAACGTAGATGTCACTACACGGAAGCAACGAGGTACTGTTCACCGACACTGCGGGACCGCAGACGCGGCGCCGGCGGTACAACCTGCTCCGGCAGCAGCTGGACAACGAACGGTCCTCATTCATCTCCCACTGGCGGGAGTTGGGAAACTTCATCGCTCCCAGGCGCACCCGATTCTTCCAGCAGGACGCCAACCGTGGGGATCGTCGGACGAAGGACATCATCGACTCGACGGCGACCTTCGCGGCGCGTAACTTATCGGCCGGAATGATGGGTGGAGTCACTTCGCCGGCGCGGCCGTGGTTCCGGCTGTCGGTGCCGGACAAGGATCTGGCCGAGCTCGACCCCGTGAAGCTGTGGCTCTCGATCGTCACGCAGCGCATGATCGCGGTCTTCCTGAAGTCGAACCTGTACCAGTCTCTGCCGATTCTCTATAAGGACGGGTCCACGTTCGGGACGGGGTGTGTCTTCCTGGAAGAAGACTTCGACACGGTGTTCCGTTCCTATTCGATGCCGTTGGGCAGCTACATGCTGGGGAACGATGACAAGCTCAGGGTCCGGGTCTTCGCGCGAGAGTTCCGCATGACCATCCGGCAGCTGATCGAGAAATTCGGCAACCCCAAGCCGAACGGGGAGCCGGAGAATTGGGACGTCTTCAGTCAGAAGGTCCGGTCCCAGTGGGACAGCGGGCACCCGGAGACGTGGATCGAAGTCTGTCACATCATCGCGCCGAACGAGCTGCACGATCCCGAGAAGCCGGAATCGAAATTCAAGAAGTACGCGAGCCTCTACTTCGAGCGCGGCGACCAGGACAACACCCAAGACTTCGAGGATTTCGACGACCGGTTCCTTCGGGAATCTGGGTTCGATGTGTTCCCGGTGCTCGCTTTCCGTTGGGAAGTCACCGGTGAGGACGTCTACGGAACCGACTGCCCGGGCATGACTGCGCTGGGCGACATCAAGGAACTCCAGTTGGGCCGCAAGCGGATGATGCAGGCCATCGACAAGATGGTGAAGCCGCCGATGAAGGGGCCGGCGGCGCTCCGCACACAGAAAGTTTCCATTCTCCCGGGTGACATCACCTACCTCGATGAGCGCGACGGACAGAAGGGGTTCACACCGGTACACGAGGTGGATCCCCGAATCCGCGAGCTGGACGAGATGCAGGAGCAGACGCGCGGCCGGATCAGGAAAGCCTACTACGAGGATCTCTTCCTGCAGCTGTCCCAGACGGACCGGCGTGAGATCACCGCGCGAGAAGTCGAGGAGCGGCACGAGGAGAAGCTCCTGGCTCTGGGGTCGGTGCTCGAACGGCTGAATGAGGATGTCCTCGATCCGCTGATTGACATCACGTTCGACCTGATGCTCCGGCAGGATCTCATCCCGGAGGCGCCGCCGGAACTCGCGGGTGAGGATCTGAAAGCCGAGTACGTGAGCATCATGGCCCAGGCTCAGAAGCTGGCCGGTCTCGCCGGGATCGAACGGACGGCACAGTTCGTTCTTCAGCTGGCCTCCGGCGTCCCGGGCAACGAAGCCGTGCTCGACAAGATCGACATGGACCAAATGATTGACGAGTACGGAGAGATCGTAGGCGTCAGCCCGCGGATCATTGTCTCCGACGAAGCGGTGGCCGAGATCCGAGCGGCACGGGCCGAGGCAGAGCAAGCGGCGCAAGCTGCAGCACAGGCGCAGCAGGTCGCCGCGGCCACGAAGGACATGGCGAAGGCGGATCTCGAAAAAGATTCAGTCCTTTCCCGCTTGATCCAGGCGACGGAATCCGGCGCCGGCGGGGGTGAAGTTTCCGCCGCTGAAGGTGTTTGATGGACGAGAGAGCACTGGTCAAGAACGCGGGTGACAGGGATCAGGTCAAGAAGGCCGCCAAGAAGGAAAAATCCCAGGACGAATGGAACCTGGAGGACATCCGCCACGTCATGCGTGACCCGTTGGGACGCCGTTTCATCTGGCGCCTACTGGGCAAGGAATACTGCAAGACGTTCGAGAGCATCTACGAGAACAGCGCGCGGATTCATTACAACGCTGGCCGGCAGGACATCGGCCATAAGCTGCTCGCGGAAGTGATCGCCGCCGACGAGCAGGCGTACCTGCAGATGCAGTTGGAAGCGCACCTGCCGATGGCCAAAGACAAAAAAAATGCGTGATTTCTGTATAAAAATGTGTAGAATCTAACTGGAAGAGAGGTTCGTATGGCCGGGGAAGCAGATACCACCGATAAGTCCGCGCAGGCTAACACCGAAACGGACGAGACCAAACCCACCGACGCCACGAAGGAGCAGTCCACCTCCACCACGACCGAAAAGGGTGGAGATGAAACCCTCCTCGCGGAGAAGGTGACGACGGAGAAAAAGTCTGAGGCCCCGGAGAAGTACGAACTCAAGCTGCCGGAAGATTCTCAGCTGGACGAAGCCGTTCTCGACAGGACCGCGGCGTATGCCAAAAAGCGGGGACTGTCCAATGCCGATGCGCAGGAATTGGTTGACCAGCAGAATCAGGCCGTGGCAGACCACCTCAAGGCGTCTCGTGAAATCGCAGACGGGTGGGTCAACGAAGTGAAGGCCGACAAGGAGCTGGGCGGGGACAACTTCAAGAAGTCCTCCGAGCTGGCCAAGCGTGTCGTCAATCGCTTCGGAAGTGACTTATTCAAGACTGCGTTGATCGACACCGGGATGGGGAACCACCCGGAGCTGTTGAGGTTCTGCTATAACATCGGCCTTGAAATGGGCGATGACACGCTCGTGATTGCCGGCACCACGTCATCGGCGCCTCAGAAAGACAAGAAGGCGTACGATGTTATGTACGACGGACCAAAAGAACAACCTGAAACGAAGGAATAAACTATGGCAACCTTGGGCGCTGACGTCCTGACGTTGGCCGATTGGGCCAAGCGTCTCGACCCGAACGGGAAGGTGCCTCTCATCGTAGAGATGCTTTCCCAAACGAACGAGATCCTGGAAGATATTCTGTGGATGGAGGCCAATCAGGCTCTGTCCCACCAGAGCACCGTGCGGACCGGTCTTCCGCAGGTCTTCTGGCGTCTGATGAACACCGGCACCCAGCCGTCCAAGAGCACGACCGCTCAGTCGGTCGAGGCGATCGGAATGCTGGATGCCTGGAGCGAAGTGGACCGCAAGCTGGCCGAGCTCGGCGGAAACGTCGGCGCCTTCCGCATGTCGGAAGGAATGGCCTTCATCGAAGCCATGATGCAGGAGAAGGCGCAGACGCTGTTCTTCGGCAATCAGGGAGCGGACCCCGAAGAGTTCAACGGGCTCGCGATTCGCTACTCGAATCTGACCGATCCGACCGCAGACAACATCATCGACGCCGGCGGCACCGGCTCCGACAACTCCAGCGTGTGGCTGGTCGTCTGGGGACCGAACCAGATTTTCGGCGTGTTCCCGAAGGGGAGCGTGGCCGGCCTGACGCACGAGGACATGGGAGTCGTGACCGTCGAGACCACGGCCGGTATCGCGGGCAACCGCATGCGGGCCTACCAGGAGCACTGGGAATGGTCCTGCGGTCTGGTGGTGAAGGACTGGCGCTTCGCCGTCCGCATCGCGAACATCGACATCTCCGATCTCGTCACGGAAGCGGCGGGTGCGGCGGAGTTGCAGAAGGACATGACCCGGGCCATGTACCGCATTCCCAACCTCCGGGCCGGGAACGCGCGGTTCTACATGAACCGGACGACGGTCCAGCAGCTGGACATTCAGCGGCGCGCCGATGTCACGTCCGGCGGCGGCCTGACGTTCGATAACGTGGACGGCAAGCGGATCATGATGTTCCGCGGCATCCCGATCCGCGTCGTCGATTCTCTGATCGAGACGGAAGCCCGGGTCGTCGCGTAAGCGATGGCCTTGGTCTAGTAGTTCTGACAATCTGAAACAAGGAGATAGAAAATGATTTTGGACGGTCAAAATCAGTACAGTGACGCACAGGCGTTCAGTGGCGCCGGTGCGGTGGTCTCGACCAACGTGATCGACCACGGACAGGATCGGGACATCGGCATCGGTGAGCCGATGGCGGTCGTGGTCAACACGACCGTTGCTCCCGACAACGGAGACGGAGATGAGACGTACGTGGTCGATCTCCAGGTGGCGATCGACGAAGCGTTCACGGTTCCCGTTGTGATCGCGACCCTGACGATCGACCGGGACGATGCGGTGAACCGGATCTACGCTCTGGGTGTTCCGGCCGATTCGAGCTTTTTGCGGTTCAGCCGTCTGAACGTCACGCTTGCCGGGACAACCCCAAGCATCACGATCGACGCGCATCTGATCCCGCAGAGCGGAATCGAGAACTTCCGCGACTACCCGGACAACGTGACGATCACGAGCTGATCGGTCTACGCAACGGACACGAATGGGTTGGTGGGGCCTCCCTTGATTGGGAAGGCCCCACCGGTCCTTGACCCCTTTTTCGAGGTGATGAATGCGCGTTAGAGCGACACAGACCGGATACTACAACCATCGCCGGTGTAAGCCGGGATTGGAATTCGAGCTTCTCGACGTCTACACCAAGGACAAGGACGGGGAGCCGATCGTCATCAAGGCCGCCGCCCAGTTCTCCGAGAAATGGATGAAGAAGGTGGACGTGAAGGTCCGGCGGAAGGAAGAGACGAAGAAGATCGAGAAGCCGGAAACTGCGGCTCAGAAGGGCGCGCGAGAGAAGCGCGAGAAGGGCGCCGCCGAAGCCAAGGCCGCCGCCGAGGTCGCAGCCGCAACCAATGCCGCCGCCGAAGCCTTTGCCGACGCCGAGGCCAAGGCAGCCGCCGAGGCCGCCGGATCCGGCACCGGCGACGAAGACGTCCTCTAGTACAACAGGCCGGGGGCAGCACGACTCCCTATCGGACTGACCCCCGGCTTTCTTAAAGGAGAGATTCAGTGGGAAACGTGAACGCAACCCAGATTCTGGTGAACCACATCACCGTTTCATCCAGCCGGCGATTCAGGATGTCGAACCCGAACAGCACATTCCACGTGCGTGGAATCACAAGTGCGGGTGCGGGGGCGGCCACCATCGAAATCGAGGCCACCAATCAGGAACCCACCCTGGACGCTACGGGACTCCCTTCGGTCCCAACGGAGTGGGTGAACCTGGGGCAGATCACGCTGGTGTTATCCACTACGGTCGCGTCAGACGGGTTCGCCGTGGACGCGGGGTGGAAGTACATCCGTGCGGACGTGACGGTACTCACCGGCACGGATGCTACCCTTCAAGGGTTCATCGCGGCGGATACCGATTAACGGGAGAACTCCATGACCGTAACTGTTAGCACGACCAGAACGAATACAGGCGGAGGCGGAGGTGGCGGATCCGGCGTGGGTTCCGTCGTCACACTCTTGGACGCGAATATCAACGACCCGAGCGTCCAGTCTGGAGAGTGTGGGATTGGCAACTCAACCACCATCATGAACGATTCAGGAATCTATGGGTCATCCCAATATACGGATGGCTCTTCCGGTCGTCAATTCGGCGTTACAGGAGCCGGCCTGGTTTTCCGACAAGGGACCACCGGCGCTATCAACACGACCGCAGCAATCCTCCTGCCCAGCCCGAGCAGAAACACGGCACGCGCTCAACTGGATTGCGACCTCCTGGTCAAGATTTATTACGACGACGTGGCAGACGTTCGTATGTGGCTGGGATGGTTTGAGAACGGAAGCGGAAGTTTTCAGAACGACTACATGGACGACGATGATCCCCTGCTTATCTACGTGGCGGCGACGTTCAGTACCGGACGAGACACGAATTGGCAAGCGGCCAAGAACCACGACGGGGGGGTAGCCTCCCAGGTCTTGGCCAGCCTCGGCTTTGCCCCGGCGATAAATACGCCGTACTACTTCCGACTCAGGACTCGTAGCGGATTGCACTCCATCGAGGTCTTGGACATCAACCTTGCACAGTTGGGAATCGTGACGTTCACCAGCGACTTGCTCCCCGGAGCCCAGAACCTCTACGCGGCCTTCGGGATCGAAGCCAAGGCAGCCGTACTCAAGCAGCAGTTCACGGAAAGAGTGTTCGGATCAATAAAGACGGCGTAACGACATGGCCAGCAAAACCGAAATCTGCAATCTGGCGATCAGCCACATCGGGATCGCCAAGGACATTGGCAACGTCGAGACGGATGCCACTCAGGAAGCGACGGCCTGCCGGCGGTTCTTTGAGGTCGTAAAGAAGATCGTGCTCCGGGAGTGGAGCTGGCCGTTTGCGAGGAAACAGGTTCTGCTGGGTCTCATCACAGAGACGCCGAACAACGAGTGGGCCTTCTCCTATGCCTACCCGGCGGATGCGCTGAAGGTGATCCGAATCCTGTCCGGTATCCGAAACGACACCCACGCCACGCGGGTGCGGATGTTCATCTACCGTGGCGCCGCCGGCCGAGAAATCTTCACCGATCAGAGAGACGCCTGTTTGGAATACGTTGTCAACGAGGCGGACATTGGGCGCTTCCCGGAAGACTTCGTGAATATGTTGGCGCTCCGGCTCGCGGCCTACATCGCGCCTCGCTTGACCAGGGGAGATCCGAACCGGCTGGGCGTACGTGCGCTGGCGCTCTACAACGAGGAGCGGCAGGAAGCGATGGCCAACTCCGCGAACGAGGAGGAGCCCGACGTCGAGAACGAGTCCGCGCTCATTGACGAAAGGGAGTAGCCGATGGCCAAACGGAAGATGAAGAAGCGGAGCACGAAAGCAAAGCCCAAGACCAAAAAGACGGTCATCCCGTACAAGAAGCAACGGTAGAAAGGTGCGATGGTCAAGAAGCTCACCCGCGTCTTCACTCCGACGAAGCAGGAGTACGCGCCGCCCAAGAAGAACTTCTATCGAAGGGCGCAGAGGCTACGTGGTGGTGCGGCAGTTGGTGGTGGCGGTGGAGGCGCAGGAGCCCCTAGCGACCAGCAAGCTGTCCCCGGAGGAAGACTTACTCTCCAGTCGTTGACCCCCGTTCTGATCGCGGACGTGTTGAGTGTCACGGACGTCTTCTACACACCCTATCTGCACGACCGGATTCCTATCTTCAGCGGTGTCACGTGGCTGATGAAGGAATTCACAGAGCTGACCAATGACACCACCGCTGCGGCACCGGACAGCGGCCCTCTGGTCGGGGTAGCAGATTCGAACTACGACTTGTTCGTCTGGGAGAACGCCGGGGTGATGACACTTACTCGCGGCCCGGTCTGGACGAGCGACATCCTTCGCAGTGGTGGCACGGCGCTCGTTCGCGTGAACGGGATTCTGCTCAACGCTGTCGCAATCACGAACGGCCCGGCGATCCAGAGAGGAACCTACGTCGGCACGATCAGACTCGGCACAGGCGCTTTTCTCTTCTGGAAACTTGGGGGGAAGGCGGTCGGCGGGTCCTCTGGCTACTTCAACGTTTGGAATATGTACAACAGGATCGACGTTGAGGCGCAGAGTCGTGAAAGCACTGTGTCCTGGACCTACGCGGGAGGAATCTTCCTTTGGCGAGCGATCAACAACGCCCTCAACAATCGCGTCTCCTACGTTGTTGGATTGGCAGAAGATCCGATTGAAGCGAATTTCATGGCGAACGTCTCGCAGGGTGTTCCCTACATCGGGATTGGACTTGATTCCGTCACGGCTCGCACCGGATCGTCCATGTTCAGGACCAACGTTTTAGGCGCGGCTGTTGGACACGCACAGGGCACTGCAGAGGTGAACATCATCGGGTTCCACTTTGTCCAGGCGATCGAGTTCAACAACCATGCCGCTATCGCTGCTGTGTTCTTTGGCGACATCGGCATCCCCTTGATCGCACAGAACGGCCTGTTTTTCGAGGGGAGGTTCTGATGGCCGAGAACTTGGCCGGTATTCTGCACGAACAGGTCGCAGCGGTGGCTCCCATCGAGGGTGTCCGCTTGAAGATCAGAGCCGACAAGACGACGTGGGAAGTGGACTTCCTGCCGGGAGCGACACAGGCAGAGAAGGACGCGGCCCAGGCCGTGATCGACGGCTTCGACATCGCGGCCGAGGACGCGGCACACGCGGCACAGGAAGTCCGCGAGGCGAAGGTCGCGGGAACGAAGTTGGCCGACATCCTGATTGCGAAGGGCATCATTACCGAGGAGGATCTGGGTTAGAAATGGCCACCATCAAACAGCTATCGTTCGCCGGCGGTGAGATCGCGCCCAGCCTCTACGGCCGCGTGGACACGGCCAAGTACGCGACCGGTCTGAGGACTTGTCGAAACGGAATCGTCATGCGCCACGGCGGCGTCCAGAACCGTTCGGGGACGCGCTTCATCACGGAGGTCAAGGACTCCACTAAGAATGTGAAGCTCATCCCGTTCATCTTCAACGCGGCCCAGACTTATATGCTGGAGTTCGGGGAGAACTACATACGCTTCATTCAGAACGGGCTGCAGACTGTCTTGGCGAGCGCCACGGTGCCGGACTGGGTGACGGCCACACAGTATGAGATCGGGGACATCGTTGAGGAGCCGGGTGCGTCCGGCACGTTCTACCGGGCCAACACGGCACATCTCAGTTCCGGTGCGAACCAGCCGCCCAACGCGGTGTGGACGCTGCTCTCCAGCACGATCCTGGAGATTCCGACGACCTATCTGGAATCGGAGCTGCCGGATCTCCGCTTCATTCAGTCTGCCGACGTCATCACGATCGCGCATCCCGCTCACGCGCCGGCGGATCTCTCCCGGCGATCCGACATCAACTGGGCGCTGACGGACATCGTGTTCGCGCCCAATCAGGGACCGCCGACTGGTTTGGCCGTTGCCGGAACCGCGGGCTCCACAGTCTTCACCTATCACGTTACGGCCATCGCGGCTTCGACGTTCGAGGAGAGTCTCGCGGCCATCATTGTATCGGCTGCCTTTACAGATCCAGATGCGGCCTCTCACACGATTACCTGGGTGGCGCCGACTGGAGCGCAGGAGTTCAACATATACTTGGAAGTCAACGGTGTTCCCGGATTCATCGGAATCGCGGTCGGCACCTCCTTCGTGAACGACGGGATCAGTCCCGACACAACGGACAGCCCGCCGATTGCCAGCACGGTCCTGGCCGCGACGAACGACTTCCCCACGGCGGTCACGAACTACCAGCAGCGGCTGGTCTTCGCGAATACGAATAACGACCCGGAGAAGGTCTTCGCGTCGAGGACCGCGCTTCGGACCAACATGACGGGCAGCACTCCGCAGCAGGCGGACGATGCCGTGTTCTTCACGCTGCAGGCGAATCGGGTCAACTCGATCCAGCATCTGATCGACATCGGAACGCTGATCGTGTTCACGTCCGGCGGCGAGTGGGAGATCCGGGGAAACGAGGCCGGCATCCTGGTTCCCGCGGAACCGAATACCCGGCAGCACAGCTACAACGGGTCTACCCGGCTGCGGCCCCTCGTCATCAATGCGAATGCGCTCTACGTGCAGGCGCGAGGTTCGATTATCCGAGACCTGGGATTCGATTTTCAGGCGGATGGGTACCGCGGGAACGATCTCACGATCTTCGCGTCCCACCTCTTCGACAACTTCACGCTGGTGGACTGGGACTTCCAGCAGATCCCGCACTCCGTCGTTTGGGTGGTGCGGAGTGACGGGACGCTCCTGGGCCTGACCTATGTACGTGAGCATGAGATCGTGGGCTGGCACCGGCACGACACGGACGGCACGTTCGAGAACGTGGCTGTGATCCCGAACGGAAACGAGGACGATGTGTACGTCGTCGTCCGCAGGAACATCAACGGCACTTTGCTGCGCTACATTGAACGGTTCGCCACCCGGCAGGTGGATGAGGATGGGATCGAGGATTCGATCTTCATGGACTCCTCGCTCTCCAGGGACGGGAACAACACCACGGCGATCACCATGACTCTCAGCGGAGGCCCTCCCTGGACGGCACTGGCCTCCCTGACCCTGACCGCCAGCGCGCCCTTCTTCGTGTCCGGGGACGTGGGCAACGCAATCCATCTGAGAGATGCGACGGGAGACGAGGTGCGGTGCGAGATCATCGCCTTCACGAGCACGACTATTGTTACAGTCCGGCCGCATAAAGATGTCCCCCTCACGCTGCAGGGTGTGGGCGTCACGACGTGGGGCCATGCGATCGACCTGCTTACCAATCTCAGCCACTTGGAAGCGAAGGATCTCTCCATCCTGGCCGATGGATTCGTGGTGGGCAGTCCCAACAACGATACCTACGATCCGAAGTTCACGGTGAGCGGAGGACAGGTCACGCTCGACCGGCCCTACGTGGTCATTCACGTCGGCCTTCCGTACATCACGGATTTTTATACACTGGATGTCGATTTCCCGGATGGGGAAACCCTGGCCGACAAGGACAAGCTGATCCAACGGCTGACGGTGTTCCTCGAAACGTCTCGGGGTCTCTTCACCGGAGCCGAACCGCCGACCGATGACACCGTGGATGCGAAGGAAGGGCTCACCGAGCTCAAGGTCAGGCAGAGTGAATCGACGGATGATCCGGTGAGGCTCTCGACGGAGACCGAAGACGTGAACTTTGAAGGCAATTGGAACGAGCACGGGCGCACGTTCATGCGCCAGCTGGAGCCGCTTCCCCTGGCCGTGCTTTCCATCGCCACCGCAGGCTATTTGCCGATTAGGGGGAGGTAAGCATGGCAGCTGGAATCGCAATCATCAATTCGATCGCCGGCATCGCGCAGACGCAAGCGCAGGTGGAGAACCAGCGGGCCGAACGGGATCTCAAGGAATCTGCGCTGCGGAGCGAACAGAGAATGCAGGAGCGCCGCGCCAAGGATGCGATCGAGCGCGGTCGTACAGCGGAGCTGCGTGAACGGCAGAGGACCCGGAAACTAATCGGGGCACAGCGGGCCGCCGGCGCCGCGCAGGGTATCCAGATCGAGGAGGGTTCGTTCGCGGAACTCCTCAGCGAGACGGCCACTCTGGGCGCCGCGGACGCTGCAACGATCCGGGTCAATGCTTCTCGTGAAGCTCTGGGTTTCCGTTTGGGCGCCGCTAGGTTAGAATCACAGCGGCGGCTGGAGAGACTCGTGGGGAAACGGCGTGAACGGACCACCCTCGTGACCGGGGGCCTTCGGGCCGTTGGCGATCTCCAGCGATTCGAGAGAAGTAGAAGTCAGCCATTGAGGTAGAAATAGATGGTCACTGTTCCACGACGACAGGAGGAGCGACTCGCGGAAGCACCTCTTCCGGCCGGTCCCGGTGTAGCTCCCACCCCGCGGATCGGTGAAGGCGAGGCCGAGCTGTTCCAGCAGGCCCGTGCGAATCTGGCAGAGGCCGAGCAGCGGTTCGCGGAGGAGAGGAAGAAGGCCCAGGTCACAAACCTCAGTGAACTCCGCGCTCAACTGACCGATGCACAAACACAAGTCATGCGGGAAACGCGGAAACGGACGCTGGGTGAGGCTGAGGGCGCCGACACGGATGCGATCAACGACTTCACCGGCCGGTTCGAGGATATTGACGCGGGAATCAAGGACCCCGCGGTCCGGGAAGCCTTACGCCGGGAATTCCTGAAGCAGCGGGTGAGTCTGAATCGGGATTCCGTGCTCTACGTGGACGGACAGCTCCGGCAGCATGCGTCGAATGTCACCAGTTCAGAGATCAAGGGGTTGATTGAGAACAGTCTCATGCTCGTGGACCCCAAGCGTGATCCGCCGATTCTGACGGAGTTCATTGTGGAGAATATCGAAAAGGGTGTGGGGATTCTTGAAGACGAGGCTGATCGTCTGGGCTTGGATCAGGCCAGTCTTGATCGAAACATCGCGGGCTTCAAGGACGAGATCCACCGGCAGATAATCACTCGTCTCGTCACGGCCAAGGAGGACGTTCTCGCAAAGGAATGGCTGGAGGAATTTGAGACGGAGATGAGTGGTGACACTCAAACGCGGATGGCCGTCGAGGTCAAACGGGCCAGCATTGAAGGTGAGACTCTCCGGTTGGCCAATGAGTTTAACACCACGAATCCCAATTTTGACCTGGAGGATGCGAGGAAGGAGTGGCTGAAGCAGGAGGACCCGGATATGCGCCGGCTCCTGAAGCGCCGCCTATTGGAGATCAAGGAGGAGAACGACGCGGTATTGAATGAGAAGGTCGAGAATATGTTCGTGAGGATCTCTCGCCAGCAGGATGTGTTCGGACCCGCTGGTGAAATCTGGAGAGATTTCATTCTCTCCGATCAACGTGACGAAATGGCGTCTCTCCCCTTGAAGGAGCGCCTGCTGTTGGAGAAACTCTTGGACCGGCGCGGCAAGACCAATGTAAAGCTCAATAACCGGGCTTGGATGAGGTACGTGGTGGACATCCGCAGCGATCCGATCGCCTTCGCCAAGATGTCCGAGCTGGAATTGGAGGAGCAAGTCCTGACGAACATGGATCAGGGCCACCGGGAACGAGTGATCTCCGAATGGACCCGGGCGCAGCAGGCGGTCAAGGCGGCGGAGGCCAAGAACGCCCAGCCGCTGGAGGAATTCAAAAGCAGCTTTACCCGGGACGAGTTGATTGTCCAGGCCCTGGCCGATGCAGGGATCGACGGGTTTGAGGCCGGGGACACGATGGCTTCAATCAAGGGGCAGGACAATGAGGATAAGGCGCGCGCCTTCCGAGAATGGCAGGAAAGAGTGGAGGTTCGTCGCGGTATATTCTTCGCTGAGAATCGTGGGAAGAACCCGAATGATGTCGAGGAGCAGCAGATCATCGACCGGCTCATCCTGCCTAAGATGTTGCTGGAGATCGAGATCCCGGGTGCTTGGAATCCCACCAAAGCTCTTGAGGACATGACAGCCGATGAGTTGAATCAGGTGATACCTGACTTCACCAAGGTACCTCGACGGGCGGTGGAGAATATGCTTCTAGCGGCGCGCAACGACAAGCCTCCAATCCTTCTTGATCCAGCTTCAGAGGAAGGGCGTATACGAATCACGCGGGCTTTCTTCTTGGCTACGGCAACACGGGGTAAGACCCGGCTGAATGACCCGGCAATCAAGCCTCTAATCATGGGCATTCTGAGAGGACGCCGCTAGTGGTTCTTGATCCTCTGGGAGAAGTAACTGGCCGTGCGGATCTGGGTAAAACAATTACCCAGCGCCTCAAGCAGCCTATTCTGAACCTGCAGAATCAGCAGGATCAGGGTGAGGATGTTCGCCGTGAAGACAGTGATTTCGTCGACTTTATCACGGGTGGGGGGATTACTACCCGCCTGAACGCCCAACTCCGGCGCGCGCAGGATCTGGAAGAGGATTTCGCCAAGCGGATTGTCAACCTCCAGCTGAGAACGGATCTGGCGCCTGAAATCATTACCCGCAACATGGCGCTGCTGGAGGAAGATGTCGTCAGGAACGAGCAGTTCTGGGGTTCGTTCAATCTTGCGAGCTTTGTGTCCACCAGTCCCGTGTGGGCGGAATGGATGTCGCTCCATCACGGCAACGCCAGGTTCGCCCAGGACGACATGCCCACGCTGGCCCAGATGGAGTCTATGGCTAGGCGGTCTCCCACGGAATGGCGATTGCCTGAGCAGCTGCTCCGCGACATGGCCATGACCGGCGTGAAGGACGCGGCGGCCGAAGAGTTCCGACAGGTGAAGCAGGGGTTCGTGACCCGCTTCCAAGGCAAAAATCTCAAGCAGATCGAGAAGAAGCTGTTCGAGGAGAAGCTGGCGATTCTGAACGCCGAGGAAGACTTCATCGCCGGTGATGATCCAGTGGGCGCGGCAGAGACTCTGAGAAAACGTGCAGATGAGAACCCGGCATTCTTCATCCCCTTCGCTTCCGGTGCTGTGGACGCTGCCCGGTTGACGGAACTCTACCAAGCGGCGAAGGCTGCAGGGTTGAATCAGGCCACGCCGGCGCAGACGGAACTACTTCTGCGATTCGGTCGCATGGCCGCGGCTACCGATCGCCGCGGCTCCACTGTCATGGGAGACGTGGCGGCGATGATGGCTGAGATGCCAGCGTTCGTTCTGGAATTCAGCGCCACGTCCGGGATCTACACCGGCACCCGGATGGCTCTCCTCAAGACCGGCAAAGAAGCGGCGGAGGGATTCCTCCGCGGTGCCATTTCCAAGGTGCTGCGATCGCGTCTGGGATCGTTCTTCGGAGCGGCTGCGGCTCAGACGGCAGTATCGTCGCCAGCCAGGATCTTCGGCGGCACCGTGGAGCGCATGACCCCCGGTGGCCAGCTCCAATTGGAAGACGGGACGACTCTCTTCAACGTAAAGCCCGGAACGGGCCAGTCATTCACGGTCGCGCTCAAGAACTCTATCGTTGATTCGTTTGCGGAGATGGCTTCGGAGCGCACCGGTAAGTTCTTTGAGTTCCTCGACCGGCCGCTGGCCAACGGTCTGTACCGTCTGTGGTCCAAGGGGCGCCGCAAAGCGATCAAGGGCGCCGTGGGCACGGCGGTGAGTCCGAGCGCATTCCAGAAGGTGCTCCAGCGCGCGGGCGTCCACGGCATCTTCAGCGAAATGGCGGAGGAGGAAGTCGCGAAGTGGATCAACTTCGTGGCCGGTGATGCTTCTTTCCCCAGCCTTCCTCTTCTCCCGGGCGGAACGACCGCACGGCAACTGCTCGTCATGGGTCTGTCCTTCGCGCCGCTGGGTGTCATCCACGGCATCACCAGCACAGAGGAACGGCAACCGTCACGAGAAGCGCGGCCGGAGAGCAACCCGGAATTCTTCAAGGACATGGGAAGCCTGGTCAAGCAGCTGAAGAACACGATGGAGACTCCCGAGCTGCTGGAGCGGAAATTCAAAGAGATCGTGGAGGGCCGGCCGACTGAATTCGTGTACGTGTCCGTCGGGGCTTGGGAGAAGCTGGCGGAATCGCGCAACACCAGCCCTTCAGAAATGGCGGTCGAGTGGGCCGGGGACGTCAGGGCCTATGAGGACGCGAAAAAGGTGGGCAACGGCGGCCAGGTGGTGATCCCGTTTGAGTCCTATCTCACCAACATCGCGGGCACGGAGCACAACGACTTCTTCCAGGGCAACGGCAAGATCGACCCGATGGAGGTCACGCCGGAAGAGGCGAAGGAACTGATCGAGGAGGCGGAGAGGGAAGAGAAGCTGCTGGAGACGGAAGAGAAGCGTCGGGAAGCTGAAGCCGGCCTGGAAGAAGCGGTCGAAGAGGAGGAGGAGAAGATCCAGGAGACGGAGATCTTGGACCCGTCGGTTCAGGATCCCGACGCGACGGCTCCGACCGAAGGCACGGTGCAGGTCGAGGGCGCCCCGGAGGGAACGGATGTTCAGGTGGGGGCTACCGGGGA
>SDBT01003406.1_pt1 | contig 27551 bp, 29 predicted proteins | sample 2277101 | NCBI WGS metagenome assembly SDBT01 (sample SAMN10404973, study PRJNA504765) | marine sediment metagenome | isolation source: marine sediment core GS10_PC15, 103 cmbsf | place: Arctic Ocean: Southern Knipovich Ridge | collected 2010 | reverse complement strand
GTTTAATATAAGTATTAAATATTTCATTTAATAAGTATACATGATTAAAATATTTAACGAAATTACGTATAATAAATATATTATTATTTTTTTTCATATATACATCTAATATATTTATAGTTAACATTTTTACTCGTTCCAAATAAGAGCTATCGATTATATTTATATAACAATCCAGATAATATATATCGGGTAATAATAAAACTAATGATAATATTTCAAAATTTTGTTTCAACTCTGATATAATAAAAGGATTATATAACATTAATATATATAATCCTTTTAATTTATTGTATATACTATTATATATTATTTTTGTTTCTATATTTGTATCAAGATCATTTTCCGATAATTTTAAATTATTAATATCTATTATGGTATCTATTAATATAGATGGATTTTTTATATATTGTGTTATACATTTTGATAACAATAGATTAGGATTATTATACGAATATTTTAAATCATAATATATATATTTATAATATATATAGGGTATATTAAAAGAAAATATAAATATCCCATGTTTATTATAATGTTGTGATATTAGATTTTTCCATAATATTTCCTTATTAAACTCATTGTAATATATATTGGATATTCTAATATATTTACTTATAGATGCAACATCTAACCATTTAAATAATTCAGTATGGTAATCAATAAAATTTATACTCATTATTTATATTATCAAATTTTTAATTAATTTATTTGTCATTTTTATATAAAGCTCTTAATGTTTTTAAATAACTGTATATATACAATTATTTTTTTAGTTTTTATTATGTTTTTAGTTTTTATTATGTTTTTAGTTTTTATGATTTTTTTAGTTTTTATGATTTTTTATTTTTACGATTATAAAACATTAATATTTATTACTCTTAAGATGATATACATACAATTTAGCATTATTGCCATTATATTCAATCTCTAAAATTTTATTCATTAATAAACAAAAATGCGCATCATGTGAGTTCTCAGAAAATGTAACGTATACACATTTACCATATTTTTGAGTTTTAAACAAAATTAATGGATATGGCTTCGATCCATATTTTGTTTTCTTTCGTTCTTTTTTATTTGTAACAAATGGTGCAAAATACGGCCTAAGTATTTTTTCATTCAACCAATCAGGTATAGATTTAAAAAACAACACATTATTAACATATGGAGGATTTTTATCATACACAAACGCCCGCATGATAGAAATTGTTTCATTTTCTTCATTATACGATTTTAATTTTATCAATGGTTCTAATTCTATTTTTATTTTAGGACAAATATACCGTTTCCTTACTTCATCGTCCTTCTCAGTATGTCCAGACCAATCATTATCATCACCATATTCAATATTATCTAAGGCATCATCTAATGAAATAGTAGGCATAATAAAGTCCGGGTCTTCTATATATTTAGATCGTTTCGATCCATCCTCATTCAAATCAGATAATACATTATACACTTTAACATTAGATACTCTAATATATGCAAATCTACTGCCATCTTTACATTCAATTAAATTTAGTTTATACGCACATCTTTTTCCTATTTTATTTATTGCATCTTCTATAATACTAATTATATCATTTTTTGTTGCATCATTTACATATACATATAATGTATTAGTATCATATTTTTTATCATAATCTACTTCATCATCATCAACATAATTATAATTATAAACACCATATATTTTTGACATTATATAATAATTATATACTAAAGGATTTTTTTATTTTTTTTATCATTTTTTCGTATAATAATTTATGAATTATTTAAAATATGGTTTAACTTTAGTATAGTATTTATACCTTTTGTAGTATTTTCAAATGATTCTACTATGAACGGATGAAGCCTTAAAAATGAAATACTTAATTTTTTAGTTTGAGTATATATATGTTTTCCCCATAATGATAATAATATACCATGTTTCCATATATTATTTACATATTTATATAATTCCATTTCATTATAAACATTTTTAGGAAGAATAATATCAAATAAGGGAAATATATATCCTGGATCTTTTGAGGGTAAAATTAAAGAATAATTATTTAAATCCTTTCTATAATTATGAGATAATTTTATTTCTATTCTTTTTCTACCAATTTTATTATTTCTAAATTTATGTAATATAACATTATCCTTTGGTACATATAAATTATCTGTGTTTATTGCTATTTCAAAACTATACATTATATTATCACTTAATTTTTCTGATATTATATCATCTATATTATATTTATTCATTAATAAACTTCCTATATTTATATTCACCATAGGCATATATGGAAATTTATTTAATATTCCACTTAAAAATTTAGTAGGAGTTGAAAAATATCCATTTATCATTTCATTAAAATATTTAATACCGTAAGAATATGGATATATTACATTTGTATATGGATTAACATACATATCATCTCCTATATATAGATCTTTATTTTTTATAAAATCTTTTATAGATATTAACACATAATTCCCATTCTTATATTCTACAGGAAATAAACTTAATAATTCAATTAAATTCATATTTTTTGTATTATATCCATCATTATTTATATTAGATGTATTAAGAATAGATGCATAATTTAAATTAAGTTGATATATACATTCTTCTTTTATTATATCAAGTTCATTTTTATTATAATGGGGTATATCTACATAATTTGGAGTTTCGTATATAACATAATATTTATATGTAGTATTAAATATAATTGATTTAATATCATCATATGAAGTTTCTAATTTCCATCTAAATACTATTGCATCATCGTATTCATTAAAAGATTTCATATTAACATTATTCTTTTTATTATTAATAAATAGTTTTATTTTTATAGATAGTTTGTTCATAAATAAATCAAATGAATTCTTGTTAGGGAATTGTCCACATATTTTAACTTTTGATATAACATTTATTGAACTTAATGTACATTGTAATATTGGATATATTTTTATTATTTCTAAATATGATGATATAACAAAATATTTTAATTTATATATATATGAATCATCTAACCATCCTTTTGTATTAACTATCCATTCAGATGGAGCATTAAATTGATATAAAGGTAATTTATTATCACATATATTATCTATTGCATGTTGTATCCATATTTCAGGTATACCATATATATTTGTATTTAATTTAGCTACTATAATAGGTTCTACACGTTCAAGATATCCTCCCCACTCTAATATTACTTCAGCTCCTATATGTATTTCTTTTTTAGACAATTCTTTATATGGTGTAGGCAATGATATATATCCGTTTTCTCTTAAATTTATTAGTTGATCTTTAATTAAATCTACTTTTTCTATATCATCAGCATATATATTATTTGAAGATTTTATAAGAAATAATTTTTTATATACTTTATATAATTTAGAATTATCAGTGGGATGTGTTAATTGAGATGCATATGGAGTAAGTGTATCTGTAGATATTAATTCATACGTTTTTATTTCATCATAATCTAATTCATGTAAAATATTATTTTTTATATATATATTCTTATAATATTTATCAATAGGAGTAAATGTTATATTTGTATCATATACAGATACTTGTATATATAATATATCTACATTTAATTCACGCATAATATATTCTTTTATTATTTTTTTAATTTTTGGTACTTGTTGCATATCAATTTCATCTATTGTAATTGAATAATCTAAACATATATAATTTATATTAGATATTAATTTTTCTAAATTCATTCTAATAGTAGAATTAATACCTGATATTTCGAATGGTACTACTATTTTAAATATTTCTATTATTATTCCATTTGAAACAAGATTATATGTTTTAGATATTATAGAGAAATTATCTGAATATATTAACTCCTTTATTTTTTTATATGTTGATTGTATTTCTGGGTGATGTGGATTTGTTATTATTTTATATTTATATACATTTAACTCATTATCTACCATATTTTACTTTAATATATATTTTATTATATTTTTATTTTTTTATTGATTTTTATTTATTTTTTTAAAGTCTTAATATTATTTTGCTCATAAAATTTAACAAAATATTTAATCACCATTAAATAGTCAGTATTATCAGTTTTTATTTGTCTTCTCCACCATGATATAACATTTTTGGGCATACTTTTATTTATTTCTAAATTATCTAAACATTTATTTATAAACTCATATATTGCTTTATTTTTATTAAATTTTATCATATTATTATCTATGTTTATTATTTTATTTATGCCTTCTTTATTATTATATATCATATATTGATACATATGCAATGTTCCCATATCTAAATTACATTTAACACATATAGGATGTAAATTATATAATTCTAATTTTCCACCATTATATTTTGATATAATATGTCCACAATGCCATGCTGGATCATCCATATATATTATCTTACAACATGAAAAACATTCTCCTATATTATTATTATTAAATGTATTAAACCATAATTTTAATCTTAATTTAGTCTTATTCGATGATGTCATTTTATATAATTTAGATTTATAAATACTATCAATACGTTCATAATAATATATACTATTATCTATATACACAACATCATTTATATTATTATCTATATACACAACATCATTTATACTATTATCTATAGTTAAAATATTATTATAACTCCATAAATTAAATATAGATAATATATTTTTTATAGGATGCATAATATAATCATATATGTCTGATGTTGTTATTCTATATAAATTTGTTATCATATCTGATTTTGTTGTCATATTTAATGTTGTCATATCTAATGTTGTCATATCTGGTTTTATTATCATATCTAGTTTTGTTGTTATATCTGGTTTTGTTGTTATATCTAGTTTTGTTGTTATATCTGGGGTTGTTATTATATCTGATTTTATTATCATATCTGGTTTTGTTATTATATCTAGCTTTATTATAGATGAATATAATTTACATGATATATTATATGAATTTTGTATATTTAACAAAATATTATTAATATTTATTTTATCGTTAAATATATTAATAGTATAATATATATAATGTGATGATAATACAATAAAAAACTCATACCACGATTTATACTTTATTATATTATCATTTATATTTTTTGTAATATTTAATATATTACATATATCTTCTATTTTTGTATACTTATGTAATAAATGTACTATAGATTCAGGGTTATAATTATATAATTGAACTATATATTTTTCAATATATCTAATTAATTTAGTTATTTCTTCTTTATATCCTATTAATCTAAATTCACATGAAATATATAAATTAGTATTCTTTATTTTATTTTTTATATTTTTTACTGATTTATTAATCCTATTAGAATGTATATTATAATATGTATTATGTTCACCCTGAATTAAAAGAATATTTTGTAATGTATGGAGATTCATATTTTTATATATGATATTTTTTTCATAATATTTTTGTATATTATATTTTGTAAGAAAAATAGTATAAATACTATACATAAGTATAAAAATATAAATTAAAAATATTATGGAAAAAATAAATGAAACAGTAAATGGATTTTGGATTAATATAAATGATATGTTAGAATTATTTCATGAAATTATAGAAGAAGCATTTTATCAAAAATTAACTACGTTAAATCCACTATTAATTGAGTTAGGAAAAAATGTAATAATTCAATGTAAATATAATATTACCCCTATAAATATATCTCCTCCAACATCTGATTTAGAATGGAAATATATGTTCATAAAATCCTTTATATTAAATACATATAATCATTGGGGCAAAATATTTGACAAAGATGAGGACTTTTTTGCGGATCATTTTGTTACATTATTTATGAATAATAATAATAATAATAAGTCTAATACAAATAATGTAAAATCTGATAATTCAATTGTATCATCTTTTTTTAAAGAAAATGCCCAGGAATTTCATCGAATATTTACTCCTAATATAAATGGAGTAAATATTATAACCGATGATGATAAAACTGATTTATGGTTATTTATTATACGGTTAATAGAACAAAGTATAGAATTTGTTTATTTGAATAGATATCCAAATAAGGAAGGAAAATATACACAGCGATATTTATCTAATGATATAAAAGATTTACATAAATGGAAACACAAATATAATAATAGAAAAAAATAAAAAATGTATAAATAAAATATAATAAATAAAATATACTATATAAATGGAGTTTCCATCAGAGTCAAAAATATGGGGACCAGGTATATGGTTAAATATTCACGTATTTGCATTAGGAGCTATTACAATGGATAAAATATATCAATATATTGAATATATAAAATTTATTATGCCAAAATTACCATGTAACGAATGTAGAAATCATGCTATAGAATATATTATAAATAATCCTTTGGAAGAATATATTAATATAAAAAATGAAAAAGATATTTATATAGGAATGTTTAAATGGACATGGATATTTCATAATACAATTAATATGCGTATACGTAAAAATACGATAGATTATGATACAGCATTATATATGTATGACGATCCTATAGTATGTTCATCATCATGTGCATCAGATAATACAATTACATCATATTCACCGAATTATAATTAATATTATATTAATTAAATATTATTGTATTAACAAAATTATAAAAATCCATAAAGATATAAAAAAATATAAAAATGGAAAATAATTGGGGTAAATCTTTTTGGCAAACAATGCATATAATTTCATATAATTTTATATCAGAAATTGATATTAATTCATTTATACCATTAATTACGTCTATTATATCTAAAATGCCATGCAAAAAATGTATTATTGAAGCAAAACAATATATATTTATTAATAATATAAAAAATATTACTATGAAAAAAATAAATAATAAAATTATAACCCCATTTATATGGATGTGTAATTTCCATAATCATGTTAATATTAAATTAGGTAAGCCAACTATATCATGGGTATTAACATATAAAAAATATAATGAAATATATGAATCTTGTAATGAAGGATGCATAGATAAAGATTCTGTTATTAATACAGTTAATAATTATAATAATATAAATATTACATTTGTTTCAAAAAAAAATCCTAACACAGCAAATAAATTAAATGAAAAAATTAAGAATAAAAAATAATTTATATTATCAGTTATAGCATACTTTCTATATTTTTCATCATTCTATCTTCATCCGACTCATCTGATTCATCTGATTTATTCCATACATTATGTTTTTGTATTTTACGTATTGAATGTCTATTATAATCTCTAGAATTTGATTTATTATGTTTTTTACTTCTATATTTTGACTTTATACCTCTATTTATATTAGATGTAGATATATAATCACTAGAATTAGAGTCATCTGATATAATATTATTAGAGTCTAAATTAGATCTATATTTAGTTGATTTATGTGAATTTGATCTTCGATTATTATAAATAGATTCATTTTGGTCATATCCTAAACTTTTAATAAATATAAGTATATTTGATAATTTTACGTGTTGTTTGTTATATAAGTCTTCCATGGTGGATAATCTTTCCATAAGTTCATTATTAATATTTGATATTTGTTTTACTATTTTAGAGTGTTGATTAAATTTATCTATTATGTCATTTAATTCTTTATTTTTATAACTTTGTTTAGATATAATATCTATAGCAGATATTAAACTTTTATCAGATTCTTTTAATTTTTCGTCTAGATCATTTATTTTATTATTTAATATATATGTTGATGCAATAACTCCTATAGTTGCACCTATTGCTATTATAGTTGACGGTGATACAATTCCATTATTGCTTGTAACTGTCGCGTTATCATTATTCATTTTTTATAATATTTTAAAATGTAATATTAATGTTTAGATATTTTTGCTCAAAACTAAAAATTAAATAATAAAAATAAAAAATGAAAAAAAAATAATATATTAAATTAAATAATATATAATGGAAAATATATCAGTTGATAATTTAAATCTACCAGAAACACCAAATTCTACAACAGAACAATTATTGGAATTACAATCATCCAATATAATAGAATCTAATGTATTAGAACGTTTAATAGAATCTGGTATATCTATAAATAAATTATCTAAAATACAATATCAATCAGATACATCAGATATGATAAAACCTATAAGTATACAAAGTCATAATATAGATATATCATATCAGTTATATGGAGAATCTAAATCTTATTATGATGCTAAAATTAAATTATATTTTATTATACAGCAAATATTAAAATCAGTTGTTACGGATGAATATATATATATGATAACAATAGCTATGATGGAAAAAGCTAAATTTGGTCTCATATATCCGTTAGAAATTGAAAATACTATAAAAATAATAAACCATAAAATACAAAAATATTTAGATAATGAAAAAGTCTAAAGTATAAATTTATAATTAAAATATAATGAATAAAAAAATATTTATTATATATACAGCGGATAATTGTGGTGCATGTAGTAAATTTAAAAGGACACAATCTGTATTAGTAGAAAATATAAGAAAAATAAAGAACATATCTATATTATATATTAATGTTAAAAAAATGGCCGATGATCCAGGTGAATTATATCATCCACAATTTAGAAAAGGGGGTAAATGGTTTCCAGGATTTTATTTATTTGATGAAGAAGATTTTTATAATTTTGAGAACCCATTAAACGGACATGTAATGGGTGGAATATATAAAAATGGAATTCAAACAAAAGATCCGTCTATAAAATATAGTTTTCAAACTAGTTATATAATAGAATGGATTAAATATAACATATCAATTAAACAAAAATCTAAAATAAAATATATATATAATAATGATGATACAGACTTTGAATATTATACATTAGACTGGTATAAACTTATGAATAAATAATAAAAATATAATAAAAATAATAAAAATATAATAAAAATAATGAATAAATACATATTTATCATTTCAACTTTAGATGGATGTAGTCATTGTGTTAATTTTAAAAATAATATAAATCCATCAGGTATAACTTCATTAGAAGAACTAAAAAATAAAGTTAAACAATTAAATTATAATATAGAAATCATGGAAATTAATAGATCTAATAATATAGATACATCGATATTAGGGAAATTATCTAAAAATTGGTATCCATCATTTTATTTATTTACACCATATCAATTGAATACTAATCCCCTTAATGGTTACGTAATGGGAGGAATTGTAAAAGATGGGGTTATTATAAAAGATGGGTCTCGTATAAGTTTAGATATTGATAAAATTATACAATGGATAAAATCTAAAATTAATGTTAATAATGTTCAACCATATACGGATTATACATATAGATTAAATACTTTAATATAAATACTTTAATATAAATAATTGATAAAAATAATAAAAATATAATGTATATAAAAATGGCAATTCTATTTCCTATATTTGATACACTGTATAATCAATGTATATTAAATCCAGATGATTATATAATTAATGGAGATATGAGATTAACAATTAGTACACTTAATGATGAGCATATAAAAGTAATATCCTTATTAATTTTACATTTCTCAGTATGTGATAACATTAATAATGGATATAATTTTGAAAAAGCAATTCTCATAAATAAACCTATACAACGATCATACAAACGAAATAATTTAATTATAGATCTTCCATATAAGGGTGTTACTACTGAAAATGGAAAGGGTATATTATATGATATAGATAATTATCCACCTCTTTTAGAAAAAATTATAGCTGCATATATAACAAATATTATTATGTAAATATTTTAATTATTATCTAATCTTAATATAAGAATAGATAAAAAATATATAAGTATATTTATAAAGTAGAAAGTATTGGAGTTCTTACATCTCTAACGTCAGATCTAGGCGAATATACAGAAGTTAATACAACCGGTCTAATTTGTGATGGTTCATAATGTACTGGATTAGATGAAACAAATCTATCAGGTTCCATATATCTAACCGGATGCGATGCATATTGAGGTTCTTGTACATATTGAGATTGTACTCTAGGTGAAGAAACATATATAGGCTGAAGATTATCAGAATTATTTAGAGATTGTGTTATCGGAGTTACAACTGATGTTTTCTCTACTTTTTCCATAGGTATAGGAGTTACAATAGTTACTTCGTCTGTATCTGAATACGCAAACCAATATATTAACGCTATAATTATACATATTATAGCAATAACTAATATAATAACATTTATCCAAAATAATGTAACGGCTGTTCCGGATGAAACTTGAGAACTTTCAATGGCATCGTCCGGAGGATATGCTAAGAGATACCAATAATAAGTATTGGCGATTAATATAATTAACCATATAATAATTATTATTATATAAAATATTGTCCAACCCCATCCATCTTCATTATTAGCCATTTTTTATTATTTTTATTTATAATATTTTTTCTTTTTATTTTTTTAGTTATATACTTTTTTGCTATAATTTTTATAAATATAAACAAAATGAGAAAGATAAAAAAAAAGAAAAAAAAATGAATCATAATAAAAATATATTTAGTGAAAAAGTTGATTAATTATATATCGCATTTCATTTATTAATAAATTCATTTATATTTAGGTATATACAATTTTTAATAATCTCGTACTAAAATAATTACATAAAAATGACATCAAAAGGTCCATCTTTAGCAACTGTTATAAAACAAGTTGATAACGCCAAAGCGGCAAAAACTTTCCACCGTCTGGGTGGAGGTGTACTAAGAATTAATAATGCAACAACATATTGGCAAACTCACCCTAATACTATTTATTTAGTTTCATATCATATAGCTGGTGAATATCAGGATCTATTTAATCTACTTATTGGTAGTGGTGGATTTACTGACTCTAATCAAGTTAATAACGAAATTAGTAGATTAGGTGTTACTTCAACTAATTATAGAACTGATCCTTATGCGTCTTTATTAAGGATTGCACAAGATGAAGAACGATCAATTAAAGGAAAGGGTGCAAAATCATCATTAGCACAAAGGAATGATGATCAACTAGCATTAACTTTAATTGATGCATTTACTGCTCATAGAAAATCGGCGAAGGCATCAGGCATTAAGGTAGTTGGGGGAGCTATAAGTGTTGATGGTACACCAACTACAGGACATAGAGGACAAACAGCTAAAGCTCTTACATTAGCTCAACGATTATCAGAGGCTAAATCAGGACAGGTAATTAATGTAAGTAGTTTACTTTCTCCCGGAGTTATATTATCTAATGGTATGGTAATGAAAAAAGATATTAAAATAGTTAAAGCTCCTACTACTAAATCTAGAAAATTAAAAATGGTTCCCGGTATTAATATTGCATCAGATAATCCGGCCGCATATAATAGGGCTATTGATATTCTTGGTGCTAATCAACAATTTAAAACTCAATTTGGCCAGCTTCTATCTACGCAACAGGTTATGTCTCCAGCTATGCAACAAGCTATGCAAACTATACGAACGGCTCCCCTTGGTATAACACCCGGATCACCAACCCCAACAAATATCCCTACTCAGCCATTAACCACTTTTGATCAATTTAGATCGGCTCAATTGCCTTCAGTTCCATTGGGTACCTTACCTGCTCCACAATTTGTTCAACAATTTGGTCAACAATTACCTGCTGTTACAGCACCAATATTTAGTGTCCCATCTCAATTAGGTGTTCAATTGGGTCAAACTCAATTTAGTCCGTCTCAATTAACGGGTGGAATACCTACTCCTATTGTTATTGGTGCTTCATCATCCCCTATTAGAAGTGCTTCTCCAGTTAGAATTGTTCCAAGTCCTAGGAGTATAAGTCCTGGTGGTTCAAGACTTGTAGGTAGTATTCCGACTACATCAGTTCAACCACTACCACCACTTGGTAGTCCTCGACTTTCGGCATTTTAACTAAATTTATATGTAGGATATAATAAAATAAAAATAAAAAAAAATAAAAAAATATTTATTATTTTATAAAATAATAAATGAAATGGTTAGAAATAGGAATATTAGGATTTTCACTAGTTCTAATATTAATTATTTTTATATTAATTTTTATATCAATAAGTAATATAGGTCAAAGTTCAATTACCATAATAGATGATGAAAATATTGATAGTATATTTGCGTTTGAATCATTTGCTATATTATCAGGTATTGTTGTTATAGCTTTAATACTTATAAATATAATATTATATTGGTATGATAAAACAGATAGTACATTATTACATGTTTTATTATTTTTTACAGTCATATTGTCCATAAGCATTGGTATATTTGGTATGTTCGCACATAATGCAATAGGTCTTATTAATGATATTAACGAGGATATTTTAAATTCAAAATCTCCTATATTATATGCTAGTATAATATCCATAATAGTTAGTATTAGCGTATTTATTGTATTTATTTTATCTTTTTTACATGAACCTGATACAAATAATCCTATTTATAGCGTTAATAATTCTATAGATCAAAATACTATATATCACCCATTAGAAAAAATAGCAGAAATTGAAATAAATAATATTATATCTCCTAATACATATCATAATTCACCTAACACATACCATAATTCACCTAACACATACCATAATTCACCTAATACATACCATAATTCACCTAATACATATCATAATTCACCTAACATATATCATAATTCACCTAACACATACCATAATTCACCTAATATATATCATAATTTACCGTAATTTATATAATACATATCATAATTAACATAATATATATTACAATTCACTTAATACTTATATAAAATATAATATTATATATTTTATATTTATGTTTATGTTTATTTATATAGTATTAATATATTTTATCTATGATTAAAATGCTTCATCTATAAAATTAATAAATTGCTCAGCATCCTCATGTATAGAATTATATATATCTGTATATCTTTGTATATTTTTTGATAATTTAAACAAATTAACTAATACATCATTATTCTTTCGTATATTTAATGTTATAGTTCTATATTCTTCTATTTGCGCGTCAGTTTTCGGTGGCACAATATCATATTTATTCCGTTTACGCTCTAATTCTTTAAGTTGTTCTATTGTATTTACTAATTTTTTATCTAATAATAACACAAATAATTCTACTTTTTCATTAGCTTTAACTCTAGCACCTTTTATTTTTTTCTTATTATATCCATTTAATTCAGATGCGCGGTTAATATAATTTTGTATTGCCGCATTTCTCATTATTATACTAGTATCATCTATTATTTTTGATATTAATATCGGATTTTCAAGTATTTCACTTAATCTAATAACGGGATATGCTATAGGTGAGTCAGATTCTACTATACCTTCATCACTTCGTTTTTCTACTTTAGTTAGCATTATTTCCTTCATTTGAGCCTCATCATCTCTCATTAACATGCAAATTCCATCACCGCATTCCATCGCTACAGCGCATACATCTAATCCAGCACAATTATATGCACCTATTTTTGCTGATAACGGTATAGATGTAGCTGATGATGTTTCTATAGTTGTTAAATCTCCTGGCTGTGTCCTAATATTTCCGTCTATATCTATCATAATATATACAGTATTACCTCTACTATCAATAGATTTAATATATTTAGGGGTTATATTATTTCCTGATTTTATCATAGTAGTATTTATAGGCATATATCCTTTACTAACCAATAATCTTAATATATCTTGATTTTCAATTAATCCATCTGGGGTTGAGAATTTAATACCATTTGCAGTATCTACAATATTTGGATATACTGATTTCTGTATACTCGGAGATGATGGTAATACTTGATTTAATCTGGATGATATGGATGGAAGTATACTCGGAGATGATGGTAATACTTGATTTAATCTGGGCGATACGGATGGAAGTATACTCGGAGATGATGGTAATACTTGATTTAATCTGGGAGATACAGATGGAAGTATACTTGGAGATGATGGTAATACTTGATTTAATCTGGGCGATACGGATGGAAGTATACTCGGAGATGATGGTAATACTTGATTTAATCTGGGAGATACAGATGGAAGTATACTAGGAGATGATGATAATACTTGATTTAATCTGGGTGATATAGATGGAAGTATACTAGGAGATGATGATAATACTTGATTTAATCTGGGATGTATAGTTACTGATGGTAATACGGTAGATGGTGGAAGTACAGTAGTTGATGGTAGTACGGTAGATGATGGTAATACGGTAGATGATGGTAATACGGTAGATGATGGAAGTACAGTAGATGATGGAAGTACAGTAGATGATGGTAGTACGATAGATGATGGTAGTACGGTAGATGATGGTACAGTTAATGGTAGTATAGTAGATGATTGTAATACAGATGATGGTAATATAGTAGATGATTGTAATACAGATGATGGTAGTACGGTAGATGATGGTAGTACGGTAGATGATGGCTGAAGTACAGTTGATGGGTTATATGTTTCTAAATCATGAGAAGACATATTAGATTCTAATTGAGATTGTGTTTTTGTTATAGGAGTTAATAATGGTGTGCCATATGATAATCTTGTTACAGATGGTCCAATTCCAGTAGATAGTATATTTGAAGTAACAGATGATTTCATAGGTGATAATGATGAATTACCTATCATAGGTAATTTACCTATAGATGGCAATAATATAGGACTTCTAGATGGAGAAGTAGAAAAATTATTAAGTGTACTAGTGTTATATACAGATGTAGAAGGGCTAGTTATAAATCGAGGAGACTGAGAATTAGAATTAACTAAACCAGTTAAACTTGCATTATTTGTTGATAACATTGAGTTAGACATATTTTTATCTATTATTATGTTTTTATATATTTTTATTTTATATTTTTTATTTTATATATTTTTTTTATAAAAAAAATATAAAATAAAAAATGTCATCATCATTTGATACATTTGAACCATCTGAAGATAATGATCTTACGGAAAGTGAAAATAAATTTTTGAATTCTATAATGTATATAGATGAAAATGATGAAATAGTAAAAGATAGCAATAATAAAAATATACCATTCTATAATAAATCATATAATAATATTATATTTGTGATAATAATAACCATTATATTTATCATATTAGCATGTCCCGCTGTGGATATATGGTTTTTTCAATATGTACCAGATCCATATTTTTGTTTATTAACAAAAGCACTTATATTTTTTATATTAGTATTTATAATAGACCTTATATTATCGTATACTACAAGGAATGGTTTACGAAATCATGATAAATATTAACGATAATACTGAAATTTGATTAATAATTTAATTAAATTTATTAGTTATAAATAATATAAATCATATTAAATTTATAATGAGAATTACTATAATAAATTTTATGTGCTATATAAAAAAAATCGTAGATATAGAAAATGATGGAATAACTCTTATAAGTGGTTGGTCTGGTGTAGGAAAAAGTTCAATATTGCAAGCTATTGCATGGTGTTTATATGGTAAAATAAGAGGTGTATATAATAATACTAATACTAATATATGTAGTGTTACATTACAATTTCCATCATTTACTATATATCGTCAAGGAAGGCCTAACTTATTAAAAATAACAGAAACCTCTATCCATGGACAATTAATATATGAAGATATAATAGCACAGCAAATAATAGATAATAAATATGGTGAAAAAAATATATGGTATGCCTGTTCATATATCTTACAAAAAAAACAAGCTATATTATTGTCTGGATCTAATGCAGAAAAACTAACATTATTAACACAATTAGCATTTATACAAGATGATCCAGATGAATGTATAAATAGAATAGATAATGAAATAAAAACTCAAAAACAACATTTTATCTATATACAGGCTGAATATACGGCTGAATTAAATATATTTCAAACTGACATAAATGCTAATACTACAATATTTAATTATGCATTAGATCATATTAACAAAAAATATAAAGAAGATGCATTAATAAGTGAAAATATAAATTATTCACAATTAATTGAGTCAAAAAATGAACAAAATAAAATGCTAGGCGAAATTGGAGTATATAAGTCATTATATTTAAATATTGAAGAAAAATTAACTAATATTTATAATAATATAAATAAATATTCAGTATTAATAAATACCACCAGAGATTATGATAAAGAATTAGAAGATATAAAAATACAAAAAAATGAACATGAAATAAATAATGCAAATGATATAAATAATATAAAATTAAATATTGAAGAATGCAAGCATACATTACATAAATTATCATCAGTTGTAGATGGGCATAATTCTAATATGAAAATATTACAACTAACATATGACTCAACAAATAAAAATTATAATAATATATATACTGAAATTAAAGATATAGAGTTATTAATTGACCGCAATATAAATATTGGAATTAAGTACACAACATCATATGAATTAAATAAAAAAATCTTAATAGATTATATAACAAATGAGAACATTGAGTTTGATATAAATGAAAATCATTTATTTACCGATAATGATATATGGAATATAAAAAATCAGGAAACTCAATATATTAATATGATAACTATATGTAATGAATTAAATATAAAGTATGAAAATATTAATGATATAAAAGATATAATATATAAAGAAAAAGAAAATATAAATAATTCATTAAATATGTTAACTAAAATAGAGCATGATAATAATATTAGAGATAAAATAAATAATTTAGAATATAAAATAGATAAAAATATTAAACCTATTAATAATAAAGATATAGAAATATCAAAAACTAAATATGATTTGTTATTATCAGGAAAAGATTTATTACAATGTCCTTATTGTGAAAAATCTGTACGATTATTAAATAGTAAAATAGAAAAAGCAGATGTTAAATATGCTACCCCTAATGAAATAAAATTAGCGCATACTGAATATATAAATTTAATACAACTAAAGGAAAAAAATGATATAAATACAAATATATTAAATCAAATAGAATCACTTAAATCTATATTAACGGAATTATATAAACCTCTTTCTAAATCCGAAATAATAGATATTAGGATTTTATATAATATAAAATATAATAAATTAAATAATATTATAATTGTTAGCAAATCTATGTATTCTTCAGAATTAATAGTAAAATATAATAAATATAAACATGACTTAGATATATATAATAATCATAATAAAAATAATAAAATTTTAGTATATAAAACTAAATTAAATGAATTACAATTACAACAAAATGAAATATTATCTAAAATAAATGATATAAAAAATAATATAGACAAATTATCTAGTTATAATATAGATAAATTCAAAAATGAAATAAATACATTAAATAATTCAATATCTAATTATATAAATCAAATGAATGATTTTATATCTAAATATAATAATACAAAAAATATATATAATTTAAATGAAAATAATATAATAAAAGATAAATTATATAATGATAATAATAAAAAAGAATTACAATTATATGTTAATCAAAAACAGGAAAATATAAAAGAATTAAATAATACACAACAATATATGAATATATTAAATGATAAAATAATACCAGATATAGATATACATATAAAAGAATGTTATGATAAAATATCAGATATATCAAATCATTTAATCAATGCAGATATATGTAATAAATATTATGATCGTCAGAATGAATTAACTAAAAAAAGAAATATTATAATTAATAATCAACATGAAATTATAGCATTAAATAATTTACGGCAAAATGCTATCGATCTTGAATGTGAACAATTACAATCTACTGTAAATACCATAAATTCTACAATGAATAGTATATTAGACCAAATATTTGATTCTCCTATATTAGTAAAATTACAATTATATAAAACTATAAAATCTAATAAACGTATCAAAGCTTATGTTAATTTATTAATATCATATAAAGGGATTGAGTATGATAACATTAATTCATTAAGTGGTGGTGAATCTGATAGAATTTCAATAGCATTAATAGTTGCTATGAATAAAACTAGTACTTCACCGTTTCTATTACTAGACGAATCCATGGATTCTATACATGAGGATGCAAGAGTATTAACATTGGATGCAATTAAATCATCATTATCAAACTGTAAATTTATAATTTATATTGGACATGAAGATACTATGGGTAATTATGACCATAATATAACATTTTAATCATATAATTAATCTATCATCAATGATAATTTATTCATGATCTTATCGGATATAATATTAGTTATATAACAATATTCTGGATTTATACGCTTTATAATATTTGACATTTTTATTATTATATCCGATATATATATTGGTATATCATCTATATTGTTAACATCTTTAAAAATTTCACGGTATATATGTCGTATATTTATTTCTTCCTTATTTTTTGTAAACCACTTTTTTTTACATGTATTTGTTATTGTACTATTAATGGATATTGATTCGTTTATTCCATAAGTTTTAAATGATATTATATTAAGAACCATATTTTTATTATACGATTGTCTTACTATAATATCATTATCATTTGTATGTGTTATTCCTATTAAATCCCTTATTATATAAATATGTCGTATTTTTGATCTATAAAATTCGTCAAATTTGTTAATATCTATACTTGATAATAATATTTCAGGCATTATAGAATAATTAGTATCATATAGTATTTTATACAATATATATATATTATTTTTATATTTAATATAATGTGTACCTATTTTTGGTAAATTAAATATAGGCATTAATTCATCATATATACATGGCATTACACTATCTACTTTTTTAATAGCGCATATTAATGTATTCGATAAATAATTAATAGTCCAATATTTAGTTTTTGTTTGTATATAATATGTTTCATATAAGATATTGGTTTTAAAAAATTCACCTAAATATGTACCATTCCATATAAATATAGGTTTATTCATATAATATGTTATAATTATATTAGTTATATTAATAATATCATATTATATATTTTTAATCATTTTTTATATTTTTATTTTTATTTTATAAAAAATGATTAAAAATAATTTTTTATAACAAAATTAAGTAACGTTTTTATTAAAATACCTATATATATCATGGAGTTTTTAGAGCAAGATTCAGATTCTTATAGCGAATCAATATCTGATATTTCAAGTTCAGAAACTGATGATGATTATTATAGTACATATAATTTACCTCATCCATCATTACCTTTACAACAAACACAATCATTTATTACTCAACCGCAACCAGTAGTTATTACACAACAGCCACAATCCGTTCCTATACAACAACCACAATCATTTCCTGAACAACAACCACAATCATTTTCTATTCAGCAGCCACAATCATTTTCTATTCAGCAGCCACAATCATTTTCTACACAACAACTTCAATCATTTCCTGAACAACAACTTCAATCATTTCCTGAACAACAACTTCAATCATTTCCTGAACAACAACTTCAATCATTTTCTACACAACAACTTCAATCATTTCCTGAACAACAACTTCAATCCGTTTCTATTCAACAGTCGCCATTATTTGGAAATATAAAAGATTTATTACTCAGTACATCTGATATTACAAAAGAAATAAAATTGCCAGATTTAAATTTACATGAAACTGATCAAAATATACCAACTATATTAAAAATAAGAAATACTAAGTTAGAACCAATTAGTGTGAATGCTATATTTCAAATGGAATCTTCTGAAAATATAGCTAAATTTAATATAATAAATATACCAGAAACATCAACTATAATGCCATTGCACGAAATAAATATAAAATCATTATCAACATTCATAACACCATCAAAAAAATCTATATATAGTTCCAATATAAATAAACCCATGGAATCTCAACAAAGAATATCATCTCCTAAAATGATAGGAATACAACAGATTTCGCTACCAACATATTCAACTGTATTATCTCAAACTATGCATCAAATACCACATATACAACAAGGTGTACAATCATACATGACACCTCATACTCCAGTTCATATGAAATATAATATATTAAGAACTATAAATCCCTCTCGTATATCAGTAAAAAAATCTAGCAAAAAGGCAGGTGTAAATGACGGATCTTATTCATTATCAGAATTAAAATTATTCTTACGAAATTTAGGACTAGAGTCAACTGGTAGTAAAAAAATATTAGTAGATAGATTAAGTACCGTATATAGACAAAATATGGGCACTGGTATGATATAAATAAAAATATGGGCACTGATATGATATAAATAAAAATATTATATTGATACTAAATAAAAATATTATATTAATAATAATATTTTTAAAATATTTAATATTTATCCTCTAATATGCCAACCATGACCACATGCAATACATACTAAATATATTGTACTAGCTTCATCAGATGAAGCTCGTTGGGCTGCACTAGACAAAGTTTTAGATGAGCTACATTTAGGACATATATATGCACCATCTGTTACTTCTATTTTATTTTCTATATTTTCTATTTCCATTTGTTGATGTTGTCTAGCTAAATTAAATATAGATAATCCAAATAAAAATTCTTTAAAATTCACTATTATTGTATTCTTAAGTAATATTATAGATTCATTATATAGTTTATTCCAATCATATATATATAATAATCCTATATATTGATATACATAAGGTAAATCAATCGGTTCTGAAGTTATTAAATTTTTCATATTATACATATATTTTAGGTTTAATAATTCTGTAATTTGAACATCTTCTAATATATTTAAACTTTTTATCATGCTAAATAAATCATAATTTATATTTGTATCTATCATATAAGTACTCATCATTGATGGTGACTGCATGACATTACTTCCTGCATAATATTCCATGCAAATTTTTTATTGTTTTTATAATTAATTATTTTTTTATCATTTTTATATTATAATATGGGTTTAAATTTAAAAGATATGGGGGATGGTGTGGTTTTGATGAAATTTATGTCAATTTTATTGTCCACATCGGATTTTATAGTTTTTATTGTAGTATTTATAATATTGATATTATTTTTATTAATTAATTTTGTATCTTTACTATCTATGATATCTTTAGTATTTGATACATTTATAATCATATTTGATATCCATATAAATAACATATTAATAAAAATATATGTCCAATATCTAGGATATTGATCATATATTTTAGGGTGGTTAGTAATAAGAGATATAGTTACTATAATTAATATTAATGATTTTATATCAAATATCCACCCAATAATATTCCAGCTATAACATATGAAAATTTTTGTGTATCCATGTATTTTATAACTAATTTTTTATATTGTAATTTATATTATTGAAATTTAAAATTTATTTTTAGACATTGATTCTAGCTCGTCCGTATCATGTGAATAATGTGTAAATTTGAACATACTTTCTATGTTCAAACTTATATTATCTAATAAATATTTTTGAACAATTATATTTTTTTTTGTATTATTATTTAGATTATATGTTATATTATCTGAATATATATTAAGTTTATTACTCGATATATCAATACTTTTTGGTATTATTGGATTCGATGTAATCTTTGGTGTTATTGGATTCGATGTAATCTTTGGTGTTATTGGATTTGATGTAATATTTGGTGTTATTGGATTCGATGTAATCTTTGGTGTTATTGGATTTGATGTAATCTTTGGTATTATTGGATTAGATTTAATCGTTGGTATTATTGGATTAGATTTAATCATTGGTATTATTGGATTAGATGTAATCTTCGGTGTTATTGGATTAGATATAATATTAAGTGTTATTAGATTAGATGTAATATTAAGTGTTATGGGATTAGATATAAATTTATCCGAATTATCTTTAAATAATTTTCCTATAATTATATTAGATCGTGGAGGAGGATCACAATGACACATATATAAAACATTATTATTTTTGGCGATCAACAAAAATGGATTATCTGATGTATGTACACGTTTACAAATTGGACACATTGATGGGCATTTTCTTGTAAATTTTATTAATCTTCCTTTTATACCACCATTTCTAAATGGAAATATATTAAACTTTAATACATCCTTATAATATTTTGTAAATAATATTATGGCTTCTATTGCCATATCTTGTGATATACAATCAGTATCATATATAACAGATGATTTATTTACAGTGTTATTGGGTTTTACATGTATATTTGCTATATAATCAAATGTATTTTTATATAATGGATCTACGTATTGTTCTTTTTTTATTTCTTTATATTCAGGTAATATTTTACAATCTTCTATCCATCCAACCAAAGATGATTTGAATATAGATAACCCATCCTTATTACCCATATATTTTATTTTTGTATTACAAAATATCCATTCTTTATTAAATATTTTATATCTATTCTTGCCATATTTAGTACACCCAACCATTCTAAAATCTTGATTTTTTGAATATACTTTGCAATCTACAAATATAGCATAATCTTGAGTCATCCTCTTAGTTACATCATCATAAAATGCTTTAGCTTCTATATTATTACTATGACAATAATGATCAATAATAATATGACAACTTTTTTTATGTTCTCCATGAGATGTAAAAATTAATATATCATTATATATATCTATTTCAATACCTTTATTCATTAAAGATTTATCTATAGATTTAATTATATCATTTATAATATCATTATATACATCATCATCTATATATTCATGTTCGATTAAATCTATATCTATATCAAAATGTGGCTTTTGATGAAAATTTCCTATAATTTTTTCATAAAAACATCGTTTATTTAATGATATTTTATTAATATATTCATATAATAATATATAATTATCAAAATATGTAAAATATCTGGTGGTTTTATTTTGTATTTTAGTATCTGGTAGCTCTGATACTAATACTATTTTATTTTGTAATAAATTAATACTAATTTCATCTAACATAGGTATAAATTTATTATATTTTTTATTACATGAATTTAAATAAATAGGTTCATTGGATACCATTATACGCCACCATTTATGACCTAAATTATCCATAATACGTCCATTATTCATTATAAATATATTATATTAACTTACTATATTTATATAATATTTATTATCATTTTTGTGTATATATTATTTTTTTAATATTATTTTTAATATAAAATATATCTAAAGATATATTTTATATTAAAAAATAACACTAAAAATAATATGAAATCCATGTCATCATCTAAAGGTAAAATAAAAGCTACAAGTGGCTCCCTTAATAAAAAGGCATTAGTAACTTTAGATGAAACTACATCTAATGCATTATGTAATATAATAAATACGACAATATTTCAAGATTTTATATCAGAGGGCGCCAATGATGCACGATCTAAAACTTCTGAATATATTGTAGTTATGGAAAGAATAATAAATGATGATTCGGATAATTCGGATAATGAACTGTCAAAAACTAATGTTCCGGATAAATTAACTAATCCTAACGATTGGGAATATCCAGATAATACACCTAGAATATATAAACGCATTATTAAGTTTTGTAAAAATAAATATAAAATACCGGCAGAATCAAGAATTAAAATATTTATAGGTAAATATATGAGATTATCTGGAACTAAAATAGACCCGCCTACACCAGATACTATAAATAGAATAATAATAAATTTAAATAATACGGATATCTATCGATTAGAGCCAGGGCCGATTTTATCAAATGAAATATTAAATAAAATAAAAGATTTAGAAAAAAAAATTAATGATGATAATGACCCAGCAATAGATAAATCATATAATGATATGACTGAAATGTTAAATAAACCATTAGAACCAAAAACTCTATTATTAGAATCTGGCAAATGTTTACCTATGGGACCAATTCGACAATCTAATTATATTATTACATTAAATTCCGGAAAAGAAATAAGAATACCTCCAAAAATAGATGGACATTTACCTATTAGTGGTAACAATAAGAGAATAACTCTTAAACCTAGATCATATTCAAGGATAACTATAGTTGTAGATATTATGGTAACATCTGATATGGTAGCTAAAATAACTGAAGAAACAATAAAAACAATGAGTGAAAATACGGAAAATATAAATAAAATAAGAAATGATATAATGAATAATAATATTAGTATGGAATCATTAGTTAATGATGACGATTCATCTGTTAAAAAGCCGAGACGACGACGTAAAAATAAAAAATAAATAAAATATATTTATATTATCATTTATTATTTATATCTATATAGATATAAATATACATATTTATTTTTTATTTTTTTTACTCAACACTGATTGCAATGGAGTTTTCCATGCGTTATTTTCAACACTATATTTTTTTGTATTTTTTAATTTTATAACTGGTAAATTTAATGTATTATTCTTAGTATCATTAGTTACAATATGTTCTTTATAATTTGATATTTTTTCCTTATTTGTCCTCACAACATATTTTTTTGTTCGTATTTGTTTTTTCGCCCAAAAACATAGAATATTTTGTTGTTGATTTAATTCAGTTAACTCCCATTTCATACCTTTAATAAATATCATTGTTAATATAATTTTATTGATACCATCCTCCTTATTATTATTTATGTCAAATACAATAAATGCTTTATTATTATGTTTATTGAACTCTCTCGACTTATTTGGATATGTTATAACATATTCATTTTTATTCCAAATTTCATAATCACATAATATTTTCATTTTAGAGCTAATTAAGTCCTGGCAATAAGTTAAACTTAAATTATCAGGCAATTTAATAAATAAATCGGAGGTTTCATTATATTTAGGTAGACTATACTCACTTATTTTATATCTTTCTATGTCATATTCATATTTTATAAAATCATATATAATCGGATCAAACACACACAACGACAAATTACTTTCTTTTTTTTTTGAAAAAGACCATATACATTTTACTAATGAAATTGGTTTTAATATAATCTCATTATTAGAGCTATCAATATATTCTTTATATTCAGTTTCTAATATTTTTTTAATCTCATCCACTGCTCTATCTAATTTAATGATATAAAATGGATATTTATGTTCCATATTAGCTGTATTTGTATGTGTATATATTATTATATATTATATAAAGTATTAATATTTATATATTAACTATTTTTGTATTAATATTTATATATTGAATAATTTTTGTATTTATATATTTTATGAATTTTTATATCATTTTTACAAATTTTCATAATATTTTAACACGATAAAATAAATGCACATGTTTCATCAAACGATCCAGTTTCATTTATAATTGATAATAAAACCCCTTCATTATTGGCAATACCTTCACATAATGCAACATAAAAATCTGACAATATAACTGCTGTATCATTCACATCATTACCTATAACTTGACCACTTTTAATTATATCACTACCTCGTCTTGTAATATCATCAAATTTATTAGATGCTCTAAGTGCAGGTATATATACAAAATAAAAACTTAATGCTATAGTTACCAAAAATCCTATAATTGTAACTATAATTAATAATATATACCAATTATCGACCATATTTTATCATATTTTATATATATTATTTTTATTTTTATTTTTATTTTTATTTTTATTCACAACTTTCTGGAATCACTATATCTAAATTTTCGCAAAAATTATCAAATGAATTTCCCCAGAATAATTCTTTAACCCCCTCAGATAAACCATTATTTAATTCACAGAATCCAACCGCTATAGCTTGTGTTTCTGCATTAGTTTTACTTATTTTATTTGATATATTAATAAAATCATTTATAGCTACATTTCCTAATTCGAATATATTATTAAATATAGAATTTGCCCTTATTGCTGGAATAAATAAAAAATAAATAGATAAAAATATAAATAATATATATCCAACAATAGTAATAATTATTAATACTATATATATTCCTATCTCTGATTTATTATAATATATATTATTCATATTTCATATTAATTATATTTTATTTTTTTATATTTTATTTTTATATATTTTATTTTTATATATTTTATTTTTATATATTTTCACATATATTATCAAATGAATTACCAAAATATATATCTGCTAATATAGTATCATTAAACTCACATAAACTTAAAAATCCAGATTTAACTAAATCATTTGTATCCTCAATTTCATCTTCAAAGGATTCTACTTGTTTTAATATATCATTTGTTTGCGATATTACATTATTAAAATCATTCTCAGCTTCAATTGTTGGTACATATAATAATAATAAATATATTATAATTGTAATTATAAAAACTACTATCAATCTCACTAAATATATATATGATAAATTACTTTGATCCATTATATATTTTATTTATTTTTATTTTATTTTTTTATTTTTATACATATATTATTTTATCATATTTATATATTTTTTATTAATTATATATGTATTATTAATTAATACTTATTTATATTATTTCTAGTATATTTCATATATTACTACTTTTTTTCGATCTTTTTTGAGTTAAAAAATAGTATAATATGATATAATTTTATATAATATAGTTTTTTTAATGGTCACATTGCGGAGGCTTTAATGAACTTAAAAATACATTTCTACATGTTTGGGTATATCATATTTTTTATTTTTTCGATCTTTTTTAAGTTAGAAAAATAGTATAACATGATATAATTTTATATAATATAGTTTTTTTAATGGTAACAATGCTGGGGATTCAATGAACTTAAAAATACGTTTATGTATGTTTATATATTAAACGATTTTAATACTCCTAATAAATTATTGATTAAAAAAATATAATGATTCAAAAATATAATGATTAAAAAATATAATGATTAAAAAATATAATGATTACAGATATATAAAATATGAATTATTCTATATATGACTTAGCATTACATCTAATATACTTAATTTATTTGTTAATATATAACAAGAAATTTTATATAAAATATAATATATAAAAGACTTATTAAAAAATTCAATTAAAAGATTATATACCATATAAGATCCATTATACTTAAATATAAAATGGCTAAATAATTATTCAAAATTGGAAGTAGTCAATGATATATTATATTTAATAGAAATAAGTATGATTATATGAATAATAATTTTATTTCTATTATTTTTTTAAAAATATCAATCCAAGCTGAGCTTTTATAATCTAAAGTAAATATATATACGGATCTTGTATCTTGCATTTTATATATAATATATATTTTTATTTATCGTTTTTTTATTGATATTTATAAGTTCAAGGAGATAAAAATATTTAAATATAACTTATATATAACAAATAAATTATCATCAAAATAAAAATTATTTTTATAACTATTATCATATACAATGTATTGGTATAAAACTCAATTCTATACATTTCATTCAATTAAAAATTGACGAAATAAAAATATTTTTATCCTTAATTCTATTTTAATCGATTATAAATAATTACGTTTATATTACTATACTAATATGTGCAACAAAATAATTACTCGCTGTTCTGGTCAACGCAATAATAATAGTCGCTGTAGGAAGACTAAAAATATGGAAGGAATTTATTATTGTTTTATTCATGCTCATCAAGAAAATAACCCTAAACAACTCATCCCATTGACATGTTCTGGAACAAAAAAAGAT